>Ga0209345_10005611_pt1 | contig 11588 bp, 9 predicted proteins | sample Cruoilmetagenom7_FD_187294 | JGI IMG/M metagenome (GOLD analysis project Ga0209345, IMG submission 187294) | Oil polluted marine microbial communities from Coal Oil Point, Santa Barbara, California, USA - Sample 7 (SPAdes) (version 2) | ecosystem: Environmental > Aquatic > Marine > Oil seeps ...
GATCTGGTAAATCCCGGAACGCCCAATTTTCTTTCCACTTATCAACACATTACAGCCTGCGATCCGGTTGTGGTAGAAGGAGACAGGGCTTATGTGACCCTGCGTTCTGGTAATACCTGTGGAGGGAACCAGGATCTGTTGGAGGTGGTTGATATCTCGGACAAGTTTAAGCCAGAGCGTCTCTCCTCATTTACCATGACCGAACCCTATGGATTGGGAATCGATAGCGGAACCCTTTTTGTTTGTGAGGGAGAATATGGCTTAAAGGTCTACGATGCCAACTATGAAAGCAGCATTACCTCTCATTTAATTTCATCCTTTCCCGGAATTCACGCCTATGATGTAATCCCGCTGGAGAACTTTCTCTTTATGATCGGCGATGATGGCTTTTACATCTATGATTACTCGGACCTGAACAATATTTCAATCCTCGGGAGCCTGCTGGTAAGCCCCTCAGAATAGGGGTGGAAATTTGAGTGATTTTAGCTACTTTTGCAGCTTGAGCAAAGAATCAACTGCAAATGTTTGAAAATCTATCAGAAAGACTTGAGCACTCCTTTAAATTGCTCAAGGGACAGGGACGGATCACCGAGATCAATGTGGCGGAAACCCTGAAAGATGTGAGAAGGGCACTTCTGGATGCCGACGTCAACTTTAAAATAGCCAAACAATTTACCGAAGAGGTCAAGGAAGAGGCGCTTGGCCAGGAAATATTGACTTCCCTGAAGCCCTCGGATATGATGGTCAAAATCGTCCACGACCACCTGACCAAACTCATGGGGGGCGAAAATGTTCCCATAAATCTGAAAGGAAATCCTACGGTTATTCTGATTGCCGGCCTGCAGGGTTCGGGTAAAACTACCTTTTCAGGAAAATTGGCCAGTCACCTGAAAAATAAGCAGGGAAAACAGCCCTTGCTTGTGGCAGGTGACGTCTACCGCCCTGCTGCCATCGACCAGTTAAAGGTCGTAGGGGAGCAAATCCAGGTACCGGTCTACACCGAAGAGGGAAGTATGAATCCCGTAAAGATTGCGAAGGCGGCTGTGAAGGAGGCCAAGCAGAAGGGGTATAACACAGTGATCGTTGATACCGCAGGACGTCTGGCCATTGATGAGGAAATGATGAAGGAGATTGCTGCCATAAAAGATGCAGTTAGCCCTCACGAAATCCTTTTTGTGGTGGATTCCATGACAGGACAGGATGCAGTCAATACTGCCAGGGAGTTTAATGAAAGACTCGATTACGATGGCGTGGTCCTGACCAAACTGGATGGAGATACCCGTGGTGGAGCTGCGCTTTCAATTCGTTCCGTGGTAGACAAACCAATCAAGTTTGTCGGTATGGGTGAGAAGATGGATGCCCTGGATGCCTTTCACCCCAAAAGGATGGCCGACCGGATCCTGGGTATGGGTGACATTGTTTCTCTGGTAGAAAAGGCACAGGAGCAATATGATCAGGAGGAGGCCCGCAAACTGCAGAAAAAAATTGCCAAAAATCAATTTGATTTTACTGATTTCATGTCCCAGATACAGCAGATCAAAAAAATGGGTAATATCAAGGATCTGGCAGGCATGATCCCGGGCATGGGCAAGGCCATGAAAAATCTGGATATGGATGATGATGCTTTCAAAGGGATTGAGGCCATCATCAATTCCATGACTCCCGATGAACGATTAAACCCAAGTCTCTTAAACGGTAGCAGAAGAAGGAGAATTGCGGATGGCAGCGGGACAACGGTTCCGGAAGTGAACCGCCTGGTCAAGCAATTTGATGAGACCAGAAAGATGATGAAAATGATGACTTCAGGAAAAAAGATGCGCATTCCAAATATGAGATAACATGCAATTAATTGATGGTAAAGCCACCTCAAAGGCAATCAAAGAAGAGATCAAGGCAGAAGTGGATTCCCTGGTTAAAGCAGGCCGACGCCCGCCACACCTGGCAGCTATCCTGGTGGGGCACGACGGAGGAAGTGAGACCTATGTTGCCTATAAGATCAAAGATTGTGAAGAGGTGGGATTCCGATCCTCGCTGGTCCGTTTCGAAGATGATGTAAAAGAGGAACTGCTTCTTGAGAAGATCAGAGAGCTCAACGATGATCCCGGATTGGATGGCTTTATCGTGCAACTTCCACTTCCCGGCCATATCAATGAACAGATGGTCATCGAGGCCATCAATCCCAAAAAGGATGTGGATGGATTCCACCCGGTTAATGTGGGACGCACGGTAATCGGTCTCCCCTCCTTCATCTCCGCAACCCCCTTTGGGATCATTGAGTTATTGAAGCGTTATCAAATTGAGACCTCCGGCAAACACTGTGTGGTAGTCGGAAGAAGCAATATTGTGGGAAGGCCCATGAGCATTCTGATGTCGCAGAAAGCAATCAATGCCACAGTGACAGTGGCACATAGCCGTACCAGGAACCTGGAGGAATTATGTGCTTCTGCAGATATCCTCATTGCGGCTCTGGGATCTCCCGGTTTCATTAAGAAGAATATGGTTAAAGAGGGTGCAGTGGTCATTGATGTTGGAACCACCAGGATTCCTTCCAGCGAAACCAAATCGGGATTTCGTCTAAAAGGTGATGTGATATTCGATGAAGTGGCACCCTTGTGTTCCTATATAACTCCAGTTCCGGGAGGCGTAGGGCCCATGACCAGGGTATCACTGCTCAGCAATACACTTCTTGCCGCAAAAGGAAATATAATTAGCTAGCCATCCGTTTATCTAGCGGAATCTAAACACACGACAATGAAACGACTGTCGTTTTTGGTCCTGGTCAGTTTGATGGCTTGTACCATTATAGCGCAAACAAATACACAATCAGATACCATCCGTATCGATTCATTAACTGTCTTACCTCAATTCAACACTTCGGATGCCTGGGAATACGTTGATCACGTGGTCAACACCAATTCTTTCTGGCGGTCCGCGGAGGATCCGGTAAGATCTGCCCTCCAACGTCTCCTGCACCACAGTGTGGAACCCTTTGACTCCATTCGTCCAAGGCTTACTCAGGAGGATTTTTCTGCCATCGAAGTGCAAAGCGGGGATCCGGTGATCACTGACAGTATAAAACTTAAATGGCTGAACGATTCCACATTTCTGGTAGACCCTCATGGGTGGAGCCCGGATCTCTATCTGAAAAAGGAGTTCAGACTCATCTATCCTGAAGACAGCTCCAGTCAATCACTTCTTGTTGTACCTATGGATTCCACTATTCGGCAGGATTCATCTGCCATAGCTGTGACACCACCTCCCATTCCAGACACAGTTACCTTGACCCTGATCGACACGGCTGCCATTGAGTCTCTGGGAATCAGTATGCACTCCTACCGCGGGAACCAGATCACACCCTCCCTGACCAGTCCGGAAAGGATCGCAGTGATGACGGGAGACAGGGAACAGGTGTTATTTTACCTGGCCGGGACCATCTGGAAGGCGTCGGAGGAGTCACCCTTTAATATCTTGGAAGGGAAACATCAGCTTGATTCACTGCAATATGCGCTTGTCCAGCTACTTGAATATACCAGCGAACGAGACTCAAGCATCCTGTGGATCAACGACATGTCCGGAAATAGAAGTCCCTACTGGTTGACCAGGGGTGATGAGGAAGCTTACCGGTACTGGGTCAAGAATTTCAATAATGACTCCATCACCATCTGGATTGGAAATCCCGCGCCACACGAGATCAGCCTTTATCTGGAGGATGATGTAAGTATCAACCGCCTGACGAAAGAGGAAATTCATCATCTTCCTGAGTTTGTGAAAATCCCGGAGAGAACTCTTAGCCCCATGGAGGTTCTGGAGCCGGAACCCATCTACTGGAATTATGCATTCGGGAGTGTTTTTACACTGAACCAGACTTATGTGTCCAACTGGACCAAGGGTGGCGAGAGTTCTTTCATGACCATGATGGATCTTCAGGGAGAGGCTACCTATAATAACAAAGATGCCAATTCTCAGTGGATCAACACCATGAGGCTCAAGTTCGGAACTCTTCGAACAGAGGAGAAAGGATTCAGTAAAAACCATGACCTGTGGGAAATAAACTCAAAATATAACCAGAATGCCTGGGGTAAAATTGGAATGAGTGCCACGTTCTATATGAAGAACCAGCTGGCGAAAGGATATAATTTTCCCAATGATTCGGTTCCTGTCTCCAAATTTTTAAATCCGGCAAGCCTGACAGTGGGACTTGGTGCTGAGTATAAACCTTTTAAAAATACGACTATCAACCTGGCTCCCCTGTCGTATAAAAATACTTTTGTGCTGGATACCGCAGTGATTGACCAGACCAAACATGGTATTGAGGAGGGAAGCCGGTCCAAACAGGAGATGGGAACGCAGATCGTAATCAACAACAAGTTCAGTCCTTTTAAGGATCTCACCTTTGAGAACAAGGTCAGATTATTCTCCAGTTATCTGAATAAGCCTCAGAATGTGGATGTTGACTGGGAGCTGATCATGGACCAGAAAATTAACTGGTTCTTTTCCATCCGCTTGAATCTTCACCTGATTTACGACGATGATATCCTTTTTTCAGTGCCTGACTCGGAAGGAGCACCCATCCTCTTGCCTGATGGCAGCAAAAAGAAAGTTGCACTTACTCAGTTTAAGGAGTTTATCGGGCTCTCTTTGCAATTCAAATTCTAGTCACTGATCAGACGCTGGAATTTTTCCTGTTGTTCCTTCATCTGCAGCTGGTAATAGAGCTGATAAAGGATGGAAATGGTTTCATCATTATGGGGATCCAGCTTATAGGAGCGTTCCAGCCAGTTAACAGCTTCCTTGAATTGGCCCAGATACTGCTCCCTGATCTCCCTGTACTTCTCTTTTTCCGATATATGCAGAGCTGATTCGCGTAAATCGACCCCCATGTTGTAGTAGCACACCCCAATGTGGTAATAAAGGGTCGGATTGTCGGGAGCAAGTTCGTCGGCTTTCAGGAAACCTGTGAGGGCCTCATCATAATTTTCCATTCTTCGGTATACCAATCCTTTTGCCCAGTAAAACATGTGATTTTCGGACCTCACCAGAATGGCACTGTCCAGAAGTTCAATGGCTCTCTCTGGCCTTTCAGAAACCACCAGCTGATTTACCATGTACATAACCAGTGAATCATCGTATTGATAGAGCTCCATACCCTCCAGCAACACCTCTTCGCTGCGCACAGTATCTCCGGTATTCAGGACCGCCATGGAGAACAGCAGGCTGGCTGTAGCTGAGTAGGCATCGTTGTGCAATTCGCTCAGGTACTTATTGGCTGTTTCCCAATTTTCACTCTCATAAGCAGCCATGGCCGCATTAAATACCAGGTTTGTATCTCGTTTGGCGGAAATCAGTTCACTCTCCCCGATTTGTATTGCTTGCTCAAAGGCGCGAAGTGCCTCCTTGTACTCCCTTTTTGAATAAAGCCTTTCACCGAGTGATCTGAAATCATTTGACAGGAGATAATATTTCTGTCTGATAACAGTGTGCAGGCGCTCTCTGGCATCAAGTTCCAGGGCCTTATTATAGGCCTTGTAAGCCACAAACAGTTGATCATCATAGAGGCTGGTTAGCTTACTATCCTTTTTCTTTACTCCCGCTTCATAAGCGGTCTGACAGAGTAATCCCTTTGTGTAGTAAGTCCGGGCCCATCTTGAAGTTTTATCGTTCCAGACTGCCAGTTCTATGGCCTCCTTGGCATCCTCATACTTTTCAGTATCTATCATCTGCTTCACAGCCATCACCCTGCTTTTCTGACCCGAAAGGGAAAGAGTCATCCCCAAAAAAAGAATTATAACAATGCTCTGCTTCATGCTATTGAACTTGCTAATACGCTTACATACGTTCAGGCACTTCAATCCCCAGAAGTTTCATGCCCGATTCTATGATATTCCCGGCAGCCTCCACAAGCAGTAAGCGCTGACCTACCAGGGCTTCTGAATCCGCACTCAAAATACTATGGTCGTGGTAGAACTGATTAAATTCCCTGGCCAGCTCATAGAGAAAATTGGCTATGAGCGAGGGATTTAAGGTATTTGCTGCTTCATCGAGTATGTCGGGGAAATCGTGCATCATACGGATCAGGGTAATTTCTTTTTCGTTGAGAGCCTCCTGGCTTGTGCCCTTTGGCTTCTCCGCCCCTTTTCTCATAACACTACGTATACGGGCATAAGTATATTGTATGAAAGAACCGGTATTCCCGTTAAAATCCACAGATTCCCTGGGATCAAAGGTCATATTCTTCTTAGGATCTACCTTTAGTATAAAGTATTTCAGGGCACCCATTCCTATCTGCCTGTAGATTTGACTTTTCTCCTCCGCGCTGAACTCCTCCAGCTTACCCAGCTCTTCAGACATTTGACGGGCGGTAAGTTCCATCTCATCCATCAGGTCATCGGCATCAACTACGGTGCCCTCCCTGGATTTCATTTTCCCTTCGGGGAGTTCCACCATTCCATAGGAAAGATGATAGAGCTTGTCCGCCCAGGCATACCCCAACTTTTTCAGTACAATAGCAAGGACCTGAAAGTGGTAGTTCTGTTCGTTGCCAACCACATAGATATGGGAATCGAAAGCCGACTCCTCATACCGCTGGTGTGCAGTTCCCACATCCTGGGTCATATAGACAGAGGTCCCGTCCGAGCGGAGTAAGAGCTTATGATCCAGACCCTCGCCCTCCAGATTGGCCCAAACGGAGCCATCCTCCTTCTGATACATAACTCCCTCATTGAGCCCTTTTAAAACAAGCTCTTTTCCCAGTTTATAGGTCTCCGATTCATAATAAGTTTTATCAAAGGCGATACCCAGGCGTCTGTAGGTCTCCTCAAAACCTGCATAGACCCAAGAGTTCATGTTTTGCCAGAGTGCTCTGACCTCAGGATCCTCCGCTTCCCACTTCCTGAGCATTTCTCGTGCTTCTATAAGGACTGTTACATTCTCTTCAGCTTCTTTCTGGGAGAGGCCATTTTCAACCAGTGTTTGGACCTGCGACTTGTAAATCTGGTCATAGCGCACATAATACTTTCCAACCAGGTGATCTCCCTTCATACCAGAGCTTTCGGGATCTTCTCCCCTGCCGTCCAGTTGCCAGGCCAGCATGGATTTACATATATGTATTCCCCTGTCATTCACAAGATTGACCTGCTCCACCTGCCGGCCGGCAGCTTTCAAAATAGAAGATACAGCATTTCCCAGCAGGTTATTTCTGATGTGACCCAGATGCAGGGGCTTGTTTGTATTTGGCGAGGAGTACTCAATCATAACCCTGGGAGCATCATCGGTGGCCTCCCTCTTACCATAGCCAGGTGTACACAAGGGACCAAGTAAAAATTCTTTCCAGTATTGCTGGGCAACCACCAGATTCAGGAAACCTTTGATCACATTAAATTCACTCAGAAGTTCCGAATGCTCCACCAGGTAGCTGCCAATCACACGACCCGTCTCTTCCGGACTTAGCTTAGAAAAACGCAGCAGAGGAAAAACTACCACGGTGAAATCACCGCTGAACTCCCGTCTGGTTTTCTGGATCTGGACCTTCTCTTCTCCCGGTGGATCTCCCCACTTCTCCCTGATAGCATCTACAACAAGGAGCCTGATTATTTGATCGATTTTCTGCATTTCAGTTTTCTGAAATGCAAAGATAAAAAATGAAAGCTAACAAAACGAGGTATGTCCGCTTCAAGCGTGAACACCGTTGAATACCATGTACTTCTTATGCTTCCGGAGCTCTTTCAGATAGAGTCTGACCAGGATGGCCAGGGTGAACTGGAGAAAGACAAAGGAGACCCAGCTCCTGTTTTCTCTTGGAATCCAACTTTTATGACCCTCATACCCCTTCACAATTTCAGGGGTAATGTCGCGGGTGGCATGATAAGCCAGGTTGTTTCCGGCTGCATAGTCCTGGTAGTCATTTTCGTTGGTGTGGTGCAGCAACATGGTCCTTTTCCACCACCAGAGCGACCTTCCTCTATCTTCCTTTCTTCTCAAGATATCCGCCACTATGAATTTGCCATCGGATTTCAGTACCCGTTTGATCTGTGCGAAGAAAGCGTTCTTATCTGGATAATGTAAAGCGCTTTCAATGCAGATCAGAACATCTACCGAAGAATCTCCGATATGAACAAGCTTCTGCGCATCATCGTGAATAAATGTTGTTCTGGGGCTCCCCATGCTTTCATTGGCAATTTCCAGATTCTCTTCATTCAGATCGATGCCTATGATGTTCACAGTTTCATTGAGGGTAGAGATGTACTTGCAGTTTGCCCCATTCCCGCAACCCACTTCCAACAGTACTTGTTCTGAAAGATCGCCCAGGTTTTCCAGGCAGTGATCCACAAGGTTATACTGGCGCTGAACAAAGGATTCGTTCTCCCGGAAGTAGTATGGGAAATGCAACATCAGCTCTCTGCCATAAACGGTTCTGTAAAGATCGTTTAAGAGCCTGTAATAACGCCTAAATGAGCTAGCGCCCTGCATATATCGGAATAATTTCATTTTTGGATTTTGGAGCAAGTTAGGATAATTTCTCCAGCCAGGCCCTAATACAGCAAAAAGGCCCCCCGGCGGGCGCCGAGAGACCTTAAAACTAAACTAACCCTAAAACTAAATCTATGAAAAGAAATGTAGAATTTAAAGAACGAAATTATCTAATTGATAATCAATAATGTTTCTACACTTTTATAACGTGCAAATTGCGAAAAAGTTGCACTAATTTTTTAAAATTTTCTTTAAAATTTGTTAATATTTTTTGCTGTATCTTTAACAATTAGACGAGCCCGGGAGTCAGGGGTTTAATATGCCATCGCAATATCTTCATATAATCTCCTTCAATATCCCCTATCCGGCAAATTACGGAGGTGTGATTGATGTTTACTATAAACTTCAGGCACTCTCCCAGGCCGGGATCCGGATTATTCTTCACTGTTTTCAGTACGGACGAAAGAATTCCAAAGAACTTGAGGATCTCTGTTTTAAAGTATATTACTACCCACGAAAACGAGGAATAAAATACATGATTAACTCCGATCCCTATATTGTAGTAACTAGAGCCGCAAATTCTATGCCAAAGAATCTTCTTGACGACTCATTTCCAGTTCTTTTTGAAGGCTTGCATACTACCGGAGTCTTACTTCAAGCTATCCGGGCCCGGAAAACCACTCTGGTGAGGGCTCACAACATTGAACACGAATATTACAGGGGATTGGCCCGCTCTGCCCGTGATCCCTATCATAAGCTCTTTTTCCGGTCAGAATCAGTCAAACTCAAGCGCTATGAGAAGATTATGAAGCATGCCGACCATATCCTGGCCATAGCTAAGCACGAAACCCAATATTTCAACGATCATTATGGTAAAGCAAATTTTATTCCGGCATTTCACCGCTTTGAGGAGGTAAAATCCCTTTCTGGTTTAGGCACTTACATCCTCTATCACGGAAATCTGGGGGTGGTGGAAAATTCTGAAATGTTTCTTAAACTGGCCAGAGAAAGACTGGCAGGATTACCTTACCAGGTAATAGTGGCTGGAAAGAATCCATCTCCAAGATTCCGGAAAAAACTTGCCCGTTTTAAAAATATCCAGCTGTATGCAGATCCCACAGACGAAAAACTGGACCAACTGATTGCGGAGGCCCAGATCAACCTGCTTTTCACCGCTCAGGCAACCGGCATCAAACTGAAACTGTTGCACTCTCTTTTTGTGGGGAGACACTGTCTGGTAAACCCTGAGATGGTGGAAGGAAGTGGACTGGAAAAACTGTGTACCATCGCCACCTCGGAGCGTGAACTGGAACTACAGCTTCATGGACTGATGATACAAGTTTTTGATGAAGCTCAGATCAGAAACAGGAAAAAGGCCCTGAAGGAGTTTTCCAACAGGGCCAGTGCAGAGAAGATTCTCAGATTGCTCTCCTAGTTTTCTTCCGATTCATTCCTGTGGGGCCTTTCAGGCCGGTCCAGAATGGAAAAAATCAATACAACTACCGCAGCAGCAGCGAGAATCACCATCAATGATTTAAACATACGTGCAATCAGATACTCCATATCGATCACATCCCAGATTCCAAGAATAGCTACCAGAGAAAAGAGAAGTACAAGTACCGATAAGGTATAAGCAATGATCTTTTTAATCTTCATGGTTCGAAATTTAGTTTACGGCTTCAAATTACTGAATTATTATTCTTGTATCAAGAACCGGGCCATGGAATAGAGCTTTTTAAAACGAAAAGAACTGCCCGACCTGTGAAGAATCCAATTTACCTCTCCGGTGGAAGAGCTTACTTCAATCTTCATTCCGGCATCCTTTTCTACGCGGTAACCCAAACGATCCAATGCCTTGTGTGTCCACCTGAGAGCCTCCTTCGGTGTTCCTTCCAGGCTGATACGCCCTTTTTCAAGGGCTGCAAAAAGAAACCTTCCGCTTTGTTCATCATAAGTGATTCCCGAGCTGGAAAAAAGTTCATTAAACAGACCGGAAAGCCCCAGGTCTTCCGGAGAACCCTCCTCTACCCTGTCTTCGCGAATGACCCACATTTTATCGGCACACTGCATGGCTGTTTCCAGGTCGTGGGTGGAATAGATAATGGATTTACCACGATCTCTGAAGCGGCTCAGCAGACGGACCAGCTCATAGGTATTCGGAATATCCAGAAAAGCGGTTGGCTCATCCAGCACCATAAGCGGCGTATCCTGAACAAGAGCACGGGCAATCATTGCCCGTTGCCGTTCACCATCACTCAGGCACTCCAGGCGCCTCTCTGCATAAGGGGCCAGCCGGACCTCGCTTAAAGCCTGCTGAATCAAAGTTTCATCCCGGGCACTGAGGCGTCCCATCCAGCCGGTATAGGGCATTCTGCCGAGCCCTACCAGTTCACTCACCGTTAGGGAGGGGAGCTGTGTAAGCTGTGAGGATACGAAACTTATCATGCGTGCCCGGTCGGGAAGGCTATATTCTTTAAAGGGTGAATCCTCATAGATACAGGTCCCATCCAGCGGTTTAATCAAGCCGATCATAGATTTCAGAAGCGTACTTTTCCCGGTTCCATTCCTGCCAACGAGTGCCACCATTTCACCTCGGTTCACTGTAAGGGTCAGATTCCTCAATAGCACATTTTCCTTTTGGTAACCAATGGCAAAACGGTCAAGGGCAATAATAGGTTCATCTGACAGGCGCATAATCAGAGAGATTGGGCTTTTCTGTTCATTACTACCAACCAGATCACCACCGGGATCCCAATTAATGAGGTTACTGCATTAATGGGAAGGATTCGCTCAGTTCCAGGCAGGCGGGAAACAATATCACTAAAGATCATCACCACCATGCCTGTGAGCATGCTGGCCGGAATCAACACCCTGTGATCTGAGCGTTTCAGAAGAAATCTTGCCATATGCGGCACCGCAATCCCAATAAATCCAATGGGACCGCAAAAGGCAGTGATGGTGCCTGCAAGGATACTGGTGGTTGCAAAGATGATCAAGCGGGTACGCTGGATACGGACTCCCATGGTAAGCGCATACTCTTCTCCCAGCATCAGACCGTTAAGCACCTTGGAATATGCAAGGGTTACCAGTAAGAGTGGAAGGATGGCCCAGGTCATAATGCT
>Ga0209345_10005613_pt1 | contig 11584 bp, 6 predicted proteins | sample Cruoilmetagenom7_FD_187294 | JGI IMG/M metagenome (GOLD analysis project Ga0209345, IMG submission 187294) | Oil polluted marine microbial communities from Coal Oil Point, Santa Barbara, California, USA - Sample 7 (SPAdes) (version 2) | ecosystem: Environmental > Aquatic > Marine > Oil seeps ...
CCAGTTGTTCTTGCGAAACCTTCCGGTCAATGATCACGATGGCATTGTCGAGATCCCCTCCCTTGATGAGGTTGTTTTTTGCCAGAAACTCCAGTTCATGCAGAAAGACAAATGTTCTGGCAGGGGCAATTTCATCATTGAAATCAGTGATCTTGTCCAGGTTGGCGTACTGGAAACCGAGTACCTTTGAGTTATAGTCTATTTTTACATCGACACTGAATTTAGGATCCGGGTAGGCGATGATCTCTATCCCATGTTCATCATCCCGGTATTCAATCTTTTCAGTGATCTGATAGGTATTCCTGGGGATCTCCTGGTCTTTTAATCCAGCCTTAACAATTCCTTCTACATATAGTTTTGAACTTCCATCGAGGATGGGGGCCTCGGGCCCGTTCATTTCAATAATTACATTGTCCAGCCCGGATCCAACACAGGCCGCCATTACATGTTCAATGGTGGCAACCTTAACGCCATTTTCCTCAAGTGTGGTGCCCCTGCTCGTCTCAACCACATTTTCTGCAATGGCCCTTATTACCGGCCGGTCATTCAGGTCGGTCCGGATTATCTGGTAACCATGGTTTTCAGGGGCGGGAGCCAGGGTCAATTTTACATCCACACCTGTGTGTAGACCCCTCCCGCTAAAACTGGCTGGTTTCTTAATAGTTTTCTGATTTCCAGTCATAATCCGTTCAGTTACAGATAGAATTTGAACGCCGCAATATACAAAAATTCGGTAAATCTATCTTGCACAAGGCTATACACACTGGATTATTTTGATTCATTTAATTCCTTTATATCCCTCTCCAGTTGTATCAGCCTGTTGCGTAAATCCGGTAGGTTTTTGAAAATGGCCAGAGATTTCCTGGATTCCCTGATATCAAATGCGGGAGATCCAAGTACTATTTCTTTTTCTTTAAGACTACGGTTCACTCCTGACTGCGCTCCAATAATCGCCCCGTCTCCAATGTTGATATGTCCTACCAGGCCCGCCTGGGCAGCCAGGATGACATTCTTGCCAATTTTCGTAGATCCGGCTACACCTGACTGTGCAATAACCACACTGTTATCACCAATCTCTACATTATGGGCTATCTGTATCAGGTTATCCATTTTCACCCCATTCCCGATTTTGGTTGAACCCATGGTAGCCCTGTCAATGCTAGCGTTGGAACCGATTTCCACATCATTTCCGATGACCACATTTCCTACCTGTGGCACCTTTCGCCTCGTGGTACTGTCCTGCTCCAGTGCAAAACCAAATCCATCTGAACCAACCACTGTCCCGGCATGGATGATGCAGTCTTTCCCTACCTTGCAATCATCCAATACCTTGACCCCCGGGTATAATGTTGTATTATCACCTATGGTGACATTGTCACCGATGAAAACCTGTGGATACAGTCTGACATTATCACCGATTTTCGAATCATCTCCGATGTAGACAAAATCTCCGGCATAGAGATTTTCGCCGCAGCTTGCCGATTCAGCTATGCTTGTATTTCGGCTGACCCCTGTTTTTCTGGGTTTGGATTGTTCATATAGATCGAGCAGGCTGGCAAAGGCTTTATATGCATCATTTACCCTGATCAGGGTTGCTTTTACTTTTTTCTCAAGTGAAAGGTCATTGTTGATCAGGACAATAGTCGCCTCTGTATCATAAATATACTTCTCATATTTAGGATTTGCCAGGAAGGCCAGGGTTCCAGGTCGCCCTTCTTCGATTTTAGAGACATCGTTAACCATAGCAGCCGGGTTTCCCTCTATTTTACCGTTTAGGAATCCGGCAATCTGTTCAGCTGTAAATTCCATGAAGATTAAAATTTGGTCACAAAAGTAAATAATTAAACACTACACTAAAGCATCTTTCGGATAATACAAAAAATATTTTCTTACGGTTTTAGACAACACTGCAATGTCCAGCATGTCAGAGGCTGCAGTGATATCCACTAATCCCCCGTCATTATAGAGTATCTGGATTTGCTCATCTTTTGAGCTATAGGCATAATTACTGATGGTGTCAGCAAACACCAGGTAGTCGATTTCCTTGCCCTTTAAACCGTATATCTTCCTGACTCTTTGCCTGATGCCATAGATGTACTCATCGGGGAATGGTTCCGCCCTTATCTCGATCCGGGACAGATCCCTGTTCTTGAGTTTTTTACAAAGGGTTGACAAAACAGGGTCAGGGTGATCTGTCCATACCTTGGCCGAGGCCATGATATCACTGTCATCCAGTCCGGCAAACATTTCCAGGTTTTTAAGAACGGTTTCAGAGATGTGCGGAAATTTTTCCGGCTTTTCATCTCCAAAGAAATCACTTCTCGAAACAGGTTGGTATAGAAAATGGTGGAGGGGAGGCGTGCAAAATATTTCCACACCCTGTCCCGCAAGCTCCCTGGCTCTCTTCAGAATGTTGAGCAAGAGTATCTCAGAAGAAAGGACAGCTTTGTGAAGGTATACCTGCCAGTACATCAATCTTCTCGCGATCAGGAATTTCTCTATGGAATAAATGCCCTTATGATCTATGACCAGCTGATCGTTCACAACATTCAGCATTCTCACAATGCGGTCTGATCCAATCACACCTTCTGTGACCCCGGTAAAGAAACTGTCCCTCTTCAGGTAATCGAGCCTGTCCATATCCAGCTGCCCACTGATCAGCTGATGCAGGAATTGTTTGGGATACAGTCCGGTAAAAATCTGTATAGCCATTTCAAGACGGCCCTTTAATTCCTTATTCAGGGCATACATGAACAAAATGGATAGTGCTTCATGATGTATGCCCGGGACAATACTTTCTTCCAGGGCATGGGAAAAGGGCCCGTGACCAATATCGTGTAATAAAATGGCAGTGAGGGCAGCTTCCTCCTCCTCCAGGGTAATTTCCACCCCTTTCGAACGAAGTACTTCAATGGCCATTCCCATCAGGTGTAGTGATCCCAGGGCATGCTGGAACCTGGTATGGGTGGCACCTGGGTAGACAAAGTATGTCAAACCCAATTGTTTTATTCTTCTAAGTCTCTGAAAATAAGGATGTTCAATTAGTTCGAAAAGACCCTCGAAAGAGATTTTAATGAATCCATAGACAGGATCATTGATGATCTTTTTTTTGTTGGTATTAACTCGGGCCACTGGCAAATAATAGAAAACGAAATTTAGTCATTTAAATTGTATTGCGCAGGCAGGAGCCTGCATCGGGCGGAATATTTTGTAAAGTTGCTGATTTTTTATATTTTTGCGCCCGGATATGAGATTTGCAATAGGGGACGGGAGTCCCCTATTTTATTGAAATAGCATGGCGGATCAAAACATCATTGAGCATCATCTAAAAGGAATTTTAACCGGAAAGGATATTTTCCTTGTCAGTGTGAAAGTTGATAATAACAATAAGATCATTGTTCATATCGATACTCCTGAAGGGATTTGCATTGATGATTGTGTCCGGGTCAGCAAAGAGCTGGAGGAAATACTGGACAGGGAAATGGAGGACTTTGCACTAGAAGTATCTTCACCTGGACTGGATTCACCTTTCAGGGTAATTGAACAGTATCAGAAAAATGTTGGAAGAAAGATCAGCCTGGTGAAAATGGATGGAGAAAAGTTGGAAGGGATCCTGAAAGAAACCGGTGAAAACGGCATAGTACTAGAAGTAGCCAGGGGCAAAAAGGGTCAGCAAAAAGATCCGGATCTTTTTGAGCTGGCTTTTACAGAGATTAAGTCGGGCAGGGCCAGCATTCAGTTTTAGGGAATAACAAATAAATAAATACAAATACCAAGATGGAAACGCTTAATTTGATTGATACTTTTTCAGAATTTAAAGAGTTGAAGAATATCGACCGGGCTACCATGATGACGGTACTTGAGGATGTTTTCAGGGGATTACTTGTGAAGAGATTCGAAACGGATGAAAATTTTGACGTCATCATCAATATTGATAAAGGAGATTTTGAGATATGGAGAAACAGGGAGGTAGTGGAGGATAAAAACCTGGAAGATCCAAACCTTCAAATTACCCTATCCGAAGCCAAGAAGATTGATGAGGATTATGAAGCCGGTGAAGAAGTTACTGATGAGGTAAAGCTGGGTGATTTTGGTCGAAGGGCCATACTTTCGCTGAGACAGAACCTGACTTCCAGGATACTGGATCTTGAAAAGAACAATCTATATGGAAAATATAAGGAAAGAATAGGAGAAATTGTAACTGGTGAGATTTACCAGGTATGGAAGCGTGAGATATTGGTATTGGATGATGAAGGCAATGAACTGATTCTTCCCAAATCTGAACAAATTCCCTCAGATTATTTCAGGAAGGGAGATACAATCAGGGCAGTGGTCATCAAGGTTGAAATGAAAAACAACAATCCGCTGATCATTCTTTCCAGGACTTCACCCATATTCCTGGAAAGACTATTTGAGCTGGAAGTACCTGAGATATTTGATGGACTGATCACCATTAAAAAAATCGTCAGGGTACCTGGTGAACGAGCCAAGGTAGCCGTTGAATCATATGATGAAAGAATTGACCCTGTTGGTGCTTGTGTAGGTATGAAGGGATCCCGGATCCATGGAATTGTCAGGGAATTAAAGAACGAAAATATTGACGTCATCAACTATACCACCAATATCCAGTTATTTATACAGCGATCCTTGAGCCCGGCCAAGATAAGCAGCATTAAGATAAGTGAAGAAAAAAAGGATGCAGAAGTTTACCTTATGCCGAATGAGGTTTCTCTGGCCATTGGTAAAGGGGGACTGAATATCCGATTGGCAAGTCAGTTAACAGGCTACGAGATAGATGTTTACCGGGAAGGGGTACAGTATGATGAAGAAGATGTTAGCCTGGAAGAATTTGCAGATGAAATTGAAGGATGGATCATTGATGAACTCAAATCCATCGGTTGCGATACAGCAAAAAGCGTACTGGATCTAAGCACAGAGGATCTTGTTAAAAGGACTGATCTTGAGGAAGAAACCATCCAGGAGGTCATTAAAGTTCTGAATGCAGAATTTGAATAAATGATGTGAATAGTTTTATATTAGCAGATTATTAATTAGCGTATGGCAGGTAAAGGGACAAGATTAAGTAAGATTGCGCGTGAATTTAATGTCGGGATTTCCACCATAGTGGAGTTCCTGAACAAGAAAGGATATGAGGTTGATCCAAATCCCAATACCAAGGTCAGCGAAGAGATTTATGATATCCTGATCCACGAGTACAGTGCTGATATCAGTGTAAAGAAAGAATCTGATTTGTTGAGTCTTAAAAACCTCAGGGATAAGAAAGAGACCATCTCAATCAATGATATCGACCAGCAGAAATCATCACAGGTAGATGTTGAAGAGGAATTCTTTATCAAAGACTCATCCGCCACCACGAAGATTGATCTGCCTGAAGGAGAAGAAATTGAAGTAAAGGTAGTAGGAAAGGTAGATCTGGAGGCCGTTGGTGGTCGTGGGAAAAAGAAGGAGGAGGTCACTGAGAAGCCTGCTGAAGAGCCATCAAAAGAGGAAGCTCCCGAAAAAGAAAAAACTGCAAAGAAAGAGACCAAACCTGTTAAGGAAAAAGAGGATAAGGGAGCTGATATTGAAGTAAAAGTGGTTGGGAAGATCGATCTGGAAACTCCTAAAAAGAAAACCACTGCAACCAGAAAAACCAAAAAGTCAGAACCTGAAGAAAAAGCAGCGAAAGCTGAAGAACCTGCCGAAGTTGAAGCACCTGCCCAGGTTGAAGCACCTGCCGAAGTTGAAGATCCTGCAGTGGAAGAGGTTAAGGAGAAGGTTGAGAAGAAAGAAGCGGAAGATGAGAATTTCATCAAGACCCAGATCACAAAAATTACCGGTCCATCTGTAGTCGGGAAAATTGAACTACCTCCGGCTGAAGACAGGGAAAAGAAAGCCGCTGATAAGGCCGCCCTGAAGAAAAAGAGGAAAAGGATCAAGAAGGAAACAGAAAGAGTGGACCTGGGTGAAAAGGGTAAAAAGGAAGCTGCTGATAAATCCACAGCCCAGAAAAAACCTGCCCTCAAAAAGCGCAGAAAACCCCTTAAACCTGAAGTAAGTGAAGAAGATGTTCAAAAGCAGGTCAAGGAGACCCTGGCCAGGCTAACAGACCGGACAAAGTCAAAGGGAGCAAAATACAGACGGGAAAAACGGGAGGCAGTCAGCCAGAAGTTGCAGGAAGAAGCGATAAAACAGGAAGAAGATAGCAACATTATCAAAGTCACCGAATTTGTTACCGTACAGGAGTTGGCTTCCCTGATGGATGTGCCGGCAACGGAAGTAATTGCCAAGTGTATGGAACTGGGACTGTTTGTTTCCATTAACCAGCGGTTGGATGCAGAGACACTTGCCGTTGTATCAGACGAATTCAAGTACAAGATAGAATTTATCAGCGTGGAAGTACAGGAAGCCATTGCAGAAGACGATGATAATCCTGAAGAACTGGAATCAAGGCCACCCATCGTAACGGTCATGGGGCATGTTGATCATGGAAAAACGAAATTACTGGATTATGTTCGGAGTGCTAATGTGGTAGCCGGTGAGGCTGGTGGAATTACCCAGCATATTGGTGCATACAGTGTACACCTTGATGATGGCAGGATGATTACTTTCCTGGATACACCAGGTCATGAGGCCTTTACAGCCATGCGGGCCCGTGGTGCCCAGGCAACTGATATCGTGATCATTGTGGTAGCCGCTGATGATGGTGTAATGCCACAGACCGTGGAGGCCATTAATCATGCACAGGCTGCCGGAGTTCCAATGGTTTTTGCCATCAATAAAATAGATAAACCCACAGCCAATCCTGAAAAGATCAAGGAAGCCCTTGCCAACATGAATTTCCTCGTTGAAGACTGGGGTGGGAAGTATCAGTCACAGGAAATATCTGCCAAGAATGGTATCAATATTGAAGAACTGCTTGAAAAAGTATTGCTCGAGGCAGAATTGCTTGAGTTGAAAGCCAATCCTCATAAAGGAGCAAGTGGTTCAGTCATAGAATCAGAATTGGACAAAGGAAGAGGCTTTGTATCTACCATCCTTGTGGAGAATGGAACCTTGAAAATGGGTGATGTAGTCCTTGCTGGATCCTACTTCGGTCATATCAAGGCCATGTATAACGAACGTGGGAAGAAGATAAAGGAAGCCGGCCCATCAACACCGGTTCTAATTCTGGGATTGAATGGGGCACCCCAGGCGGGTGATCGTTTCAATGTCATGGATTCTGACAAGGAGGCAAAGGACATAGCCAATAAGCGGGAGCAACTCCAGCGGGAGCAGGATCAGCGTACACAGAAACACATCACACTAGATGAAATCGGTCGCCGGATTGCCATAGGGAACTTCCAGGAGCTGAACATCATTGTCAAAGGTGATGTGGATGGTTCCATAGAAGCCCTCAGTGATTCCCTCATCAAACTTTCCACCGAAGAGATCCAGTTAAATGTTATACACAAAGCTGTTGGTCAGATAAAGGAAGCAGATATCATGCTGGCTGCAGCATCCAATGCCATCATCCTGGGGTTCCAGGTCAGGCCATCCCTGGGTGCCAGGAAACTTGCAGAAAAAGAGGAGATTGACATTCGACTGTATTCGGTGATCTATGATGCAATCGAAGAGGTAAAGGCTGCAATGGAAGGGATGTTGTCACCAGATATTAAGGAAGAAATAATCGCCACCGTTGAGATACGTGAGATATTCAAGATCACCAGGGTTGGTACCGTAGCCGGATGTATGGTGAAAGAGGGAAAGATTAACCGGAATTCAAGAATACGAGTCATTCGAGACGGCATCGTGGTCTACACTGGCGAACTGGGATCCCTGAAGCGGTTCAAGGAAGATGTCAGGGAAGTTGCTTCCGGATATGAATGTGGACTGAATATTGCGAATTTCAATGATATTAAGGTCGGGGACATGGTGGAAGCCTACCAGGAGGTAGAGGTAATGAAAAAACTATAACCCAAACCAGGATAACAAAAAACGCCGCTTAAAATGCTACCAGTAATCAGCATTTATAGGCGGCGTTTTTTATTACCCTGATCTGCCATAACCTCAACCAACCGGCAGGCTATCTCGAACCAGCATTTATAAGCGGGGTTTTTGATTAGGCTGAGATTAATTCCTTGTATTGTTCGGGGCTCAAAAGGACGTCCAGTTCTGCAGGATTGTCGATGCTGACACGGATCATCCAGCCCTCTCCAAAGGGATCACTGTTAACAAGCTCTGCTTTATCTTCAAGCTTACTGTTAACTTCGAGTACTTCACCCGACATGGGCATGAAAATGTCTGAAACGGTCTTGACAGCTTCAATGTTACCGAAAGCTTCACCTGTGGCGAGCTTTTCCCCTTCAGTTTCAATTTCGATATAAACTATATCACCAAGTTCTCCCTGGGCATAATCTGTAATGCCTATGTATGCTTCATCACCTTCAACGCGGATCCATTCATGTTTATCAGTGTATTTACAATTGTCGGGTACATTCATGATGTTGATGTTTTTGCAGGTTTGTTTTGATACGATAAATTTAGAAACAAATATTTACTGGGCAAGGGTAAACCTGATACTAAACCCGACATTAGTATTCGCTGTTGGGTATGACAGAGACACGAAAGGTTTGTTAACGACCCTATCGAAAAAGAGCCGGATATTAAAACGGTCACTTAGGACATAATCAAAATTGAGTGCTATTTTCACGATCCGTTGTCCGGCCGTTATCTGGTCAACATCCTCAACGACTTTCCTAATGATGGTCCGGTTATCTCTTATCGAGAAATCCCCCCTGATATTCAGGTCACTTTCCATAGCTGTTTGTCCCCCGCCAGGAAGGTTGAAGATCAGCGGTAATCCTGAAAACCGGTATCCTGCTCCGATCACATATTCATTACTCGAAATTTCCGTCAGCTGGCTATTTGCCAGGCTTAATGCGAGAGACCTGGATTTTTTGAACTCAACCCGGGTTGTGAGGCTGTTCACCCAGTTCATATCCACGGCTATCAATGGACTGAATTGTTCACTGATCGCTACTGAACCAATGTCCGCCTCATTCATGAAATCCCCGTTCATATTCCTGGACGTTGTATCCACATAACCTGCCTCCGTGCCTATATAAAAGGGATTGGAAATAAAACTTCCAACAGTATAAGAGGATCGGTAGGAATGGTTAATATTGATGGAACGGAAATATTGTTGCAAGAATGGAATCTTTGAGAGGCCATCAAAAGTCAGGCGCCAGTTTGGCAGCATATCCCTGATTGTCCATATGGGATTGAGATTTACCCTGTTGGGATCTTTTTTTGTATATGCTGCAAGGAAAGCTGGGATCAATACTGATTGTGAACTCTCCCCATATCCGTCCCAGAAATCAGGATTGTTAGTGTCAGGTCTCATCATGTAATCCCCGCCCTCTACTCTTTGGGTAGCCAACCTGGTGGATATTTTTTGCCGGTACTCATGCTTGAATTGCTCAAAGGTGGCAGAAGCAAAATTTTCAGAAGAGAATACTTTTTCAAAGGCTGTTCCGATTGTGATAGTAGATATGGAAAAATTACCGGTCATCTGGCGGCTCCTGGTACTGTCCGGGAAATTACCGAACATGTCGGCAATCCAGTATTCATTTAGATTTTCCGTGTAATTGCGGTTGGCAGTAAGATCAACGCGAAGGCCTGGCAATGGCTCAACAGTGCTTCGGATATTGAAGGTATTGGAATGATTCATAATGTAGGGAGAATTGACCACGGGGTCCTTCGATAACCAATTGTTCCTTACTGCTTTTTCGGGGAAGTTCGGATCCTGCCATCCCATGATATATGCCCATCCCGGTGCCAGTGTCCCATTATAATGCTGCATTCCCATGAGGCTTGTAGAAGGGAGGTATCCGGGAAGCATTGAACCATTACTCTGGTTATAGGTGACCGCAATATTCCTGATCCCCATCAGGATCCTGGTAGAATAATCCGCTATGATAATCAGAGGACTATCCCCTTTCTCAATGGTGCCATTAACTTCCACTCTCACCCTCCTGTAATCCTCCGAGGAAGTATCGGTGGTAAAGGTGATCCGGTTCTCACTTGCCACTACCAATTCACCTTCGATCTCCTGCCCTTCCTCACTATAAAAAACAGCGGTTACAATTTCCGTTTTTAATTTATGGTTGATGGAACGTGTACGACCCGAACGCAATGTGATCCCTTCCTGGGTATAGCTTACTTCCTTGGTTCTCCCTTCTGCACTGGGTTGCCTGAATCCATTCCTGAACTTATTATTAACCTCCTTAAAATAGGGAACTTTATTATACAGGTTGGTCATTGACAACTGGCCATTTAGCTGGAAGTTATTGGAGTTTTTAAGGTTATTGCCCAGGTTAAGGGTATCTGCAGTTATTGGACCGACATCCCAGCCATATGTAGCACTGTATCGGGCTGAAGAGGATATCCAGTTGAGTATTGGTATTTTGTTAATGGGTATCGTATATGCCACATTGAAATTATGGTTATACCTTGTATTCCTTCCAAGCGAAAAGATCTCTCTCCAGAGTGAGTCCATTTTTTCTTCGTAATCTCCTTCGCCTTTCCGGACCACTCCTTCAGGCTCATCAATCCTTGATGTATTGGTAGCACTGAAATCAAATTTTAAAGAACGCGTAAGGTCGAATTGCAGATCATAATATCGGTTCCAGATGAAATTCTTTGTCACAATTGTATCAATTTTAATTCCGGGATTGGCAAGGTTCCTGATTTTTCTTTCGGCATAATTCCTGTTCAGATCGGTACGAAATCCAAATCGTGAAGGGTAAAAGTAGAAGTTCATATCCTTGACCAACCTGAGATGGGGAGAAGTGAAGACATTGGCTTTGGCAAATGGTTGAACATTTTTAGGACGGGTATTAAAACTATAATTCAGGGCTCCCCTGTGGCGGTTTCGAATATCATATTCTGTATTTACATCACGATGTTCAGATCCGCTGTAAGCATAACTGGCATTCCAGTTTGCCAGGTCATAAAAACGTGGTTGCCCCTGAAGTTTTTGCTTTCTTACGTTGGTAAAGTTTACACTGCTTCGTTTGGTATAGTCCTGAGCGACTCTTTTAATGGAATCACGTTCTTCTTTTGTTTCCGCATTTTTAAGTGCAGATTTCAGTGGAATATCTGGATCAAGCGGATTGTACTGCGGATTGATCCTTGATTCTGAAAATCCAACGAACATTGGGATGGTGACTCCTGCTTTTTCCGGAAAGAATTTTCCAAGCTCCAGGTTTGAAGAGATGTCATAAGCATAAATATCTTCCAACTGCCTTTCATTGACCTTCTTTTCAATACTCCCAAATCCATGTGTGCTTGTATTCCCTGCGATTGTAACTGTTCCAAGATCAGCCAGTTTGGCTGTCATCCGGGCGTTGGCAGCCCATCCGCCCTTGTCATTAAAGTCTGTAAGTCTGAGTTCATTGAGCCAGATCTCACCTGACTTTGGCATGCCATCATCCTGTCCGGGATTGTTTCCTGCTTTGGGATTTCTTACCCCCAGCATGATGGTCCGTATATTGCTCAGGTTGGGATTTCCCGTTAAGCTTACCTTGTTCCCTTTCTGATC
>Ga0209345_10005614_pt1 | contig 11583 bp, 11 predicted proteins | sample Cruoilmetagenom7_FD_187294 | JGI IMG/M metagenome (GOLD analysis project Ga0209345, IMG submission 187294) | Oil polluted marine microbial communities from Coal Oil Point, Santa Barbara, California, USA - Sample 7 (SPAdes) (version 2) | ecosystem: Environmental > Aquatic > Marine > Oil seeps ...
CCGTCTATTCTTTAAAAAGTTAAAATATTGATATAAATTTAATTTTGTTATTAGTATAATTTAATTATGTTTTTAACAGCTTAAAAAATTAGGAGATAAAAAATGAAAATTTGCGTAGTAGGAACGGGATATGTTGGTCTTGTAGCAGGCACATGCCTTGCGGAGATGGGAAACGATGTTATTTGCGTGGACAACAACGCAGAAAAAGTAAAAGAACTTATACAGGGGAAAGTTCCTATTTATGAACCTGGGCTTGAAGAATTGATTATGGCAAACACAAGGGAAAGAAGATTGGTTTTTACTACTGACCTTGATAATGCGGTTAAAAATTCGCTTATTTGCTTTATAGCAGTAGGAACTCCTGAAAGAGAAGACGGTTCCTGCGATTTAACTTATGTTCTTAAAGTAGCGGAATCTATTGCTAAATCAATGAATGAGTATAAAGTTATCGTCAATAAAAGCACCGTTCCTGTTGGAACAGGCGAAGTCGTAAAAAATTGCGTTAAAGAATACACAGCTTATGATTTTGATGTTGTTTCAAATCCTGAATTCCTGAAGCAGGGCGCGGCAGTTGACGATTTTCTCAAACCTGATAGGGTAATCATTGGTTCTGACACGCAAAGAGCCACAGAAGTTATGCAGGAAGTTTACAGCCCGTTCTTAAGAACAGGAAACCCCATCATTGTTATGGATGTAAAATCCGCCGAAATGTCTAAATACGCGGCGAACTCCTTCCTCGCCACTAAAATTTCTTTTATTAACGAGCTGGCAAATATCTGCGAAAAAGCCGGCGCGAACATAGAACATGTGCGTACCGGAATGAGCACTGACAGCAGAATTGGAAATCAATTCCTCTTCCCGGGGCTTGGCTACGGCGGATCATGTTTCCCGAAAGACGTGAAAGCTTTAGTAAGAGTTGCTGAAGACAACGATGTTTCCTGTGATATCCTTAAAGCCGCTGACAAAACTAACTTCATGCAGCGAAGAATCTTTATTGACAAGATTTTTGACTATTATGGCGGAGATGTTGCAGGGAAAACTTTTGCTCTTTGGGGACTTGCATTTAAGCCTAGAACGAACGATATGAGAGAAGCTCCGGCAATTACAATCGTGGAACTTCTTGTTGCAAAAGGCGCTTCTATTAAAGCATACGACCCTAAAGCAATAGATGAAGCAAAAAGAATTCTTAAAGACCCTATAGAATACACTTCTAGCAGCTACGAAGCCTTGGAAGACGCTGATGCATTAATTCTTGTCACTGAATGGAACGAATTTAGAAGACCTGATTTTGAAAAAATTAAAAATACCCTTAAAAAAGCTGTTATTTTTGATGGAAGAAATCAATATGACCCTGAAAGAATGTATCAAAAAGGGATTGACTATATTTGCGTAGGCAAAAAGACCAAAAGCGCATTGGTAGAAGCTTAATTACTCAGGCAAATCGCTTGATTTGTATAAAAATCCGTGTATTTCAAGGTTGTTATTTTTATAAACAATAATAATCCTGCCGTTTTTTACAAAGGCAACTTTGGCAGATGGAACAACAGCTTTAAGCTCGTCTTTAAGTTGGATAAATTGTATTACAGGGCATTTAGCGATGATTTTTCCTGCTTCTAAAATTAAAAGCTGTTTAGAATCAGGAGCCAAGTTTACAGCGTAAATCCCAGGATTCACAGCATTAAATCCGCTGTCATATGCAAGCAAATTAAGCGTGAGCATAGGGTATTCTGTTGGAGGTTTGTCAGTTAAATAAGAATGCTGAGAATCACCAACTCCCGAGCGATACGCTTCTTTTGCCTCAGAATCGGCAGGGTTTATGAAAAAAGGTGTTAATATTTGAAATAAGATAGTTTCCAGCATAAAAATCTTTATTTGCATTTATTACTATTACTTATTTTAATGATTTTTCAGATTAAGTACAGGTTTTTTAATACACTTGCTTCGTAAGGGAACGAGTTTATAATTTCGAAAACTCTTCGTTTCCGAAATTAACACTCCCGCTAAAGCATAGGAATATTGACTAAAGAGTGTGGTTATTTGATAATTAACGAGTTAAGGCGACATGGCCAAGTGGTAAGGCAGGGGTCTGCAAAACCCTTATCCCCAGTTCGAATCTGGGTGTCGCCTTTTTTTATACCTTAAATTTCCAAGTCTTTAAAAATTAAAATGATAAGCTTTTATTTCTATTCATAATCACTAATGTTCGGTAAAAAATTTTAAGACATAGACCTCCTAAAATAAAGTTGTTTCAGGCCATTAGTGTCCGGTAAAAATCACAAATTAACAAGTTATCTGCTATAATAAGGTTAATTTTATAATTGCAAAAAATTTTGAAAAAAATTGTTGATAATAAATATTCTGTATTATGTCTTTTATTTATAATACTTAGCGGCTTGATTTTAAGACTTATAGGAATAAATAAACCCGAAGGGCTTTGGTGTGATGAGCTTTATAGTTACTATACTTCTCTTAGTTTGCAAGACATAGGAGTTTTGGGTCTTTTAAAGCAGACTGCTATTCCTCTTTATTATTTAAGCTTTTATTTTTGGATAGACTGGTGCGGTAATCAGGACATTATATTAAGGTTATTTTCTGTTTTATTTGGAATTTTGACTATTCCCGTTATATTTTTGGCGGGAAAGGAATTGTTAAACAAAAAGATTGGGCTTATAGCTGCCGGTTTAGTTGCCGTTAATTCTTTTGCCATTTATTATTCTCAGGAAGTCCGCTATTATTCATTTTTAATGTTTTTAGCCAGTGTTTTCCTGTTATTTCTTATAAAAATATTCAATAATCCTACCCGATTTAACTATATATGTTTGATTCTAGCTGCTATTGGCATCGCTTTGTCTTTCCCCATAGGTTTTTTATATGTTTTCATCCAGCTTTTTGTTGTTGGAATTTATTTTAAGCTGAAGGATAAAAATAAATTTAATAAATTTGTTAAATATAATTTAATTCTTCTTGGGTTTTTATCTCCTTATTTGATTGCCCTGGCTTATAACATATTTTTCTTACAGGGGCAGGTTGATGTGATACCGGTATTTTTCAGCTTTGTTAATATCATTGTTTTAGCGCAAAATTGGTTTTCTCCTGAAATAACAGGGCTTGTTAATGTAAATCCTCTTTATTATCAGGAAATCTTTAAGAATACAGCTCGATTAGGGCATTATATTGTATTTTTGATTATACCTGTCGCTCTTTCTTTGTTTGCGCTGTTTAAGGCTGCTTTTAAGGAAAAAATAAATATGCTGTTATTTATTTCAGCATTTCTTTTTCTTGGAGTGGAAATTATTGCAACAATGCTTGGAAAATTTGTGTTGCTAAGCAAATATACAATTATATTTTTGCCTATTGTTATATTGCTTGCGGCTTATGGATTAGCAAGTTTAAAAAACAAGTTTGTATCTTACTTTTTAGTTTTTATTCTTATAGGAATTAATGTTTTTTATATATTTTCTTCTCCTTTCAGCGCTCCTAAAAAGCAAAGGGTAGAAGCATTAAAGTCTGTTGCTTATATTCTTGAAAATTACGATCTTTCTAGTGAAGATCTTGTTTTTATGCCTTATGGCGGCGCGTTAATCGACAAATATTTTGATAAAAGTCCTGTTATGGAGTTTCAATTTTCAGAAACATTTGCTATTAAAAACAAAAAAGGCAGACATTCTTTTGAAAAGCTCTTTAAGTCTGAAGAAAAAATAACTGGCGACAAAATATATGACAGGCTAAAATATTTTATTAATAACAATAAACATATTGATTACTTTGAAGATTATTTTCTTGCCGAGGGAATAAATAAGCTTAAAAAAGACGGCTATTTTGTTATTGTTTCCTCAAAAAATATAGCGGTTTATGGCAACAAAATTACAAAAATAGATTCAGTTATTGATAAAATTTTGAAAAAACAGCCGGTATTTTTTCTTTATTGCTCTAAAATTACTCAAGATGCTATAGAGTTAAGTTCTTCTAATTTAAAATTGATTAAGAAGGAAGAAAGAGGAGTTTGGGAAGTCTATATTTTCAAAAAATCTTAAACTTGTTTTTCAAGGAATGAAGCTATTTCGCCGGTTATTTTATCAATATCTTCATCTTTCAGCCCAATCCAAAAAGGAAGTCTAAGTATTCTGTTGCTGATGTTTTCAGTTACATCAAGAGAATCACTGCATCTTGAGTATTTTATGCCGACAGGAGAGCTGCTCAAAGGAATGTAGTGGAAAACCGCATTTATTCCATTGTTTTTCAAATATTTTATCAGGTTTGTTCTTTGCTCAAAATTTTCAAGAAGGATATAGTACATATGCGCATTATTACTGCAATTATCAGGAATAATAGGTCTTCTCAGTTTTTTGGCAATTTCTAATTCTTCCAGATTTTTATGATATTTTTTCCAAATTTCAAATCTTTGTTGCTGGATATTGTCAGCCTCTTCCAGTTGAGCCCACAGAAATGCCCCTATAATATCGCTGGGAAGATAAGATGATCCGATATCAACCCAGGTATATTTATCAACTTCCCCCCTGAAAAACTTGCTTCTATTTGTGCCTTTTTCCCAGATAAATTCAGCCCGCTCAATAAATTTTTCGTCATTTATCAAGAGAGCTCCGCCTTCACCGGAGATGATATTTTTAGTTTCGTGGAAGCTAAAAGTTGCCATATGCCCATAAGAGCCAAGTTTTTTGCTTTTATAGTAAGTTGGGAGTGAATTTGCACTTCTATTTTCAGAGATTACATTTCCCTCAATCATTTGAGGTTGCTCTAAATCTGGAACGAGCTTTTTAAAATGAAAATGTGATTTCCATTTTAAACGCTCCCGCTTCGCAGTTAAATCTGAAAACCATTTTTGCTTAGGCATATATTCAGAGAGAATTGCATGGGCGGCATCTTCAATTACCAGAAGATTATATTTATCTGCAATCCGCATGATTTCATCCATTTCACAGCCAACCCCCGCGTAATGCACAGGGACAATGGCTTTTGTCCTGGAAGTTATTGCCTGTTCTATCTTAGTTTCATCAATATTCAGAGTATCGGGTCTTACATCCACAAAAATAGGAACACCGCCTCGCAAAACAAAAGCGTTAGCAGTAGAAACAAAAGTGAAAGAAGGCATTATTACTTCATCGCCGGACTGAATATCAGCTAAGATTGCGGTCATTTCAAGCGCGGCAGTGCAGGAATGGGTTAAGAGAACTTTTTTACAGCCGATGCGTTGTTTTAACCATTCCTGGCATTTATCGGTAAAATACCCACCCCCTGAAATTCTTCGCTTATCGACGGCTTCTTTAATATACTGATACTCTTTGCCGGTTGTAAAAGGTTTATTAAAAGGAATCATTCTTTTCCTCCCGCCCCTCTTTAATACACTTCATCGTAATATGCGTATAAGGTAAATTTATTAAATTATGATTGATTTCACTTTTTACGGTTTTGAAAAAATGTCCAGCTAATTTTGTATAACCAGCTTCGTTTCTTACAAAAATACCCCTATCCATTTTTAGCAGAAATTTTGCGATTAATGACTGGTTTTTTGTATAACAGCCATCTCTTGTTACCAATTTAGCATCAGGTAATAGATGTTTATCAGCAAGTTTCATTAAGCTTAAGACTTCCCTGTCTGTCAGGTGGTGTAAAACTCCCATTGCCAAAATCAAGTTAAACTTTTCGGTTTCATTAAATTTGTTTTGCAGGGAATCTTTACCTATAGTTTCGCAGAAAAAAGAGCCGCGATTCTTGAACCGTTTTTTAGCATCTGTTATATATTTTTCGTTATTGTCAAAACCTGTATAGTCTATATAGTCCGGCAACTCAGAAAGAATTTCAGCTGGGCCGCAGCCTATATCGAGAATTTTATCCCCTGGTTTCAAATCAAGTTTTTTGATAAAATCTTTTCGAATATCTTTTTTCCGAATTAATTTTACAAAAAGCTTATAAAAAAATGGGTTCTTTAAAATAAATTCTTTAAGCATAATAGTATTTTAACACTAAATTCCTAACCTTATAAAAGAAATCACTTTGTTTCTTTCATGTTTTTATATAAAAAATAATTTGAATCTGAATGTATTAATTTGAAATTTTTAATAAAAATTCTTTCATTAGTTAAAATAAAATCTATCGGAATTTTATTATGAAATTTATAGTTTTCAAGAAACCAATTAACTGTATATCTAATACGATAACCTGATTTTGAAGTTAACGGCAAATTCATTAAAATTGAATAATAGGAAGTTGACGGCTTATTCACAAAATAATTTGAAAGTAATACAGTGGTTATTCCGTCTTTCTCCATAAAGTTTGCAATATCTTTAAATGAATCCAGCTCAGGTTTTTTTATGTGATAGTAAATACCTGACGCCTTATGAAGAGAAATTATTTTTTTGATGTAATCTATATAGCCTAAAAAGAAAACAAACATTAATGCAAGCAAAGTTGCGGTAACTTTTTTGTAATTTAGCGTTACTAAAGAAAAAACAAAGAGAAAAAAGCAAGGGGCAATTGGTCTGTGTTCCCGCCAGAATGCTGTATCATAAAAGAAAAGCACAGCAAGAATATTGATTAACCCTATCAACCCAACTGCTAATGCAAATTTTTCTTTGGTCCTTATTCCTTTTACCAAAAAGAAAAGACTTAAAAACACCAAAAGGTACTTTGAGAACAAATACATAAACTCTATACCTTCTCCGATAGGTCCGAGAAGACCCAGTCCCCAAAAGAATGCTTCTAAATTCTGCGCAAAATTGAAAAAAGTAAGATTTATAAGTGAAAGAAACCCTTCATCAAAGATATTAAAGGTTGTAAGCCTAAAGCCATAGGGATAACCCGGGTAAAATATTTTGGCATATATAAGAGTAAAGGACATGAGAATTATTGATAAAAGGGAAAATTTGAAAAATTCTTTTCTGTTTTTACCCAAAGGGATTAAAGCGATTGACCATAAAAACCATGATGATCTAAACACGGAAGCAAAAGCTAAAAAGAAAATATAACCTGCAACATAATATTTAAAATTGGGGCTATCAACTTTTTTATACGTATGGAAAAGAATGATTGAAGCGATTACTCCGAATAAAATATGGATGCTTTCCTGCATATAGGTAAATAAAAATATAGGAACAGTAAAATATAATAATATGAGTAATGAAATGGTTATTTTTTGCGTTATTTTCAGTTTTTGAAAGAAGATTATTACGATGCTTGCCAGAAGAAAAAAGATGTTTGTTAAGACAATATTGTAAGCATTAAAGCCAAAAATCTTAGCTATAAGCCCATTTGTCAACTGATAAGCAAAACCATGCCCGCCGGCTTCAAAGACAAGAGCAGCTTTTTCGCAATGCAGAAAGGTTCCGCCAAGCACTAAGTTTTGAAAAAACGATTTTGCGTTGATAAAATAACCGAATTCATCGTTGAAAAGCTTATGAAATGTTGGCATATAAGGTTCAGAAAAGACATCATGAGCTAAAAAAAAGTATTCCTGAAGCACTACAACGGATATTAAAATTAAAACAGAGAGTATTAGGATTGAAAAAACTTTTGATTTCATAGTTTATTGCGTTATCATTACCAGCCCAAATATAATAATCAAAATACCATAAATATGCTGCCTGGTTATCTTTTCCTTTAAAAATACATAGCTGCCAAACAGAATAAATATGTAATTTAAACTATAAACGGCGTATGCGACATTTAATTTTATAGATGTTAGAGCGAAAAAATATAGTATCGGGGCAATAAGAATCAAAGTCCCTCCAATAATAAAGTGAAAATTCAAAACATTTTTAAGTATCTGCCTAAAATCGCCTGAGAAGGAAATCTCTCTTGCCTTTTTTGTTATAAGCACCTGCCCGGTAGCTGCCAAAACACTCATAAGTATTAAAGCAAAGTATTTAAGCATTATTATCCCCCTGAGTTTTGCTCTCGGCGGAACTTATTAAAACAATTCCTAAACTGATAAGTAAAACCCCAGCTAGATTAATAAAAGAAATGCTCTCTTTAAATACAAAATAAGAAATACCCAGAATCAAAACATAACTAAAACTTTGAACAGGATAAGCAAATGAAAGATTGATTTTCCTTATAATATAAACCCACACTATTCCTCTTAAAATTAGTAGCGCGTACCCTAGGATAAAAAAGATATTCAAAATGGAGTTGCTGGAATTCAATTCTTCAGCGCCAAGCTTAGAAAAAGTTTGTCCCAGGGTAATTAAAACTATTGGAATTAAAAGTAAAAAATATTTTTTCATTTTTTATAACAGGTAACTTATTAATTTCACATTCTGTTTTCAGTAATCGATATTTTCCTCAAGCATTTTATGTTTTCCTCAATTTGGAACGAGTTTTTTAAAATGAAAACGCGGTTTCCATTTTAAACACTTCCGATTTCCTAAATCTGAAAACCATTTTTGTTTAGGTATAATCTTTTTTACCGGCAATTTCTCTTATAAAATAACTCTCGGGCTGTTCCTGGCTATGAATTATACGGATAAGGTATTCCCCAATAACGCCGGTAGAAAAGAGAATTAAACCACCTATAAAAAGAACGGATACAATAACAGAAGTCCAACCTGCTACCGGAATATTAAATATAAGTTTTTTAAGTATAAAAAAGATTACAAGTCCAAAACTGAGTATAGAAATATTTATTCCGGCAAACCCTGTTATTCGCAAAAGATATGAAGAATTATTTATTAATAAATTGCTGAATAATTTCAACATTTTATAAAAAGAATACCCGCTTTTTCCGGTTTTTCTCTCGCAGTGGTTAACTTCAACATTGGCAATATCCTGACTTATTGCAAACATTAAAGCCGGAATAAAAGGATAAGGCGTTTTAAAAGAAAGAATACCATCAACAATTAACCTGTTAAGAAGCCTGAAAGAAGACATTTTAACGTGTTTGGGCTTATTTATAAGCTTATAGTAAAACCAGTCTTTTATACGGCTAAATAAATTTCTGACGGCGTTATGTTTTTTCTTTTTTAAATACCCTAGTACAATATCGTGATTTTTATTGTCGATAAGCTTTGGAATATCTTCAGGACAATGCTGCAGGTCATCATCCATGGTAATAATATAATCCCCTTTAGCCTGCTTCATTCCGCAAAGAGTAGAGGATTGCTGTCCGAAGTTTTTAGTTAATCTGACAGCTTTTATAGTATTTTTTGATTTTGCAAGAGTTATTAGAGTTTTCCAGGTGTTTTCATTAGATGAATAATCATCCACAAAAATAATTTCATAATCGAATTTGTTTTCTAAAATATTTTCAAAAGTAGTTCGTATTCTTTCTTCAAGCTCAATAAGAGAGCTTGAACTGTTATAAACAGGTATTACTATAGAAAACAATTCTTTTTTTTGAAACAAATTCATTTATTCAACCACAATCTTAATTCTATGATTTATCGACTCTAATATTTCAAGCGCAGAAGCTAAAGAGCTATCTTTAATAATAACATGCCCAAGCCTGTCAACGCCAACATTAAAACGATTCACTCTATCACCTATTTCATAATCCATAACAAGATCAATAATTTTATCTTTAAATTCTTGCACATCAATAATTTTATCTCTAATAATTCCGTTTTTATTTGAAATTATAAGCTCTGCAGCGCATGGAGTTGGTTTTTCAGGGTTAAATTTCGTTTTAACTCCCAATGCTAATTCAATTATCATTTTGTAATAATCAATTCCATAATAAGTTGCCACAAGCTCAGGAAGACAAGTCGCTCCTGCTCTTGCCCCTATTTCAAGTAAATAGGCTTTATTGTCTTTTAAAATAAAATCCGCATTAATTGCGCAATTATTGAATTCCAATGCCTGAATGGATTTTGATAATTGTTCTTTAATATCAGTAATTATTTTCTCTGAAAGCTCATATGGCGCATAATGACCAATCGGAACACCTGTATCACCTTGAAAAACTTTATCACCGTGAGGTAATACAAATATTATTTCCTCTTCATCAATAAGAGCTTGCGCTCCAAACTCTATTCCTTCAATAAATTCTTCAATAATAAAATAATTTTTTTTGCTAACAGTTTTAATTTTGTTAAGCGCAGACTTAATTTGAGCTTTATTATTAACTGCTATAATTCCTCTACTTCCAGAGCTATCAACTGTTTTAAACAGTAAAGGCTTTTTAAGTTTATCAAAAATTTTATGAGCTTCTTCAAGATTGGAAGCTTTTTCAAACAGGGCTGTTCTTACGTTGTTAGTTAAAAAAGCTTCTTTCATTCTTAATTTGTCATTAGAGAAACAAGCTGCTTTATAAGAAATGCCTTTAAGGTTCATTTCATCGCAAACTTTGCCAAGCGAACTCAAGGCAACATCAGTGCCGCTTGCGCAAATTCCATCAATTTTTTCGGTTTTGGCGATATTAAAAATTGCCTCTACGTCAGTAGTGTCTTCAAAATATACTTTATCAGCATACCTAAATCCGGGATAATTGCCGTTAATACTTGCAACAATAGTAAACAGTTCCATTGCTTTGGCTTTTTTTATTAATGGAACTTGATAAACTCCAGCTCCTAAAATAAGTATTTTTTTCATAATAATTCTACCAGTAACTTGTTAAACTCAGGTTCTATTTTCAGAAAAACATATATTCTTCAATCAGTTTATATTTTCCTAAATCTGAAAACTATTTTTAGTTAAGTGGATTTTACTTTTTTAACTTTTTAACTGGTTTAGCGGGAACTCCTGCAACCATTGTAAAATCTTCAACATCTTTTGTTACAACACTTCCAGCTGCAATAAGACAACCTTTACCTATTTTAACATTATTTGTTATAACGCAGTTTGCGCCTAGCCATGATCCTCTCCCTATTGAAATTTCGCCGTAATCATACTTGCCAAATCTGTAGGAATCATTCTCAAAAGTGTGGTTGCCAGCAGCTAATGCGCAAAAAGGACCTATCACAACTTCATCATCCAAATAGATTTCACCGCCGCCTAAATAACAACTATAACCAATATAAACATTGTCTTTTATAGAAACGTTTTGTGGATTATAAATATTTGCAAATGAACTTATTTTTGAATTTTTGCCTGTTTTTTTAAGAAATAAAGAAGCCCACCTCCCGCGAATTTTTAGAGCATTGCCGAAAGGGGGAAGGATATTCAAAATATTCAGTACTAAAAAAAAAATATTTTTTTTAAACATAAATAATATTAGCCTAATAAGGTTTTGCTTTTTAAAAATTAAAAACCGGAGAAGGAGGGATTCGAACCCTCGGTACCTTTTGAGTACACAGTCTTTCCAGGACTGCACCTTAAGCCGCTCGGACACCTCTCCTTATATTATCACTGGACTTTACTTTTTTCATGCTCACTTTTTATTTCATCTAGAATATGTTCTTTCATGTATTGATGGCATCACATGCGCATAAGTGTCGAGTGTTGTTCTATTGCTAAAATTCTCCTGTTGTTTCTGAACAGGCTTAACAGAAATATTTTTTGATAATAGCAAAGAAGCGTAAGAATGTCTAAGATTGTGAAAACGAATTTTATCTAAATTATTCAGGTAAACAGGAAACAGGTAAAACTTATTCAAAAGTTCCGTCTTATTTGAATTTTCTTTTTAAAAAACTG
>Ga0209345_10005615_pt1 | contig 11582 bp, 8 predicted proteins | sample Cruoilmetagenom7_FD_187294 | JGI IMG/M metagenome (GOLD analysis project Ga0209345, IMG submission 187294) | Oil polluted marine microbial communities from Coal Oil Point, Santa Barbara, California, USA - Sample 7 (SPAdes) (version 2) | ecosystem: Environmental > Aquatic > Marine > Oil seeps ...
CCATGCTACCCGACCCGTCCGCCAACCGGAAACGCGCCATGCCCACCAAGACAACACTTCTCGCCCTGATCCTCTGGGCCCTCTCGCTCCTGCCATCGCAGGCCGTAACGCTCTGCACCCTGCTGATCGAGGCGCGCACGGGCGATACCCTTCTGGAACAGGGGGACTGCACCACCCGCGTCACCCCGGCCTCGACCTTCAAGATCGCCCTCGCCGTCATCGGCTACGATCAGGGCCTGCTGCGCGATGCCACGACGCCCGTGATGGCCTACCAGGCGGGTGATCCCGATTGGGGCGGGGCGAACTGGACGCGCGACACCACGCCCGCCGATTGGATGCGCTATTCGGTGCTGTGGTACTCGCAGCGCCTGACCCGCGCCATGGGGGCCGAAACCCTGACCCGCTATCTGCGCGATTTCGGCTATGGCAATGCCGATGTCACGGGCGATCCCGGCTTCGACAACGGGCTGGAGCGGGCATGGATCGCCTCCTCCCTGCGGATATCGCCGCGCGAACAGACGCGCTTCCTGCGCGCCCTGCTGGAGGATCAGCTTGCCGCCAAACCGCAGGCCATGGCCCGCACCCGCAGCATCGTCGAAACCCATCAGGTCGCAGGCTGGCAGATCCATGGCAAGACCGGCACCGCCTATCCCCGCCGCACCGATCGCAGCTTCGACTATGCGCGCGGCTGGGGCTGGTATGTCGGCTGGGCCGCACAGGGCGACCGGACACTGGTCTTCGCACGCCTCACGCAGGGCAGCGACCGCACGGCTGGCTCTCCGGGCAACCTGACCCGCGATGCGTTCCTGCAAGACTGGACGGCCCTCGTCGCCCCATAGGGGCGGCCCACCACGCGCGGGCCGCCCCTGTCATACACCGGCTCAGGCCGCGCGGCTAACGTCCGCGCCCCCCGGAAGCAGCGCCCACGCGCCGCCCTCATAGCGCCGCACCGTGCCCTCGGCGGCATCGGTCGCCATCAGCGCCAGCCAGCCATTGTCGAACAGCGCCTTCACGCCCGCATGACGATCCAGAATGCCCGAGATCGCCGCGACTGGGGCCTCGATCATCACGGTCAGCCGCAGCGGCTCATGCCGCAGCGCCTCTCCGTCATGGACCGATTGCCAGGGCAGACCCGCCCGCAGCATCCCGCCATTGCCCTCGATCACACCGATCCCGCCGGTCACGTTGTGCAAGAGCTTGTTGCCCGCGCCATACGCCTCAGGTGCCACCGAAGAGCCGTAGTATTGCAGCGAGATCCAGCTTGCCACCACCACCGGCGCGGTCAGGATCAGCTCCAGCACACCAAAGCCCTTGTCCGCCTGCCAGTCATAGTCATGCAGAAAGGCCCGTCCGCCCAGATCGACCCCGGTCGTATGGCTGCGCGGGGCCGCGATGAAGGCGGCACAGCCCGCCAGCCCCCATTCCGGGCGCAGTTCGGACCAGTCGCCGCCCCGCAGCGCCAGCGCCTCAGGCTTGTCCGCCCGTGGCAGCGTCGTCGCCCGCTCGGTCCGGGTGATCGTCCCCGCCACGTCCAGCGCCTTGCGCAGCCGCGCCAGATCCTCGACATGGTCAGGCAGCGGCTGATCCTCGAACAGGGTCACCTTGTCCGACACCGTGTCATGCAGCCCCGCGATGAAACGCGTGTCCTGCGGGATCTCGATCCCCTTGGACACAAGCGCGGCCCGCACACCCGCATCGTTCAGCAACCCGACCAGAAGCCGCGCGTTCACATCGCCCGCATGGCCCCCGCAGGCCCCGCATTGCAGCGCGCTGGCATGGGGCGCGTTGGTCACACCCGCGCCATGGCCCGCAACCAGCACCAGCCGCGCGAACCCCTTGGTCAGCGACATCGCGCCAAGGATCGCAGCCGCCGCGTCGATCTGCGCCGCTTGCGGCAGATCGGCCACCGGGGCCGGGTCCTGCGAGACCGGCTTGGCCCGCGCCAGCGTATCCTTCAGCAGCTTGCCCGCATAAAGCGGCCCCGCCGCCTCGACAAAGGCGAAGGCCGAGACCGAGGCCATCCGGAACCGTCCCCAGGCCCGCGCCGCCCGCGCCTGGATGCGCTGGCTCAGGTCGTCATCCGCCCAGCCCCGCGACTGCGTGGTGACGCCGGGGTTCAGCAGCACCGGTGCCCGCGCCTCGACCACATCCGAGGCAAAGCCCCGATGCGCGGCGGCCAGCCCGAAGAAGCCCGCGAACCCGATGGTGCGGATCCCCGCGTCGGCCCCTTCCAGCGCGCGGCGCAGCACTTCGGACCGCACGTCGATGCAGAAGGCCGCCTGAATGGCCGGGGCCACCTCGACCGCAGGCGCGGGTTGCGCCGCCAGCCGCGACAGAAGCCGCGCCTCCTCCGACCGCTCCAGCGCATCCTGAAGCGCATCGTCGATCAGATCGTCCTGCGTCGGCTCCACCGGCGCGGCAAAGCGCACCAGCGCCTCCTCCCACAGCCCGGCAACCGCGTCCCCCTGCGCCTCAAGCAGCAGCATGTCCCAGACCAGCCGGATCGTCAGCATCTCGAACAGGACCGTGTCCCGCCCGCCATCCCGCTCGGCCAGCCAGTCGATGTGGCGCGCATATTGGCCCCAGCCCTGCAAGCCCATCAACAGCCGCTGGAAATAGGTCTGCGCGCTCCATGTGGTGACGCCCAGCACGCGGCAGGCCTCGGCAAAGGCGGCGCGGGGGTCTTGCGGCAGGGCGGCCACCCGGGCGCAGACACCCGACAGCCCCGCGATACCCGGCACCAGATCGCGCGCGGCAAAGGCCCTCCACGAGGCATAGGCCGAGGTATCGGGCGCAGGCCAGAGCGCCTGCCCCTGATCGAAATGGGCCGCCGCCCATGTGCCGATCCGGTCCTCGACCAGTTCCGCCAGCCGCTGTCCGCTCTGCGCGGCGGCCAGTTCGGCCACCGTCGGCAAGGCCTCGGGGGCCGCCGCAGGCCGGGCCAGCGCGGCCTCGACCTGGGTCTTGGTCAGTCCCCGGGCCTGGGCCGCGCCCTGCAAGGTCGCCGCGTCGATCCGGCCCTGGGCCAGACAGGCGGCGTAATCGGCCCGCTCCCGGAAGATGCGGATCCCTGCGGTGCGCGCCAGCAGGGCGGCCGTCTCGGCCCGCCCCTGTCCGGCCTGACCGAGGAAGGGGTTGACCGCGACCGTCGCCGCCAGCGGAAAGGCGGGTGGCACCAGCGTTGCGGCCTTCTGGGCGGCGGCGAAAATCTCGAGCTCGGGCCCGGTGAAGATCTGCGAAGGGGTCGTCATGGCATCATCCTTTTGACGCGCGCCACTGACCGATCATCCGGTCCGTCAGCGCATTGAGGTAAAGTCCGTTCATCAGGTGCACCCGCAGGCCCATGGCCGCCGGATGCCCCGCCCAGAGCGGGAACGTCGCCTGCGCGACCGAGGCCAGCCCGAAACTGGCCAGCGCCAGCACCAGCGTCGCCCAGATCAGCCCGTCCGGCGCGGGCGGCAGCGGCAGGGTGCCCGCCGACAGCGCGGTGATCCCGGTCTGCAGCGTGAAATAGGCCACCGTCGCCGCGCCCGACATCGCCACGGTGCGGATCGTCAGCTTCCAGGGGGCCAGATCGGCCAGACCCTGTGCGATCAGATAGGCCACCCCGAAGATCAGGATCGCGCCCAGCGCCACCGTCTGCGGCGGCTTGGACAGGATCCCGAAGGCCAGCCCGACCACCGCATAGATCACCAGCGCCAGCCCGAAGGCGCGTCCCACGGCCCGCAGGTCGGGGATGGCGACAGGTCCGGGGCGCCGGATCCGCGCCACCTGCTCGACCGCCCCGCCCGAAGCCAGGAAGGCATGCGCCTTGTAGAGCGAATGGGCCACGATATGCAGAAGCGCCAGCGGGAACAGCGCCAGACCGATCTGCAGCACCATGAAACCCATCTGCGCGCAGGTGGACCAGGCCAGCGCCGTCTTGACCGACGGCTGGGTCAGCGCGACCGCAGCCCCCACCAGCGCGCTGAACCCGCCGACCAGCGCCAGCAGCGCCAGCACACCGGGCACCGCCAGCAGCACATCGGCAAAGCGGATCAGCAGGAAACCACCCGCGTTCACCACACCGGCGTGCAGAAGCGCGGACACCGGGGTCGGCGCCTCCATCACCTCGGTCAGCCAGCCATGGGTGGGGATCAGCGCCGATTTGAACACCGCCGCCACCGCCAGCAGCAGCGCCGCCAGCCAGAGCGTAGCGGGCACCTGCCCCGCCTGCACCGCCGCCGCGATGCTGCCGATATCCGCCGTGCCAAAGGCCTGGATCAGCAGCCCCGCCGCGATCAGCAGCGCCGCCGTGCCCGCGATCCCGCTCACGGTCTTCTTGCGCGCCGCGCGCTGTGCGCGGGGCCGGTCGGGATAGAATAGCAGCAGACGGTGCAACCCGACCCCGACCAGCGCCCAAGCCAGCACAAGCTGCACCAGGTTGCCCGCGCTCACCAGCAGCAGCACCGCCGCCAGCGTGGCGGACATGGTGGCCATGAAATGCCCCTGCCCCGCCTCGCCATCCAGCGCCGTGCGCGCATAGCGCAGCACGATCCAGCCGACAAAGGACACCGTCGCCAGCATCGCGACCGACACGATGTCGATCCGCACCGAGAAAGCCTGCCCCAGCGCACCGGGCAGACCTGCGGTCAAAGGACCATGCAGGGCCAGCAGCACTGCGCTGCCGAAAGCCGCCACGATCGCCACCAGGGCCGCGATCTCGGGCAGGCGCAGCCGCGCCCCGGCGCGTCCAACCGGTCGCAGGGCCAGATCCGCCGCGACCAGGGCAAGGGCAAGAGGGGCAAGATAGGGAAGGAAGGTCATGTCATCTCTCCTTTAGGAACTGACACGGGGTAACATTCTCCCTTCACGTTAAAAAATTCATTGTTTTTACATTATCGTTCTGTTTTATAAATGCATGGCTGATCTGAACTACCATCATCTGCGCTATTTCCGCGAGGTGGCCCATATGGGCAACCTCACCCGCGCGGCCGAGCGGTTGAACCTGTCGCAATCGGCCCTCTCGATCCAGATCCGCAATCTGGAAGAAAGACTGGGCCATCCGCTGTTCACCCGCACCGGGCGCAGCCTGATCCTGACCGAAGCCGGGCGCATCGCGCTGGATCATGCCGACCGCATCTTCGGCGCGGGAGAGGAGTTGATCGCCACCCTGCGCCAGACCGGCGAGGTGCAGCAGCCCCTGCGCGTGGGCGCGCAATCGACGCTCTCGCGCAATTTCCAGCTCGCCTTCCTGCGCCCCGTCCTGACAGGCGGCGAGACCGAGATCATCCTGCGCTCGGGCAGCAGCACCGTATTGCTCGAGGGGCTGACCGCCCTCGCCCTCGACGTGGTGCTGACCAACGAGCCGCCGCATCGCGACGGCGGCGCCGATCTGGTGACGCACCGGATCGCGGAACAGCCCATCGGGCTTTATGGCACCGCCGCGCGCATGGCCCCGCACAAGACCCTGGCCGATCTTCTGCGCAACGAGCCGGTGATCCTGCCCACCGAAAGCACGATCCGCAGCGGTTTCGACAGCCTTGTCGCCCGGCTGGACGTGACGCCCCGCATCGCCGCCGAGGTCGATGACATGGCCATGGTCCGCCTTCTGGCGCGCGAGAACATGGGGCTGGCCATCGCCCCCGCGGTGGTGCTGACCGACGAAATCCGCGCCGGCCTGCTGCAAGCCGCCCCCTATGAGCTGGACATCATCGAAGGTTTCTATGCCGTCACCGCGCGGCGCAGTTTTCCGCACCCCCTGCTGCGCACGCTGCTTGATACCTGACGCAGCACGCCGCCACAGGCGCGCGCAATTGCCTGACCGCAGCGCGCAACCTATAAGGTATCAACCCACTCCCGGCCCCTCCCGCAGCAAAAGACAGCGCCCATGGACAGACGGTCATTCCTGAAAACAGCGACGCTTGGCGCGGCGGCAACCACTGTCGCGGGCTTGGCGGCACCGGCACTGTCGCAGGGCCGGATCGCGTGGCGGATGCAGGCCAGCCACGTCTCGGGCATGGCAAGTGCCACGGATGCGGCGCAACTGGCTGAACGGATCAGCACCGACAGCGACGGCCTCTTGACCGTGCAACTGGTCAGTGCGGATGACACCGCGCCCTCGACTATGGCGCTCGATGCCGTGATCGCCGGGCAGGCCGACATGGGGCACGGCCCGGTGCAGGCATGGCAGGCGCGGTCAGAAGCGCTGCCCTTCTTTTCAAGCATCCCTTTCGGGCTGACCGCGATGGAAATGACGACATGGCTTGACCAACTGGGCGGACAGGCGCTCAGCGATGCGGTGCATGACACATTCGGGGTGCAGGCCTTTCTCTGTGGCGACGCCGGACCCCAGGCTGGCGGATGGTTCCGCACCGCCCTTGCGGGGATCGAGGATGTGCAGGGCCTGCGCCTGCTGTCCTCGGGCCTTCCCGCGCAGGTCTGGCGCAGGATGGGTCTCTCCCCCGTTGCCATGGCCGCCGATGAAACCCTTGCCGCCTTGCAGGCCGGTGCCTTGGACGGGATCGAATTCGCCGGTCCCGCCCGCGACCTCGACATGGGCTATCAACAGGAGTGCAAACATTACGTCACCACGTCCTTCACCAAGCCCGCCATGGCCGCCGCGCTGGTCATCGAAAAGGACAGCTATCTTGCCCTGCCTCAAAACCTCCGGGACGTGCTGCGTTCCGCTTGCGCCGCAGCACACCGCGACAGCCTGACGGCCCGCGCCGCAAGCGACGCCGCCGCGCTGCACAGCCTCACGACAACCTATGGCGTGACCGTCTATCCCACCTTTCCCGACAGCATCCTGCAAGCGGGCGGCAAAGCCGCGTCCGAGATCATCACCGCCCTGCGCGACAGCAGCGATCCCTTGGTCCGACGCACCGCCGAAAGCTATGTCGCGGCGCTGGTCGCCCTGAAGCAGAAGGCCGATGGCGCCGACACAGGCTATCACGCCGCCCGCGCGCGGTTTCTACAGTTCTGACGGTTGCGGGCCTCATCCCCGATGCCTGACCGCCCCCACCGCAGCGCCCGGCTTTCAGGCAGAACGGCACGTCTTGTAGGGCGCAGATGACAGTGAAAACGGTTTGCTCTTGCGCGATGGCCCAGATGGTCGCAGGTCTATGGGAAATACCCTGACCACGGACGAATGACGATGACGGACTGGCCCACTAAAACCACAGGGATCGGCCATAACGCGCCCCCCGAGCCGGTAAGCCTCTGGCACAAGCACATGTGGGAACGCGCCCGCGCGCAGCAGCCCGAGCGGCGTCTGCCGCTCGCCGTGGTCAGGATGCGCATGGCGCGGGCCGCCGAACTGGGGATGGGCTATGCGGATTATGCCGCGCTCTACCGCACCGCAGGGCGCGATCCGGCGGGGTTGCTCTTCACCCCCGGCGCGCTGCATCTGCGCCTGAAGCGACGGCTGGAAATCCCCGACACCGTGCGCGCCCATCTGGCGCGTCTGGGGGCCTGTCATCTTCTGGCCCTCGCCCCCGAAGGCGAGGCCCCCGCCGCCTTCCTCGAAGAATTGCGCGAGGTCTCCGCCCTGCCCTTCGCCGCCGCAGCCGCGATGCCCGCCCCCGATGCGCCATGGCCCGTGCTCGTCAGCGCCCTGCGCGCCGCCCTCGACCCGTTGCGCCTGCCCGGTGCGGCCATCGCGCTGATCGGCTCAGCCGGGCGCGAGGCCCGGCTCTGCGCCAGCCTGTGCACGGCGGGGCGGCTGGCCGGCGTGCTGGACCGCGACGCCTATTTCCGCCCCGCCGCCTGATTCACTTGGCAGGCGCGATCTTGTCCTGCGTCTTGGTGTCGAAATCGCTGGCGTCATGGCGCTCGTGCAATTGCAGCTCCGGCTCGCCAAAGGCCCGGTTGACCATCCGCCCCCGCTTGACCGCAGGCCGCGCGTCGATCTTCTCGGCCCAGGCCATCACATGCGTATAGGACGCCACGTCCAGGAACTCGGCCGCACTGTAAAGCCGCCCCAGTACCAACTGCCCATACCAGGCCCAGATCGCCATATCCGCAATCGTATAGGCCTCCCCCGCCATATAGGCATGATCGGCCAGATGCCGGTCCAGCACATCCAGCTGGCGCTTGGTCTCCATCGCGAAACGGTCGATGCAATATTCGATCTTCATCGGCGCATAGGCATAGAAATGCCCGAAGCCCCCGCCCAGATAGGGCGCGCTGCCCATCTGCCAGAACAGCCACGACAGGCATTCGGTCCGCGCGGCATGGTCCGTCGGCAGGAAGGCCCCGAATTTCTCAGCCAGATACAGCAGGATCGCGCCCGATTCGAACACCCGCTGGGGTGTGTCGCCGCTGCGATCCACCAGCGCGGGGATCTTGGAGTTCGGGTTGATCTCCACGAAACCGCTGCCGAACTGATCCCCCTCGTTGATGCGGATCAGCCAGGCGTCATACTCGGCATCCTTGTGCCCCGCCGCCAGCAATTCCTCGAACATCACGGTGACCTTCACCCCGTTGGGCGTGGCCAGCGAATAAAGCTGGAACGGATGCTTGCCGACCGGCAACGCCTTGTCATGGGTGGCCCCGGCAATGGGACGGTTGATATTGGCGAACTGGCCGCCATTGCCCGGTGTCCAGGTCCAGACTTTCGGGGGGGTATAGGCCGGTGTGTCGGTCATGCTCTGCGCCTTCCTTGGTTGGGGTCGGGCGCAACCCTATGACAAGCCGCCGCGATCCGCACCCCCCGAAGTCGGCCCCCGCGAACAGTCTTTCGTGATCGCGCAGATGGGCCGCGCTCAGCGCTCGCGCTCGGGATGCCAGTAGCGCTGCATCATCAGATAGGTGAACGAGGCCGACCACGTGATCAGCAAAAACCCGTTCAGCGCCTCCAGCCCCACAATCATCCGCACCGGCCCATAGGGATGGATCTCGCCGATCCCCAGCGTCGTATAACTGGTCAGCGAGAAATAGAAATAATCCAGCGCCGTGCCCTCGAACACGCCGCCGATACCGCCGAACCCCTCAAAGCGCAGCAAGACCGCATAGGCCACGGCATAAAGCCCGATCTCGAGGATATGCCCCACCATGCAGGCGATGATCACGACCAGAACGCGCTGCCGCGCGCGGATCGGCAGGCCGGGCAACAGCTTGCCCGTGATCCGCAAGACCTCGTAATGGATCAGAACGGTCGCCCCCAACAGGAACAGCGACACGAGGCTGATCACCAGAAGGATCACGCACCCAGACCCGCCGCTTCAGGACAGCGCATCCTCACTCCGCCCATTCCCACGGCCGGGTGAAGGCGCCCAGCACGTGACCGACCTCCTCGTCATGCACCACGCCGGTGCGGCGCACCCGCGCGACCAGACCGCGCTTCTTGTCGTCCACCACCTCGACCACCAGCGCGTTCAGCTTCGCCTCGTCCAGCGCAGCGTTGTAGACGCGGGTGATCGCGCGCTTGCGCAGGTCGGGCTTGAACACCTTGCCCACGGCGGTTTTCGGCAACTCGTCCAGCACCTCGACATGTTTCGGCTGGGCCGCGCGCTCATGCACATGCACGCGGCAATGTTCCACCAGCTCCGCCCCGGTCACCGTGGCCCCGGCCACCAGCTCGACATAGGCGCAGGGCAATTCGCCCGCATGGGCATCGGGTTGCCCGATGGCCCCCGCAAAGGCCACGTCCTGGTGCGCCAGCAAAGCCTCCTCGATCTCGGCGGGGTCGATATTGTGCCCGCCGCGGATGATCAGGTCCTTGGCGCGTCCCGTGATCCACATATAGCCATCCGCATCAATCCGCCCCAGATCGCCGGTGCGCAGATACTTGCCATAGTGATAGAGATCGCGGTTCTTGTCCTCTTCGGTATAGGTATTGCCCGCCCAGACGCCGGGGCTGGCAATGCAGATCTCGCCCACCTCATCCACGGCGCAATCCACCACATCGCCGCCGACGGTCTTGAGGATCTTCACATCCGTGTAAGGAAAGCGGATGCCGACCGATCCCACCTTCTTCTCGCCATCCACCGGGTTGACGGATACCAGACAGGTCGCCTCGGTCAGGCCATAGCCTTCCACGATCTTCACGCCCGTCGCCGCCTCGAAGCGTTTGAACAGCTCCAGCGGCAGCGGGGCCGACCCCGAAAACGATGTCTTCACGCTCGACACATCCGCATTGACCGGGCGCTGCATCAGCGCGGAAATCGCGGTGGGCACGGTGATGATGAAGGTGATCTTCCAGCGGTCGATCAGCTTCCAGAAATTGTCGAACACCCCTTCCCCGCGATAGCCGGCAGGCGTCGGGAACACCACATGCGCCCCCGATTTCACCACCGCCATCAGGATCACATGGCAGGCAAAGACGTGAAACAGCGGCAAGGGGCAGATCACGTTATCCTCCGGCGTGAACAGCAAGGTGCCGCCCAGCCAGCCGTTATAGATGATCCCCGAATAGCGGTGCTGCGCCACCTTGGGCATCCCCGTCGTGCCGCCTGTGTGGAAATAGGCCGCGACCCGGTCGCCCGCACTGTCGGCAAAGGCCAGCGTCTTGGGCTGGCGCGCCACTTCGGCGTTGAAATCCTTGACATCCGCATGGTGATTGCCGGGGTTCTTGGGCCGCACCAGCGGCACGATCCAGGATTTCGGCGGCGTCAGGTAACGGTTCAGATCGACCTCCAGCACCGTATGCACGCTTGGCGCATGGCGCACCGCCTCGGCGGTCTTCTGCGCGACATCGGTCTTGGGAAAGGCCTTGAGGGTGACGACCACCTTGGCATTGGTCTCGCGCAGGATGGAGGCGATCTGCTCGGGCTCCAGCAGCGGGTTGATCGGGTTGATGATCCCCACAATGGCCCCGCCCAGAATGGTCAGCGCGGTCTCGTTGCAATTGGGCAGGATACAGGCGACCACATCGCCCTCGCCCACGCCAAGGCTGCGGAACAGGTTGGCGGTCTGACAGGTCTTCTCGTGAAGCTGGCTCCAAGTCAGGGTTTCCGCCTTGTCGGTCGGCCCGCTCAGAAGCTGAAAGGTGATCGCCTTGCCCAGAGGCACCTTGTCCCGCGTTTGGGTCAGCATCTGATAGAGCGTTTTGGGCACATCCCGGTCCGCCCAGGACATTTCACGCTCGATCGCAAGTGTATCGGCAACAGATGCAAAACCCATGTCGGTCCTCCCTTGCGGGCCGCAGCGCGGCCCATATCTCATCCTCGGGCGGTAATGTGTAAGCCTTTGCGCCCGGATACAAGAGCGCTGCGGACAGAGTGGCGTGACGTTAGGTAGGGTCTTTGCAACCGGGGCAGGTTCAGCCGCCCAGAATATCCCCGAGAGTATCGCGCAGGGCATAGATGGTCGATGCGATCACCAGCGCGCCGACGATCATCATGACCGTAAAGGCGAAAAGTTGAATGCCGATGGCCGCAAGCCCCAGCCCGACACCCGAAAGCGCGGCGCGCTTGTGCTCATGGCGGATCAGCGACGCGACGCCCAGCACCACCGCAAGACCCGCCAGCACGCCCACGAAAATGTTCAGGTAATCGTCGACGTTGCGCGACACCGCGACAGGTGCGGGTTGCGGCTGACCGGCGACGGACCGCGCGGCGGATTTGGCGATCTCGGCTGCCAGTTCGCCAATGCTGCTGCCC
>Ga0209345_10005616_pt1 | contig 11582 bp, 14 predicted proteins | sample Cruoilmetagenom7_FD_187294 | JGI IMG/M metagenome (GOLD analysis project Ga0209345, IMG submission 187294) | Oil polluted marine microbial communities from Coal Oil Point, Santa Barbara, California, USA - Sample 7 (SPAdes) (version 2) | ecosystem: Environmental > Aquatic > Marine > Oil seeps ...
GAGATAAGCAAGCTCTTAAAGAGCAGACACACGCTGCGTTTAAATGGGAAGAGTGTGACTTAGAAAACCTCTATCTTTTAGAGCTACGTGATTTAAAGATGGCTTCAAAAGCTATAAGTTGTTCACAAGACATCGCTAGTGATGGAGCATTTAGTTTAGGAATGCTCTGTAACTTCTCTGAGCAGATTCAAACACATGGTGCTCATAGATATAAAGAACTCTACTGGGAGTGTGGAGCTATCGGTCAACAGCTCTATCTTGAAGCGACATCTCTAGGACTCTCAGGGACTGGAATTGGATGTTTCTTAGATGATACAGTTCATAATCTACTTGGACTAAAAGACAACCGTTTTCAAACTCTCTATCACTTCACTGTTGGACGTGGATATGTAGATAGTAGAATTCAAACTAAACCTGCCTATGGAGAAAATAGATGAAAATATTGTTTATAATTACTTTACTAGTAGCCTCATGTTTTGCAGAGTATCAAACTGCTAAAATAGATATGCATGGCGGAAAAGAGAGTTATCTTTATGATAATAAAAAAAGTGCTTTTGGAGGGAAAAGTATGGGAATGTTAATGAGTAGAGATAAAAATGCAACAAAAAAATCTACGCGAGAAAAGACAAAAAAGTAGAAGAGCTCTTAACTCTTTCTACTCCTGGAGAGATAAAACTATTTAATTCTTTCTACAATAGCCTCGGCCGTGAAACCAAACTTCTCAAATAGTTGACCTGCTGGAGCCGATGCTCCGAATGTATCCATACCGATAACTTCATCTGCAAGTCTATACCACTCCATACCACGAGCTGCTTCAATAGCCACAGTTTTAGTACCCTCTTTAATAATAGAAGAGATGTATGACTTATCTTGCTCAATGAAAAGGTCAAAACATGGAACAGAAACAACATTTACAGATGTACCTACTGCGTTTAGAGTCTCTTTTGTTTTAAGAGCAAGCTCCACTTCTGAACCAGATGCCATCAGAGTAACAGTTGCGTTTTCGTCTGAAGCTAATAGATATCCACCCTTACTCGCTTCACCACTTACAGCTTTTGGAAGAACTGCAAGATTTTGACGAGAACATACAAACGCAGATGGAGATTTAGTCATAGTAAGTGCTGTTTTCCAAGCCTCAACATTTTCTGCACCATCAGCCGGACGCCATACATAAAAGTTTGGAAGTGCACGGAACTGTGAAAGGTGCTCAATAGGTTGGTGAGTTGGACCATCTTCACCTACACCAATACTATCGTGAGTCCATACAAAGAACTGTTGGATTCCTGTAAGTGCTGCAATACGAGCTGCTGGTTTTAAGTAGTCTGAGAAAACGAAAAATGTAGCTGAGAATGGCATAAGTGGACCATAAAGAGCCATCGCGTTTACGATAGAACTCATAGCATGTTCTCGGATACCGAAGTAGATATTTCTACCCTTTGGAAAAACACCCATATCATTTAGGTTCGTTTTATTTGATGGACTTAAATCAGCTGAACCACCTAAAAAGCTTGGCACACCTTTAGCGATAGCATTCATAATCTTACCATTTGTCCCACGAGTAGCTTCAGCTTTTTCAAACACAGGGTAATTAATTCTAGAAAAATCAGGATTTTGGAGTGCTGCTAAAGCTTCATTTTGCTCCATTAGTGGCATAGTCTTTTGAGAGTGAATCCACTCACGTTCAGACAGGTCACCCTCTTCAATAGCACATCTAAATCTAGCCATTACATCTTCATCAACATGAAAAGTTTTTGAAGCGTCAAACCCTGCATCTGTTTTTGCTTGAGCGATAACATCATCACCCAAAGGAGCACCATGAGAGTGGTGTGAACCTTCTAACTTACCAGCACCTTTTGCGATGATAGTGTTTGCAATGATGATAGTAGGTTTTGTATTTGATTTTGCAGTAGTGATAGAAGCATCAATCTCATCAAAATTATGACCATCACACTCTAGAACATCCCAACCTTGAGACTCAAAACGTTTAGTAATATCTTCTGATATACTTAAATCTGTAGAACCTTCAATCGTAATACGGTTTGAATCATAGATAAGAATCAAGTTATCTAGTTTATTGTGTCCAGCGATAGAACAAGCTTCATAAGAGATACCCTCTTCTAAGTCGCCATCTCCACATAGACAGTAAACGTTATGGTCAATAAGCTCCGCAGTCTCAGAGTTAACTTGAGCACCAACAAACTTTGAAGCCATAGAGAAACCAACTGCATTTGCAATACCCTGACCTAAAGGACCAGTAGTGATCTCAATACCTGCAGTGTGACCAAATTCAGGATGACCTGGAGTTTTAGAGTCTAACTGACGAAAGTTTTTTAAGTCTTCTACCTCTAAGCCGTATCCCCAAAGATAATAGAGTGAATAGATAAGACCTGTAGCATGTCCACCTGAAAAAACTAATCTATCACGGTTTAACCAATTAGGATTTTTTGGATTATGATTTAAGTGCTCACTTAAAACTACTGCGATATCTGCGAGACCCATAGGTGCACCAGGGTGACCTGAATTTGCCGCTTGAACCATATCTGCTGCTAAAAATCTTATAGAATCTGCCATTTTTTGACGCATTTGATTTGCCATTTTATTTCCTGTGTTTAGTTTTTCTAAAGAGACATCGCTACGCGAGCGATTCTCTTGTTTTATGTCTATTAATATATTTAACTAATAAAGGCGACAACTCACTCTGTAAATTCTCGTCAAAATTAGCCATCTCTAAAGTTAATTCATTAGCCAGTTCATTGGCTTGCTTCATTGACTCTTCTAATCCTAAAATAGTTACGAAACTATTTTTATCTTCATCATTATTTGTAAGCTTTCCAGCCTCTTCGGAACTCTGTGTTACATCTAAAATATCATCTTGAATTTGAAACAGAAGTCCAAGCTTAATACCAAATTCATACAACTTCTCAGCTAACTCTTCTTTACCAACTATGATAGCACCCATCTTAAGTGAAGCAGCTATTAGCTTTGCAGTTTTGTTTGTATGTAAAAACTTTATATCTTCAACTTTTAGTGGCTTGTTCTCAAAGTAACAATCGATTGCCTGACCTAAAACCATTCCATTGAGTCCACCATTACTTGCCAACTCACGAATAAGCTGCACTCTTGTATAGTCTGAAAATGGAGCATTAGATAAAACTTCAAAAGAGTACGTATTGAGTGCATCTCCGACTAGAATAGCTGTTACTTCATCAAAAGAGACATGCAGAGTTGGTTTACCCCGACGTAGAGGTGAGTCATCCATTGCAGGCAAATCATCATGAATCAGGGAGTAAGTATGAAGCAATTCAATCGCATAAGCTGCATGTCTAGCGCCATCAAGAAGAAGTGAGTTATATGCGCCAACTACACCAAGTAAAAGTGCAGGACGAAATCTTTTACCACCAGCCACCAACATATTGTGTAGCGCATCCTCATAAGTTGGATGAATACTCTTTGATACCGGTAAGTTATCTAGTAGAAAGTTTTCAAAGTTTTGCATATGAAATTTTAACTAATTTATCTTCACAAAAAACTGAAAGTCATCTCTTATAAAGAGAAGATTTGTAGACTCTCTACTTTTAGAAATAGTTTCTAATATCTCAGCTTCTGTTGTAATATCTTTTTGATTAATTTGAAGTAGTTTGTCACCAAGTTTCAGACTATACTTTTTAGCTTTCTCATCAATCTTTACCACTTTTAAATTTTTATCAAAAGAGATTCCTACAAATTCTAAAAATGTATCACTCAAATACCCGCCACCATATCTTTTTTGACTTTGAGTGTTTAAAGTCAAAACTTTACCATCTCTTTTTACTTTTACTTTATGAGATGAGCCAATCCTGCTAAAAAGTATATCTCTCATAAGTGCTGAAGCATTTTTTACTTTTTTGCCATCAAATTCTAAAACAGTGTCATCCACTTTAAAAGGATTAGCTTTCATAAAAGGGTTTATCGCATTTATGACAACAAGTTTTTTCTCACCTACAACTCTTATGCCTATATCAGAATAAGATACTTTTTTTATTTTTATAAATCTATCTATATACTCTTTTTCTATGATACCTTTTGGTGTCGCTATCCCTTCTAATGAACAGCAACTTGTTAAAAGCAGGCTAGGTACAGTGATACATTCACTAAACATTGCAAAACTATTTAAACCAACTTGGTGTTTAAAAACTTTACCTTCAACAGCCTCTTTTTGGTTTACAACTGCAGTTCCTAAAATAAGTCTATGATTAGTTTTGAATGGATGCTTAAAACCTTTTTTATCTTCTACTAAATACAGGGAAAGAAAAGGATCATACTTAAGTACTTTAGTATCTGGTGTAGTTCTTGAAAAAATAACTCGTTGATGTTTTTTTACAGGTATTTGAACTGTATTTTTTGAGATTGAGTTTGAGTCGTTTATTTTATTTTTACAAGAGTCATATCCACCCTTACAAGCATAAAGATTTAAAAGAAGAAGGTTTAGTGCTACGAAGAGACGGAGCACCTATTGGCCTCCAAATGGATTCATACCACCTAGCATGCCCATAGCACTACTTTGCTGGTTTTGTTGAACCATCTTATTCACATCGTTCATAGCACCAATGAGTAGAATCTGTAGAGACTCTTTGTCTGACAAAAGCTCATCATCAATATTTAAATCAATAACTTCACCAGCACCATTAACACTAAGCTCCACCATACCACCACCAGTTTTTACACTAAAAGTTTTAGACGCTAGTTCAGCTTGAAGTTTAGCTGCATTTTCTTGCATCCCTTCAATCATTTTACTCATATCGCCCATATTCCCAAACATGAAACTAGATGTTATCCGCTATAGTTTCGATGTCATTATTATCATCTAAAATAACAACTTTTGGTTGGTATGTTTCAAGCTCTTTTTCATCATATGTCGCATATGCAACAATAATTACTTTATCGCCTTTATGAACCTTACGAGCAGCTGCACCATTTAGACAAATATCACGTTTTCCACGCTCACCTAAAATAATATAAGTACTAAAACGTTCACCATTGTTGATATTTAAAATCTCAACCTTTTGTCCAACTCTCATCTTTGAAGCTTCTAAAAGCTCCTCATCTATAGTAATAGAACCAACATAATTTAAGTTAGCATCAGTCACTGTAGCACGATGTATTTTGCTGTACAACATATCAATTAACATATTTTTTCCTATTTTCCCATTTGCTTGCGCATATCGGCAGGAGAGATTGGTGCGTCCCAAAACTCACTATCGATAACATACTCTTCAACAACATTTCCGCCGATAATATGCTCTGCTATAATTCTATCAATTTTTTCTTCTGTTAAACCTGCATACATAGTGTGTCCAGGCTCAACTAACATAACTGGTCCCTGTTGACATCTATTCATACATGAAGTACGAACAATTGGTGCTGTCATCATAACACCCTCTTGCATTAGTTTTTGGGCTGCGTACTGAAACAGACCTTGAGTTTCTGGTGTAACACATGATGGTTTTGGCATACCTGGAGGAGCTGATTGCTCACATTTAAATATATAAAACGCTGGTTGAGGAATTCCCATAAAATTAGTCCTTAATTTTTTTGAAATTATAGCAAAAATATACCCTTTTATTCTAATTAGCCAAAATAAGTTTAGATTTTTAAGCTATAATTCCAAAAAACAATTAGGACATAATTTGAAAAAAATTGTACTATTTTCATTACTGATGACATCTTTTTTATACTCTGATGCAAAAATTTACATGGGTGCTGGTGGAGGAATCTACAGTGAAACTCTAGATGATACAGCTAGCACAACAATCTCAGCTAATATGGCTAGAGTAAAAGTTGGGTATGGTGTTAGAGAAGCATATGCCATAGAGTTCTCAATTGATTATGTAGATAATTCAGAAGTTTTGTTTGCTCCAAATGATGGTGCTAGGTATGGATTAAATGTTGAACTGATTAAAGCATTTGATTGGGGAATATATATAAATCCATTTGTCAAAGCAGGTTTTGGTATGGGATATATGGAAACAACGGTTAAAGATGGTGAAGACTCTTTAAGTTTTGGTACGTTTAATTTAGGTGCAGGAACATTTATACCTATAAGTGAGCATTTTGATCTTGAACTTGCTTATGACTATAAATATATATCGTATCAAAAAGTTCAACAACTCTCAGATGTAGATATTCAAAAGTCTATGTCTCATACAGGGTATATTGGAGTGAATGTTAGGTTTTAACTCTATTGATCACCATAATGAGCTTAGCTCATTATGGTGGCAGGGACTAAAAGTCCCTACAACCCCCTAAAGCTACAAAACAAGAGAATCGTTTGCGTAGCAATGTTTCCTCGAAAACGTAAACATTTTGAGAGTATATTAGATATTTAAAAGTTCTCTAACAACCTCTCTATCATCAAAAGGTAGTTTCTCATCATATATAATCTGATGGGACTCATCACCTTTGCCAAGTATTACAACTACCTCTTCATCTTCTTGATCATCCAGAGCCATCTCTATAGCTTTCTTTCTATTTAGTTCAACCATTACATTTGATCTGTCTTCTATACCTTCAAGGATATCTTCTGCTATTAACTCTGGGTCTTCATTTCGCGGATTATCACTAGTTATGTAAGTTTTTTTAGCTAAAGAAGCCGCTATTCTTCCCATTAGTGGTCTTTTCTCTCTATCTCTATCTCCACCAGCACCAAATACTACTAAAAGTTCTTTCTCTTTTAAAGCATTCAGAACCTGTTGCATTCCATCCGGAGTATGAGCAAAATCGACTATAACATTTGGAGCTTCACAAACTTGCTCCATTCTGCCACTCACTCCTGCAAAATTATCAACTACGTCTGCTACCTCTTCAAGGTTCTTACCTGTTAAAAGATGCACCGCACCAATAGCAGCCATAAGATTGTAAAGATTGAAAAAGCCATGAAGCGAAGCAGTGAAAGGAACAATCTCTTGAAAGTGTTGGATGATTCCACTTGAAGCATCATTTAATGAATAAGCCATAAGTCTGTAAGTAGCCGGATTTTCTATGCCATACGAATAAGCATTTTTAATATTAAACGTAGCACGGGTTTCATCTTTATTTATAAGCTTTTTTCCTTCATCTTGAAAAAAGCTGTTTTTCACCGCTATATATTCATCTATAGTTTTATGATAATCTAAATGGTCTTGAGTAATGTTTGTTAAAATTTTAAGCTCAAAGTTCAAACCTTCAACTCTTTTTTGAACAATAGCGTGAGAACTCACTTCCATAATGAAATATTCACACCCAGCTTTAACTGCCTGATAAATATGAATATATGTATTTAAAACTGATGGAGTAGTAAGAGTTTTTCCTTCAACTACTTCATCATTCATAAAGAGTCCACGAGTTCCCTGCATTGCTACTTTATAATCAAGGTCTAATAAAAATGAATAGATTGCACTGGCTGTAGTTGTTTTGCCGTTTGTACCGGTAATCCCAACTATCTTTATTTTATCTACACCAAAAAGTTCTGCTATCTCATCTATTTTTATGATTGAGTGAGCAGAATTGTCTTTTGCATTTTGAAGATATTTTTCATTTTGAGAAGTTAGAACAAATGCTGTCTCTTGGTCACACTCCCTAGAGTTTTCAGTTACATATTTATAGGCTTGATTTGGTAGTTCAATCTTCACTAATATTACCCTTAGCTAGTTTTTTAAGGAGTTTACGTAAAAGGTCATCACTTGGATAAATACTAAGTGCATTTTCTAAATATGTTAAAGCCATTTCATGGAAATCATTATCTATTAAGTTCTCTAAAAAGTCTATAAAATCCTCTTTTTGAGTAATAATAACACGTGTTGAGAACATTATGTTTTCAAAAGTTTCTCTAAAACTCTCTCCATTGTCAATAACAGATTTAAAATCTTGATACAAAATACCATCTTCTAATTCTAATCTATCCCGAAGTGGCTCAGCAAATACTTCACTTAACTTCTCTAAAGAACCATCCATATTTTGAAGAATCTCTTCCATGATAAAGTCAGCTTGTTCTTTATCGTCCTCTTTCAAAACTTCATAATAATCAAATAGAGCTTCAGCACCACCCTCTCCACTCATAGCCATCTCTGAGAGTATAACACCATTATACGCCTCTTTTGAGTTAGGATAATTTTGCAAAACTTGTGCAAACTGTTCTAAGGCATGTTTAAAATCTGCCTTTGAGAAGCTCTCTTTTGCTTGTGATAATATTTTATATTTGCTTATTGTACTCATATCTCTCTTTTGGGGCACTAAGTGCCGATACCACAGTCACTTCTTAACACCCCTTACGGGTAAAAGCGAAAGTGTAGTGTTGCTATAGATTATCTATATCATTTTCCATACCAACTGGAACATTCACAACACAGAGTTCTGGGTGAATATCCATTCTAAGTTGGCGTTCTACCCCATATTTGAGGGTACTTCCACTACTGGCACATCCTATACATGCACCTTTTAACTGTACATACACTTTTGAATTTTTCACTGTAATAAAGTCTATGTCTCCACCATCAAGTGCCAAAGAAGGACGTACCTTATCTATAACTGTTTTAACTGGGTCTAATAACTCTTCATCTGAAAATGGAATCATAATTTTCCTTCTTAATTGTTTATATTATTTAGTAGACATAAAATATGACAATATCCCTTAACATGTCATAAATATTTTAATTACATTACTTCTTTTAGGCTTTTATGGAGAGTATCTCTTGCACATAAGAAGGTTTTCTCATTCCTACAAGTATATAGTCGACATTTTCTCTGTGCATTAAAAACTTTAAAGCACACTCTTGCAGGCTCTCTCCACACTCTTTAAATAGTTCTTTTAACTCTACTCTTGTATTTTTAGAGCACTCATACGCAACCATCTTTCTGTACTCAATAAAAAACATATCTATGTATTTTAGCATAGTTTCTAAATCCTCACCATCCATATCTTCTAAAGAGTTCTTTATGTGTGGTAGTATTTGAGAGTAAAGGAAAGAGTCAAAATCACCTATCCATCCAAACTTATGTTTATTTTCATCCAGTTGCTCTAAAAGATTATATATAGGTTTTAACGTATCATTATCACATACATCTAAAAGTTCATTGAGGTGATGATAATACTCTGAACTCTCATCATAATCTGCAAGCCTGAACATATGTCCATCTTTTTGAGCATTAAGAGGACGATTCACTAAAACTCTAAGTCCATTAGATTTTGCCCACGAAGCACATTTCAGTCCCTCTGTCTCTAAGATATTTATTGGCAATTGAATCGTACTGAGACTGTGAGTATCATTACCAACACTTTCAGAAGCTCTGTCAGCCAAAGTGATTAGATCTTCATATGGCAGAAATTCAGGGTCGTTATTCGCTTTAGAAAAACTGTTTGAACTTATCCCGTAAGAGCCAATTCTTCCAGACTTTACTTCCTCTTCTAATCCCACAAATGCATCATAAAGTCTATCATACATAGTATCTAAAACTTCATTTCTATCCGCATCTCTATTCATTGCATCGAGTATATAATATTCAGGATTATGTATTAGATAACAATCTATCTTTTTAACTTCCAGGCGTGAAAGAGAAGCTTCAAGCTGATTTTTCATAAACGATGGAGCTATTGAGTGAAAACAGTGTTCACTAAACTCAACTACACCCTCAAATTGATTTTCACGATGTTGCTCCATATTGAAGCCTTGAATATAGCCATACTTACTAACTATCTCTACGTTTTTCTTTGTATCTTCATCAAAACTTCTAAAAGCTAATGCTATAGCTCTCTCAGCTGCCCCATCCATATAGTTACTTGATGTATCTATCATAGTTATCCCAGAATCTATAGCCTCACGTAGTGCTTGAACATGTTGTGGATTTTGGTCAGTTATTCTGTATGTTCCAAATGCGAAATTACTCATAATGTCTCACTTATTGTTAAAGTATTTTAGAATGTGGAAAATTTGAAGGAGTATTGGGCAAATGCCCAATGAGTTATTGAATTATACTAATTCAATAAACGCCATAGTAGTAGCATCACCACGACGAATTCTAGTTCTAGTAATTCTAGTATATCCACCGTTACGCTCAGCGTATTGTGGAGCTATTTCAGTTACTAGCTTGTTAGTTGCTTCTTTACTTTGAAGTGCTGCAAATACTGTTCTATGAGCATTTGAGTCATTCTTAGTTGCAACTGTGATTAGTTTTTCAACATAAGAACGTAGTTCTTTTGCTTTCATAACAGTAGTTTCAATTTTACCATGTTCAATTAACGAAATACTAAGGTTCTTAAGTAAAGCAGCACGGTGTGCACTTGTACGACCTAGTTTACGATATCCATGACGATGTCTCATATATCTTCCTCTATTAAGCTTCTAAAGCTTCTATTTTCTTTTTTAATGCAGTAACTACATCATCAGCTAAGTCAGCGCCAACTGCGAAACCGAATTCTTGTACTTTTTCAACGATTTCATCGTATGATTTTTTTCCAAGGTTTTTAACATTTTTTAAATCATTAGTACTCATTAGTGTAATTTCACCAATTAGTTTAATGTTTGAACGATCAAGACAGTTAAAACTACGTGCACTTAATCCTAAACTATCTATGTTGGTAGTTAGTTTTTTAAGATCTGGTGACTCTTCAACTCTCTCAATAGTAGTTGGTGCTTTAATACTAATCTCTGAATTAAATACTGCAAGCTGCGCGTACATAACTTCTAAAGAGTTTCTAAATGCATCAATTGGAGAAATTTGACCATCAGTTTTAATGTTTAATACAACTCTTTCAAAGTTAGGGTTGTCTTCAACAAGTACATTTTCAATCTTATAAGTTGCACTTCTAACAGGAGTGAAATAAGCATCTAAAGCGATGTATCCATCTTCTAGCTCTTCAAAAGTGTCTTCACTAGGAACATAACCAATACCTTGAGCAATTTTGATGCTAAAGTTCAGAGTTGAGTCTTCGTTAAGAGTTGCAAGTGGAGCCTCTGGAGTTACCACTTCTACTTCATCATTAGTTAAATCTGCACCAGTGATAGTACATGGACCAGCAAAGCTGTAGTTAATTTCTGATTCAGTCGCATCATCGTTTAGTTTAAAACGAATCTCTTTAAGATTTAAAATAAAATCTGAAATATCTTCAAGCATACCACGCACTGAGTCAAACTCGTGTTTAGCACCCTCGATTTTAATAGCAATTGGAGCATAACCAACTGAGCTACTTAATAAAAAACGGCGAAGTGGATGAGCTAAAGAGATAGCGTATCCAGTTTCAAATGGATATGCCATAATATTAGCTTCATTCTCACTAATCTGTTCTACCTCAAACTCTTGTGGAGCAAGTGGAGTAGTTTTAATTTTTTTCATATTTTACGCCCTTTTTATTAATTACTATTTAGAGTAAAGCTCAACGATTAAACGTTCTTCAACAGGAATAACAACTTCATCACGCTCTGGTAAACGAGTAAAGATACCAAATACTTTCTCAGCATCGATATCAACCCATGGAGCCAGACCAGTTTGATTAGTCAACTCAATAGCGCGAACGATTTGAGTGTTTTTCTTGCTTGCTTCACGAACTTCAATTTTCTGTCCCGGTTTAACAC
>Ga0209345_10005617_pt1 | contig 11581 bp, 6 predicted proteins | sample Cruoilmetagenom7_FD_187294 | JGI IMG/M metagenome (GOLD analysis project Ga0209345, IMG submission 187294) | Oil polluted marine microbial communities from Coal Oil Point, Santa Barbara, California, USA - Sample 7 (SPAdes) (version 2) | ecosystem: Environmental > Aquatic > Marine > Oil seeps ...
CATAAATAGAATAGCAAGAATTATAGAGCAGCAAAATGAATTGAAAGAGCAACAAGTTACAGCAGTTATTGACTATGTTAATAATGATTCTATATGTAAAAGTACACAGCTACTCTCCTATTTTGGCGAAGAAAATTTAAAAAATTGTGGTATTTGCTCGGTATGTATAAAAAATAACACAGAAGTATCATCCACAATATTTGATACAGATATTGAAAAAATCATTTCGGCTTTAGAAGAAAAACCTTTATCATCAAGAGAGATAGTAGCAATAACAAAAATAAAAGAAAATCTCATAGCTTCAATATTAAGAGATATGTTAGAAAATAATTTAATAGAACTTACAAATACAAATACTTATAAAAGAAAATAACTATGACGAAAGATTTAAGAATTGTATTTATGGGAACGCCAGATTTTGCAGTAACCATTTTAAAATCCTTGGTAGAGAACGATTATAATATCGTTGGTGTAATAACAGCTCCAGACAAACCTGCTGGAAGAGGCAGAAAATTACATAAAAGCGCAATTAAAACGTATGCAGAATCTGTTGACTTAAACCTTTTACAGCCAACAAACCTTAAAAAAGAAAGCTTCATTGAAGAGTTAAAAGAGTTAAAAGCAAATCTACAAATTGTAGTAGCCTTTAGAATGTTACCAAAAGTAGTTTGGCAAATGCCAGAATATGGTACTTTTAACTTGCATGCGTCTTTATTACCAAATTACAGAGGTGCAGCTCCAATTAATTGGGCTGTTATTAATGGAGAAACTAAAACTGGTGTATCTACCTTTTTTATTGATGAACATATTGATACAGGAGAAATGATTTTGCAAGAAGAAGTTACGATACTACCAGATGAAACTGCTGGTGAGTTGCATGACAAGCTTATGCACTTAGGAAGTGATTTAGTCCTAAAAACTGTTGAGTTAATAAAAAAAGGTGCTGTTATAACCATACCTCAACCAAAAAACACCGAAGTAAAAACAGCATATAAACTAAATAAAGATAACTGCAAAATTGATTGGACAGACACACTAGATAACATTTACAACAAAGTAAGAGGATTGTGTCCATATCCAGCTGCCTGGTGTTTATTAGAAAATGGGAATGACCAATTAAATGTAAAAGTATATAAAGTTGAAAAACAGGAAGAAGATCATGAGGATAAAATCGGACAAATCATAAGTTTCAAAAAATCTGTGAAAATTGCTGTAAAAAAAGGCTATATAATATTAAAAGAAATTAAGCTCCCTGGAAAACGTAAAATGGATATCATTTCACTACTAAATGGCTATACATTTAATGAGGATGCGAAAATGCTCTAAACCCTTATCATTACTGATAACATTATAAATAAGCCAAAAAAGAGCCTCTTTATTAACAATTATATTAAGTTATCAACAAAAACACGTATTTCCCTTGCTATTACTTGTGTGAATGGATTTTACGTATAATTTTGTGTAGGATTTAACAAAAAAGTTAACCCAAATAATAAACAATTTAAAACTTAATTTTATGAACAAAACAGATTTAATCAATGGAATGGCAGAGAACGCTGGAATTACTAAAGCTGCTGCTAAAAAAGCATTAGATGGTCTATTAATTGACATTGAAGGAGCATTACAAAAAGGAAACAGAGTTTCTTTAGTAGGTTTTGGATCATGGTCAGTTACAAGAAGAGCTGCTAGAGATGGAAGAAACCCACAAACAGGAAAAACTATAAAAATCAAAGCTAAAAATGTAGTAAAGTTTAAAGCTGGATCTGATTTAAGTGGTGCTGTAAACTAAAAAGTAAGCTTACGTTTTATATTAAAAGGCTCGTTGTATAACGAGCCTTTTTTAATTTATGGACTGTGGAAAATGTTGCTTATTAAATAAATAAGTATTAGATTGTAAGTATAAACTTAGCGAATATGGTTAATCCAAACCCAAAAAAAGGCCATTTGCTCATTGCTGAACCATCAATTTTAGGAGATGTCTCTTTTAATAGATCGGTAATTTTATTAGCTGACCACAATGAAGAAGGATCTATAGGCTTTATTTTAAACAAACCGCTAGATTATACTATCAATGATTTGATTCCAGAAATAGAAGGTACTTTCAAAATTTATAATGGTGGACCTGTCGAACAAGACAACTTATACTTTATTCATAAAATTCCTGAGTTAATCCCTAATAGTATAGAAATATCCAATGGTATTTTTTGGGGAGGCGATTTTGAAAAAGTTACCGAACTAATTAATAATAACTCGTTAAGTAATAATGATATTAGGTTCTTTCTAGGATACACAGGTTGGGAAAACAAACAACTGGCTAGTGAGTTACTTTCCAATACTTGGATAGTAGTAGCCAATGTTTATAAAAAATCCATTATTGAAAAAAATGATGTGAATTTTTGGAAAGAAAAAATGCTAGAACTTGGTGGCGAATACAGTATTTGGTCCAACGCTCCTGAAGATCCTAGTTATAACTAAGTCAATCTCACTTTTACATTCAATTTTGCTAATACGTTTTTAGAAAAACTAGTAGAAAATTGCTTTTTTCTATAATTGGTTATAGGCTGTATTCCAGAAATTACATTTGTTAAAAATAACTCATCGGCTTGCTGTAATTCGAAAGGAGAAATTGATGCTTCTTCAATAGTATATTCAGGAATTAGTTTAATTATTTCAATAATTTGTTTTCTTATTATTCCTTTTATACAACCATCACTTAATCGTGGTGTTTTAATCCTATTTCCTTTTACTAAGAAAATATTAGAATTTAATGCTTCAACAACATTCTTGTTTGTATTTAACAACAAACAATTATCGAGTCCATTTTCTTTAGCATATATACCTCCTATTATATTAATAAGTCTGTTATTACTTTTTAATGTAGACAGCAAACTTGGAGCTAAATAGTGGTCTTTATAAAGATCGACTTTATATGTTTTGTCATTTAACTCGTAAAAATCATTGCTCAAAATTTTTGTAGTAATAAGATAAGATACATTATTAGTATTTGGTGTATATAAACCATTGCTATCTCTATAGACTACTAATTTTACTCTTATAGATTTTTGTGATTGGTCATTAGCTTCAACAAGTTTTAAAATTTCATTTTCAAGAAACTCTAAAGTAAAATTCATAGGTATTTCCATTCTTAAAACACGCATAGAAGCCATTAACCTAAAGTAGTGGTCTTCCCAAAATAATATATTTGAATGTGATAATTTAATGGTTTCAAAAACAGCATCACCATAGTTAAAACCTCTATTATAGACAGACAAAGAAACATCTGCTTCTTGTAGTATATTTCCGTTATTATTTACCATAAAAAAGTCCCGAATAAATCGGGACAAATATAATTTATTTAATGAGAATAGTTACGCTGAACCCAATACTTGCTTCAAATCTGAAATTTGATTTTCCCAAAGCATTTTAACTTCATCTATTTCATCATCATCTGCAAAATCTGTTATCATTAACGATACATCTTTAGTTATATCATCTACTTGAATTCTAATTTCAAAATAAGTTGCATCATCTTCTCCATTTTGCCATTTAAACTTTACACGTTCACTATTTTTTTTATTTAAAAGTTTCGCTTGTTCTTCACTATCGTCCCAAATAAAAGTAAATAGTTCACCTCTTGAGTTTACGTTATCTGCAAACCATTCAGACAAACCTGAAGGTGTCGAAATATATTGATATAATAATTGAGGTGACGCATGTATTGGAAACTCTAAATCAATTTTTACTTTATCATCCATAAATCCTAAAAATATTAGATGGTTAATATATACATTAATTGTTTAGTTTTAAAACTAAAAATTAAAAATATTTTTGTTAGGTTAATATTTGCTCTCAATCATTTTGTTTTTATATTTGCAGCCGCAATGATATGGCGAGGTAGCTCAGTTGGTTAGAGCGTTGGATTCATAACCCAGAGGTCCCGAGTTCAAATCTCGGTCTCGCTACAAATTTAAAAGCAGCTTAGATAAATTCTAAGCTGCTTTTTATTTTAAATTTCTTCTTTAAAGAACACCTCTTTCATTTAATAACTAGATAGAGGCTAATTAACTTAAAAACATTAAAATAAAAGTCAACCATACCTAAAGCATAATTTACTTATTTTTAATACTTTACATATTAGATAAATTTTAAACCATGTATTTCATCGGTTTTTTTTGCGTTTTATGGAGTAATTTTATACTATTGCCACATAAATACATGTCAATACACATAAAAACCTCAAAATGAAAAAAATTACCCTAAGTCTTATTTGCCTACTATTAATAACAACTAATCTATTTGCGCAAGACTCAAACAAACAAAAAGCTGAGCTCTATTTAAAATCTAAAGGAGAAGTATGCTTTACATTTAAAGCTAACTCAATTGAACAATTAGAGAAACTCTCTTCATTCTTATCTATAGGTCATAAACCTATTAAAAGAAATGAATTAGTAGTTGAAGCATATGCCAACAAGAAAACATTTTCTAAGTTCCTAGAATATGGTTTGTCTTACGAAGTATTAAAAAAAGATAACGAATTACCATTTAATCCACATGTGAGTAAATCGTCAATTAATAGTAAAGAGTTAACAGATGGTTCAAGAAGAAGAGCAGCTTGGGATACAACTTGGGATGCCTACCCAAAGTATTCAGAGTATGTTGCAAAAATGAATTATTACGCAACAACCTATCCAACTTTATGTTCTTTAGAAAGTATTGGAACTACTCAAAGTGGTCGAGAATTATTAGTATTAAAAATCACCGATAATGTTACTGTCAATGAAGGAGAACCTGAGTTTTTCTATACATCTTCAATGCATGGTGATGAATTAGTAGGCTTTCCTTTAATGATGAGGTTAATAGATTATTTATTAACTAATTATGGAACAGATACGGAAGTTAGTAATCTTGTAAATTCTACTGAGATTTATATTAATCCAAGTGCTAATCCTGATGGATCTTATAGACTTGGTGATACTGACATGATTACAAGCCCAAGAAGAACTAATGATAGTGGTCAAGATTTAAATAGAAATTATCCTGATAATGTAGATGGTTTACATTATGATGGTACTTATGAAGATGAAACTATTGCTTTTATGAATTATGCGAAAACCAAAAATTTCGTGTTATCTGCAAATTTTCATGGTGGAACAGAATTAGTAAACTACCCATATGATAATGCGTATGTAAGTCAATATACACATGCAGATACTGATTACTTTGAATATATCTCTGTAGAATATGCTACCAACGCACAAGGCAATAGTCCTTCTGGATATATGACAGCTGATGATGATGCAAGTTATATTGTGAGCCCTGGTGTAACTCATGGTGCCGAATGGTATAGAGTTTATGGAGGAAGGCAAGATTTTATGAATTTTTATCATGGAGATAAAGAAGTTACTATTGAATTGTCAGATACTAAATGGGTAAGTGGTCCAAATTTACCAGCTCACTGGACATACAATAAGCAAGCTTTTTTAGATTTTATGAAGCAAGCCAACTACGGAATTCAAGGGTTTATAACAGATGAGTCTGGAAACCCAGTTGTAGCTAAAATAGAAATTGTAGGACACGATAAAATGAATACATTTAGAATGTCAGAATCTGGTTTAGGAGAATACCAAAAATTAGTAAAAGGTGGGACATATAATGTCACTTATTCATCACCAGGATATATATCGCAAACAATTTCTACAACTGTAGTTGATAATGCTACAACGCTACAAAATGTAACCTTAATAGCATCTACAACAGCACCAACAGCAAGTGATGTAACAATTAATAGTGGAGAAACTGCATCTTTATCAGCTACAGGTTTAGGTACTATTAACTGGTATGAAAATATTGATGACACTACTCCAGTATTTGTAGGAGCAAATTATACTACCCCAACTTTAACAGCAACTAGATCTTATTTTGCTGAAGATGAAATTACAAAAACAAATGTTGGTTCAGTCGATAATGCTGCAAATGGAGGCTTCTTTGCTGGTGGTTCTACAGAGCGTTACTTAGTTTTTGATGCAACAGAAATGGCTAGATTAAATAAAGTAACCATCAACGCACAACAGGCTGGAGAAATTGAAGTACAATTACAAGATAACACTGGTAAAGTATTAGACGCTAAAATTATTCTTGTTGAAAATTCAGGAGTCCAACAAATCGATTTAGATTTCACAATACCTATTGATACAGACTTAAGATTAGTAAGTGTAAATATGTCTTCTGGTTTTAACTTACATAGAAACAATGCAGGAGTAAGCTATCCATATACAAATGGTTCCATTTCTATAAAAAATAGTAATGCTGGTACCGGATTTTATTATTTCTTTTATGATTGGGAAATTGAAAATATTGTAAGCCCTAGAAATGAGGTAGTTATAACAGTTAATGCTCCTTTAGGTATAGATGACAATAACATTCTAAACCTTGCAAATGTATATCCAAACCCTTTTAGAAACTCAATTGATATAGAGTTACCTTCAAGCGTAAGTAGTGATAATGTAGAACTTATTTTATACGATATTAGAAGTAGAATAATTAATACAACATCAACAAATAACAACGGAAAACTGAGAATTAGTTCATTAAATAATCTATCTCAAGGCGCATATTTCCTTAAGATAACAGATACTAATTCTGGAAACAATGTTATTAAAAAACTAATAAAGAACTAAACTTCCAGATATTTTTAATAAAAAAGACGACTTAATTAGGTCGTCTTTTTTATTTCTTCATATTAACTAAGTCACTTTACAATCAGCTTTTTAAAATTGAATAATTAAGAAAGTATATTCCTACATAATCTATTCTCTCCGAAGCGAAAGTAAGGGCTAATCATACTTAAAGTTGCATAAAACATTACTAAAGAGTGAAAATACAAAACATTAAATTGCTGATAATCAAATATTTAAATTTACAATATACCGTTCATCGATTTTATTTGCATTTCATGGAATACAAGCATATATTTGCTTAATATTTTAATTAGTCCCAAACTAAAATTTAACCTCTTATGAAAAAAATTACTTTTCTACTAAGATTTAGTATACTTATAGTAGGTATATTACTCTCAACAAATGCGTATTCGCAAAGTCAAACTTTTACTTCTAGTGGATCATTTGTTGTTCCTGCTGGTGTAACCTCTGTTAATGTTTCAGCATGGGGCGCTGGTGGTGGCGGTTCTGACGAAGATGGATTTGATGGCGGCGGCGGCGGCGGCGGCGGCGGTTTCCGTGGAGGAATACTAACTGTAGTATCTGGGAATACTATTACAATCACAATAGGAAGCGGTGGAAATGGTGGTTCTGGCAATCATGATCACGGAAATAATGGAACAAACACAATCGTATCACATACTTCTGGAACTTTAACTGCTAATGGTGGCTTAGGTGGTGATGGAGATAACGGAAACGGAGGCAATGGTGGTGATGGTTCATTTACTGGCACTGTTGGTAGTCAAGTTTCTTATATAGGCGGTAATGGTGGAGATGGTGATAATAATGAAGGCGGCGGCGGCGGCGGTGCTGCAGGAACTACAGCTAATGGTGGAAATGGTGATAATGGTTCTGATTCTACACATAATGGTGGAAATGGTGGTACCAGTAATGGAAATGGAGGCTCTGGTAACGGAGGCTATGGTGGGGATGATAACGCTGGCGGAAATGCATCCAATTATGGTGGTGGCGGTGGAGCCGCTGGAGATAGTGGTGGTGGAGGTGGTGATGGCGCCAATGGTTTAGTTATTCTTACTTGGATATCATCTGCCCCTGAAATAAATATTCAAGGTGCAGGCAATAACATTGCTCACGATGCTCCTTTAACAAATACGCCTTCTGTATTTAATGATACTGATTTTGGAAGTCATGATATTACAGTAGGATCAAACGTAAATATATTCACTATTCAAAATACAGGTACTGTAGCTTTATTCTTAACAGGAGCAAGTCCATATGTAACAATAACTGGTGATGTTGGTGATTTTATATTATCATTAGGTCCAGCTATACCTACAACACCAATAGCAGCAAGTGGAAGTACTACTTTTACAATAACTTTTAACCCTACAATAATAGGGTTACGTTCTGCCCAAGTCTCTATTGCAAATGATGATTCGGATGAAGCTCCGTATACTTTTAATATTCAAGGTACAGGTACAACAACAACTCAAGAAATAGATATTACTGGTAATAGTAATAGTATTCCACATGATTTACCATTAACAAACATTCCATCAGCAACAAATGATACTGATTTTGGAAGTGTTAATATATCAGGTAGTACTAACGCAAATACATTTACAATCAATAACTTAGGAACAGTTAATAGTTTAAATTTAACAGGTGGTCCATTAGTAAGTATTGGAGGTGTTGATGCAGCAGATTTTACAGTAACAACTGCCCCATCTACTCCTATTGCTGCAAGTAATAATACTACTTTTATAATAACTTTTGACCCTACTACTATGGGAGTTAAAAATGCTACAGTTTCAATAGCTAATGACGACCCAACTGGAGGAGAAAACCCATATACTTTTAATATTCGTGGTACTGGTACTGTTATTGAAGCTCCTGGAGGCGTTATTGCTAATTTAGGCTTATGGCTTAAAGGAACTGAAGGATTAGGTTATACCGATGGACAAAATGTTAGTTTGTGGAGCGATCAAGGTAATGGGGCAAATGCCACAGTAAATACTGTAGGTCAAGAACCTACTTACAAAGACAACGCAACTGATAATATAAACTTTAATCCTGTTGTAGACTTTGATAACAACTATTCAAGTGTTGCGTTAGATGGTGATTACTCTTTTGATGATACAACTACAGAATTTTTAGAAGGGACTAGTGGATATTATTCTCAAGATGTATTTGTTGTTCTCATATCAGATACAACTGTAAATAGTTCTTTTGGTAGTATGGATATATTTTGTGGTGACGAAGATTTTTCCACTAACGAAACTGATGCTACTGGTGTTGGTCTTGGAGCATATTCGGCTAGATTCTCGGGAGAAATTATATGTTACGCTCATGGTACTACAAGTTCTGGAGATGGATATGGTGTTGCAGAAATTGGAACTGGTAATACATATAGTAATGCTGGTATTATAAATGCAAGAAATAATGCAGGAGCTACACAACAAGAATTATTTTATAACGCTAACAATATAGAGACAACGCAAAATGATGTTTCAGATTTTGCTAATGTAAATAATTCAAGATATTGGATTGGACGTAGTGAAGGTTGGGAAGCTAGTACAGATGCACGTATTGCAGAAATTATAAGCTATTCATCTAGAAAAAATGATGCCGACTTAACACAAGAACGTAACAGAATACAATCTTATTTAGGTATAAAATATGGCATAACTTTAGGTGTTAATGGAACATCTCAGGATTATGTGAATTCTGATGGAGTATTAATTTGGGATCAATCAGATAATGCAGGTTATAATTATGATATTGCTGGAATCGGAAAAGATGGTAGTTCTGGCCTCAACCAAAAACAATCTAGTAGTGTAAATAATGCTGTTGATGGTACAGGACTTATTGAAGGTGTTTTAACTATTGGTCTTTCAGATATTTACACAACAAATAATTTAAACAAGTCGAGTAACCCTACAGAACTCAATGATAAAGAATATTTAGTTTGGGGTAATAATGGCGTAGATTTAAACTTAGCCGCTTCTGTAATAAATGTTGATATGAGTTCTGGTATAGGTGGATTAAGTACTCCTGTAACGTTTACAGGGATGCAACGTATTTGGAAAGTAGTAGAAAACGGTGGTGATATTCCTTCAGTATCGGTTAGAATACCTCAAAATGCTGTAAGAAACATTTCTCCTCCTGGAAGTTATTTAATGTTTATTTCAGATACACCTATTTTTGATCCCACTGCAGATTACAGAGTAATGACTCCTGATGGAAATGGGAACTTAGAAACGGATTACAATTTTAATAGTACAAAATACATCACTTTCGGTTATGCACCTCAAGTAATTGTAGAACGTTCAATTTATTTTGATGGTGTTTTAGATTACGTAGATGTTGAAGATAATTTAGATTTAAACACTACCGCTTTTTCTATCTCTGCATGGATTAAAAGAGACACAGGTACTACAAATGCTTCTATTGTTTCAAAAAGAGATGCATCATTTACCGAAGGATATGATTTAAGAATAAATGCTACTGGAAGACTTGTATTTACTTACAATGGTGGTGCAGCTACTTTAACCTCTTCTGTGTCTATTCCAGAAAATGAATGGCATCAAGTAGCAGTAATTTATAATAGTGGTACTGCAACTCTATTCATTGACGGTGTTGCAGATACTTCTGCTTCATCTTTAGCAGCGCCTGTTGCAACATCACAAAAGTTTCTAGTGGCTGCTGCTGACGGCTATGACCCTAACACAACTGATTACTTTGCAGGAAATATTGATGAAGTAAGAGTATGGGATACTGCCCTTACTCCTAATCAATTAAGGTACATCATGAATCAAGAAATTTCTAATGATGCAACTTTAGCATTAGAATATGGAGATGTTATTCCTACTTCTATTACTAATAATGAAATAAGTTCTGTTCCTTGGTCTAACCTAGCTGGTTATTATCCTATGTCTGTATATACATACACCAATACAAATGATCTGTCTGGTAACAATAACCAAGGTGCCTTGAGGAATTTAAATACAGTTGATTTTCAAACAGCACCTCTACCATACCAATCACAAGCTAATGGTCCATGGACTACTGATGCTACATGGTTAAACAATAGTGTACAAACATTACCAAATTCATTATCTATTGTAGATGGAGTAACTCCTATTGGATGGAACATTGTAGAAACAAATCATGATATTACCATAGACACTTATGTCAATCTTGGGTATGAACGCTCTACATTAGGCTTAATGGTAAAAAGTGGTGATATACAAGTAAATGGTGATACCTCATTAGGAACTGGTAATGGACTAACAGTTACACATTATTTAGAATTAGATGGAACCATAGACTTAGAAGGTGAGTCACAACTTATACAATCTATTAATAGTGATCTTGATGTTACCTCTGGTGGTACTCTTGAACGAGACCAACAAGGTACTGCAGATCTTTTCACTTACAACTATTGGGCAGCTCCTGTAGGTATTAGTAATACATCTAGTAATAATAATAGTTATACTATGCCAGATGTGTTCTTTGATGGCACAAACCCATCATCTCCTTCAGTAGTTAACTGGCTAACATCTGGATACGATGGAAGTCCTACAGATCCAATTACTCTTGCTGATTATTGGGTATGGAAATATGCTAATCAAATAAGCGATAATTATCCATCTTGGCAACATGTTCGTAGTACAGGATCTTTACAAGCTGGTGAAGGCTTTACAATGAAAGGAATTATTGATACTGGTGGTGCTATATCTACTGAACAGAACTATGTATTTAATGGAAAACCTCATAATGGAGATGTTGCTTTAACTATATCTGCTGGTAATGATTATTTAATTGGTAATCCTTACGCCTCAGCTATAGATGCCGACGAGTTTATTTTGGACAATGTTAGCGATGGTTTAGGTAGAGCAGCT
>Ga0209345_10005618_pt1 | contig 11580 bp, 8 predicted proteins | sample Cruoilmetagenom7_FD_187294 | JGI IMG/M metagenome (GOLD analysis project Ga0209345, IMG submission 187294) | Oil polluted marine microbial communities from Coal Oil Point, Santa Barbara, California, USA - Sample 7 (SPAdes) (version 2) | ecosystem: Environmental > Aquatic > Marine > Oil seeps ...
ATTATTGCCAAAATTCTGATGGCTATGTACACGCCCTAATGTTCTTGGCAATAATACTTGCTGCAAGTTCTTTTTCTGTAGGTGCAGCGATTACAAAAGCATTACCGCCAGAGATTTTAATGTTCCTACGGTTTTTATTAGCCTCAGCTTTGTTTGCCCCAATTGTATTTTTTAAACATGGTATTAAACCCCCTTCTCGTCGCGCTTTGTTAAATTACAGTATTTTAAGTATTCCATTAGTCGTATTTTTTTGGTGTATGTTTGAAAGTCTAAGATACACAAGTATCTTGAATACTGGAGCTCTTTATACAATTGTACCCGCAATTACAGCCGTTTTTGCTTTGTTAATAAATCGAGAAGCGACAGGAAAAATCCGTTCCTTTGGTTTATTTTTAGGGACAATAGGCGCCTTATGGATTGTATTTAGAGGGAATTTAGATGCCTTTTTAGGGCTAGAGATAAACTATGGTGATTTCATATTTTTGGTAGGCTGTCTATTTCTTGGCTTATACAACCCACTAGTCAAGCGAACTTATGAAGGAGAGCCAATGGAAGTTGTCACATTTTGGGTTCTTCTTTCAGGAAGTGTATGGCTTTTAGTTGTGTCATTAAAGGGTATCACGAACGTCGATTGGTATAATATTGAACAAAGTGTTTACCTCGGTATCTTGTATTTATCACTATTTTCAACGCTCATTACTTTTTTTATTATTAATTTTAGCACGGTGCGCATAGGTGCAACCAAAGTAGCCGCATATGGTTTTTTAACTCCTGTTTTCGTTATCGTCATGAGTATATTGTTTGGGATGGAACCATTTGAAATGCTCACCATTCCAGGACTATTGCTAATCTTGTGTGCAATGATTCTAATTCAAAGAGATGATGTTAATGAAAAAGTTAAAAATACATAACGAATAAGGATAAGTCGCGCGTTAGCTGCGTGAACTATCACCTCTTTAACGGACTTTTAGGGGTGTCCATAAAAGTGTAGTGGTCAAGTCATTTTGGCCACAGGTTAAGAGGCTCTCAAGTATCGAGCCTCGGTTTTGTTTGGGGCTTCTCCCTGGTTAAACGCGTGCGGTCTAAGCTGAGAATAATACCCGGTAATATAACGAGTAATATGTTCTCGTGCATCGCGCAGCAATCCATAGCCAAGGCTTGGAATCCATTCTGTTTTTAAACTTCTAAAAAATCGTTCCATCGGTGCATTGTCCCAGCAATTGCCACGACGACTCATGCTTTGCGTCATTTGGTAGCGCCAGATTTGCTGGCGGAAACGAGCGTTCGTGTAATGTGTACCCATTAGAAATGAGATCAACCCCATCATGCGCTTCTACTTGAAATACTAACTTCCTTCCATCTACTTCAATTAGTTCAACAGAAACTGTGACTTCTAATCCGGGTGGTATTGCAGCAACATGACTGATATCGATATGACTAAAGCTTATATGTTAGTTTGTGCCAAACAAGCGTTAAAAAACTTCAGTTTATCTGGATTTCGAAGTGCATGTATTCTCTTAATCATGCGGTCTTCTATTTCAAAATTAAAGGCAGATACTGGTTTCGCATCGAGCCAGATGACAAAACCAGGCGACCCATTAAACCAGATTTTGGTGACCGCCGCATCGGCTTCCTCCGTCCCTGTAAAACTGGGTGTCACTACACTCAACAAGAAGGCAGCAACGGTATCTATACCCTCTAATATTTTAAAAGCTGCTGGTGCTTTGCCGCCGCCGTCTGCACGAAGTATGACATTCTCCCTCAACAACGAGACTAATTCGGTCATGTCACCTTTTTTAACAGCACCAAAAAAGGCCGATACAATTTCTAAATGATCTTCCTTGTTCGGATTGTATTGAACAGCATCCTTGTCAATTTTTTCGCGGGCACGACTGGCTAATTTTCGGCAAGAACCCCCTGTCTTGTCCAGTATTTCCCCGACTTCATCAAAATTGAAGTGAAATAGGTCATGTAAGATAAAAGATGCTCTTTCCCCTGGAGAAAGCCGCTCTAATAAGACCAGTAGAGCCATGGTGATGGACTCATCCAGTTCGTGCTTGTTTTCTGGCGTCTCATTATCGGCGATCAAAGGCTCCGGGAGCCAAGGACCAATATATGCTTCCCTCTGTACCCTGGCGCTTTTCAAATGATCCAAAGCCATTCGTGTCGCCACCGTTACTAACCATGAGTATGGCGATTGAATCGCTTTGTGATCGGCATCCGCCCATTTCAAAAAGGTTTCCTGGGCAATATCTTCTGCTTCGGCGATCGAACCGGTAATCCGATATGCCAGCCCGATTAATTTCGATCGGTGGGCTTCAAAAGTTTCCAATACGGTAGATGGCATCTATTGATTCTCTAATTATTCAACTTGTAATTACACTGCTGCTGTGGCTTCAATCTCGATAAGCAATTCTGGAAATGCTAACCGCTACACACCTAATAAGGTAGAAGCAGGTTGGCAACCTGCTTTTTCGCGGCGCTCCGTTACTGCATCGTATTCCTCAAAGAAACGGTCAACGTTGGTCGTATAGTAGTTTAGCCGCATTATGCTCGACAAATCCAAGCCGGTCTTGCCATGTCCATGGATTAATGATATTGCGTTCCATAGTTGCCCCCTTTTACACTTCAATTTCTACCAGTTTGCAACTTCTTGTATAACCTAACGCCCGTTTTACGGTAGGGAACACTTTAGCAGTAGCAATACACAAACCAAACTCTAACAAAGTTCCTTTATCGTACCGGGTTGTTATTCTATCCAATAATTCGTATTCAATAGCGTCATTGGATGCGACATGCTTGGCATAATCATAGACATCCTTTAAAGTATCCGGCAACGTGCGACCGCCACTTAGAACAGCTTCGACTAGTTGTTTAGTTAATCCTCCTTCGAGTGCCATTCGCACATTAAGCTGCAAACATTCACCGCAGTCCTCTACCTGCATTGCCGCTAATTTGGCTACCCAATAGTCTTCGGCTCCAAGTTTTTCTTGATGACTTGAAAGAGGTAAAAAATTATTAAACTTGGCAAACCCTTCCTGCGATGATTCAAGCAATTCTCGCATGTAAGTACTGTCATAATTATAGTGATTCTCAAAATCATCAATCATTTTCCGGTAATTAGTCCTATTCATGTGTAAAAACCCTCTATATGTATTATGTATTTATAAGACGATTTAAGATCGAAAAGTGTGACTAAAACTTCTTGCTTAGTAAAAACAATATATTTTAATAAGGTATAAACAGGCATTGGTAAACTTTGGCTAACTAATATCGGGGTTGTCGAGCGTAAAGATTGTAGTGGCATACTAAATCTAGCCACTGCGTTAGAGATGACATTTTATAATTCAGGGAAGGTGGCACGAACAAATAAAGAGTGAGGGACTCACAGCAAATGCATCGAACAAAGATTTACCCCATCTCACACAAATATTAAATTATGCGACCGACATAAACAAATTGATCTTAATGTTAGCAGTCTATTGACCAAAGTCCGTTTTACAGAAACAGCCAGCAGCTAGTCTCCATCACCAAAAGCAGAGTCGGATGACCAAATGCTTTGTCTAAAGTTAGTATGTAAGGCGGCTCTAAAAAAATGAAATTTTAAGTAAAGATTTATAATAATTTTATCTGCTAGCCAAAATGCTAGCCAAAACTTAAATTTGATAAAAAATGGGCTACCAAGATCTTGTAGCCCATTGTTTTATATGGCGCGCCCGGCACGATTCGAACGTGCGACCGCCTGGTTCGTAGCCAGGTACTCTATCCAGCTGAGCTACGGGCGCGTATCAGGTTGTTAGTTTGTAACATTCCACCATCAAATAAATATTCAATTGATGGCGGAGAGGGAGGGATTCGAACCCTCGATGGGATTTAAAGCCCATACTCCCTTAGCAGGGGAGCGCCTTCAGCCGCTCGGCCACCTCTCCAGAAGGCAGGCATAATACCATGATTATTTATTTTTCAAAGACGTAGCTGAAAGTTTTTTCTTTAAAGGTGGTATTAATAATTTCCGGAGTTCTCGTCATCAGGTTTTCCTTCGGCCTTTTCTTTCTGGATTCGCTGATAGATTTCCTCACGGTGTACTGCTACTTCTTTTGGGGCGTTCACACCAATTCTCACTTGATTACCTTTGACACCCAGGACAGTGACTGTGACGTCATCTCCTATCATCAGGGTTTCACCAACTCGACGGGTTAAAATCAGCATTACATGTCTCCAAAATTAATATTCTACAGGGCCAGACCCCGATAATGTTTAAGCCTGAAATTTTAGGTTTAAACGGGCAAGTGCCCTACTTCTCTCCATGAATGAATCCAGCTTACTAAGGACAACCAATAGTATCACCAGTACAGAAGCCATCCTAGAAAATAGTTTAACAAAATCTTAGCAAAAACCCGATACAAAATAATAACTTAATCTTATTTAGCCAGGCAGGAATCATTCTTTATAATTATAACTAAAAAATAACTTTATTTACTTCCATTCTCGGCATCCAGATCAAATGCTGTATGAAGCGCTCTAACCGCCAGCTCCAGATACTTTTCTTTAATCAGCACCGATACTTTAATTTCTGAGGTAGATATCATCAGAATATTGATTGATTCATCAGCCAACACCTTGAACATTTTACCTGCCACCCCGGCATGGGATCGCATTCCCACACCAACGATAGATACTTTAACAATTTTATTATCAGTTTCAATTTCCCTGGCCTGAAGGTCTTTAGCCACACCTTCAAGCACTTTGACAGCTTGACTAAATTCGTTGCGGTGTACTGTAAATGTAAAATCTGTAGTATGATCTGCCCCCGTATTCTGAACGATCATATCCACTTCAATATTTGCTTCACCTATCGGACCCAGGATTCGGGATGCCACGCCGGGTGTATCCGGTACGCCTCTTAAAGTTAGTTTAGCTTCATCCCGATTGAAAGCTATTCCGGATATAAGTGGTTGCTCCATATTAGAAATATCCTCAGAGGTAATTAATGTGCCTGGCCCTTCTTTAAAGCTGGATAAAACCCTCAAGGGGACCCCATATTTTCCTGCAAACTCTACCGATCGGATTTGAAGTATCTTGGATCCAAGGCTGGCCATTTCGAGCATTTCCTCGAAAGTAATTTTGTCCATTCTTGTGGCTTTTTCAACAACACGGGGGTCTGTAGTATAAACGCCATTAACATCTGTATAAATCTGGCATTCTTCTGCGTTTAAAGCAGCAGCCAAAGCTACGGCTGTGGTATCTGAACCACCCCGCCCAAGAGTAGTGATATTATTATTTGCATCAACACCCTGAAAGCCAGCTACAATGACTACACGCCCTGCATCCAGGTCCTGCTTCATAGAATCATGATCAATATGCTGAATACGGGCTTTTCCATGCACACTATCAGTCAGTATTTTTACCTGAGAGCCAATATAAGATTTAGCATCGCAAGATAGTTCATGCAAAGCCAAGGTTAACAGACCGATTGTAACCTGCTCACCGGTTGAAACGATCACATCCATTTCCCTGGCAAGCGGTTCTTCACTCACCCCTGCAATCAAAGACAGCAAGCGGTTAGTTTCTCCACTCATGGCTGATAACACAACAACCAGGTCATGCCCCTGACGGCGCGCAGCAGCCACCTTTTCAGCCACTGTTTTAATACGCTCAACAGTACCTACTGAAGTACCGCCGTATTTTTGAACGATCAGAGCCATATTTAAAACTATTCCTAATGATGCAAGAAATTATTAAAGGAGCCATTAACGGCCACATCTTTGCCAATTATAACTTTTATAATAATCTTACGGGGGTATTGGAACAAACTAATGCAATTAGCCAAGCCAAAAAGGGCGACCATTAAACACTAAAAGACAGTATATTTAAAGACAAAACTAGTCTAATTAGGGCTTTTCATCGCTACCCAGCCCTCTACTGAAGACAATGCCTCTGGAAGGGAGGAAGGATCATTCCCTCCGGCTTGTGCCATATCCGGGCGGCCACCGCCTTTCCCATCCACCTGAGAAGCTACATGGTTGACCAGTTCACCGGCTTTGTAGGTGCCCGTTAAATCTTTGGTAACTCCGGCAATCAGACTGACCTTATCTCCCTTCACCGTAGCCAGTAAGATTACGGCGCTGCCCAATTTGTTTTTTAATTGATCCATGGTACTACGTAAGGATTTTGGATCGACTCCTTCCAGGTGTTGGGCCAGTACTTTAATGCCTTTCACATCAACTACCTGGCTACTCAGGTCATCACCTGCCTGACTGGCCAATTTGGCTTTTAACTGGTCGATTTCCTTTTCCAACTGACGTGAACGCTGCAATGACTGTTGCAATTTATCGGTAAACTGCCCTCTGCCAGCCTTCAACATATTGGCAGCCTGTTGCAAGGTATTTTCTCCTTCTTTCAGCCACTCATAAGCCATTTCACCGGTAAGTGCTTCAATTCGACGCACACCTGCTGCAATGCCACTTTCAGAGATAATTTTAAATATTCCTATATCACCCGTTCTTGTTGCATGAGTACCACCACAAAGCTCCACGGAAAAATTATCGGTTCCCATGGATAAAACCCGAACCTGCTGATCATACTTTTCACCGAATAATGCCACCGCGCCACTATTTTTAGCCGCCTCAATGTCCATAATCTCGGTGTTAACCGCCGTATTATGACGAATTTGTTTATTAACAATACGCTCAATGTCCTCAAGCTGGGATTCTGTCAGTGCTTCAAAGTGAGAAAAATCAAAACGACACTTTTCCCCATCTACTAAAGAACCTTTTTGAGCAACATGGCCCCCCAGTACTTGCCTTAATGCAGCATGAAGCAGGTGAGTTGCAGAGTGGTTTAATGCCGTAGCATTACGTTTGTCCTGATCAATCTCGGCTTTCACTATCTGCCCCAGGCTTAATTGCCCTGCTTGCACTTGCCCTACATGCAAAAAAGCCGAGCTCTCTTTTTGGGTATCTGTTACCTGAAAACTGCCCGACTCCCAGCTTAAAGTGCCTGTGTCTCCAGCCTGGCCACCGGACTCTCCATAAAAAGGCGTTTTTTCAAGCACTACTATGGTTTGCTGCCCAGTCTCAGCCGTATCAACTTTTTTGCTATCCACAAACAAAGCCTGAACACGAACCTGATCCTGTAATAGCTTGTATCCGGTAAATTCGGTTTTATCTTCAGCATCCAGCTTCATAATTTGATCGATACCAAATTGATTTGCTGCACGGGCTCTGGAACGCTGCTTCTCCATAGCCTCTTCAAAGCCCTGGTGATCAACCGTCATTCCACGTTCGCGGGCTATATCAGCGGTAAGATCAACCGGAAATCCAAAAGTGTCGTAAAGCCGAAATACGGTTTCACCGGAAATTACCTTACTGTTTTTTTCTTCCAGTTCTGCTAAATCCTGGCCAAGAATTTTCAGGCCCTGATCCAGAGTTTTGGCAAATTGCTCTTCTTCTGCGAGCAGTACTTTTGCAATTTGCGATTCGGATTCAACAAGCTCGGGATATGCTTCACCCATTTCTTTAGCCAGGGCGGGTACCAATTTGTAAAAGAAGGCCTCTTCAATACCCAGTTTGTGCCCATGCCTGATAGCGCGCCGAATAATTCTTCTTAGCACATAACCACGACCTTCATTGGAAGGTGTAACGCCATCAACAATTAAAAATGAACATGAGCGGATATGATCAGCAACAACCTGCAGGGATTTGCTTTTGTGATCCTGCGTACCTGTTACTTTTTTTACAGCTGAAATTAAATTCTGAAAAAGATCAATTTCATAATTACTGTGCACACCCTGCATGATTGCAGCCACACGTTCCAACCCCATGCCGGTATCCACAGAAGGTTTTGGTAGAGGTATCAATTCACCATCGGTCTGTCGATCATATTGCATAAAAACCAGATTCCAGATTTCTATGTAGCGATCGCCATCTTCATCAGGGCTACCGGGGGGGCCTCCAACGATTGAATCACCGTGATCATAAAATATTTCGGTACAAGGCCCGCAGGGTCCCGTATCGCCCATAGCCCAAAAATTATCTTTATCATCTAGACGGGAAAAACGTTTAGCACTGACGCCCAGGTTTTTTAACCAGATAACTTCCGCTTCCTGATCATCTTTATAAACAGTAACCCATAATTTTTCTTTTGGTAGACCCAGTTCAACGGTGAGAAATTCCCAGGCAAATTGAATCGCTTCTTCTTTGAAATAATCGCCAAAACTGAAATTACCCAACATCTCAAAGAAAGTATGATGGCGTGCTGTATAGCCCACATTTTCAAGGTCATTGTGTTTACCACCAGCCCGAACACAACGCTGTGATGATGTTGCACGAACATAATCGCGTTTATCCCGCCCCAGGAATACGTCTTTAAATTGCACCATTCCAGCATTAGTAAACAACAGAGTGGGGTCATTACCGGGCACCAGGGAGCTGCTTGGCACAATTTGATGACCATGACGCTCAAAATATTTCAGAAATGCAGAACGAATGTCAGCGCTTTTCATGAATGCTGTACCTATACCTTTAAAATGGCGATTACTGAAGTTACCGATTCAGGTTTTTTTCAGATAAATAAGCTATATTATCCTGGAAATCTTAATTGGGCGCAAAAAAACATACGGGGAGGCTCTAATGAGTTCATGACTGAAACTCCTGAGTATAAAAATTCATGATACTCAAAATAATCCATAGGCAGACCCCACCTGAATGGGTGATTAGCAATTTTTAATCTTTGCCTGATAGCCTGAAGGATTTCGTGATCCAACTGAAGTATTTCCAGATTAGAGATTTACCCAACTAAGAGCCACACCAATTGGTTTTCCAATCTGAGCCTGCATGGGCACTATGTTAATTGAATAAATTTTTTTGTTATGGTTAATTTCTACCGTAACAGGTTCGCCATAATTTGTGCGAACCATGTCCAGACTATGCTGAATCTGAGTTTCAAGCGTTCGCACTTCTTTATATTCTACTTGTTTTGCAGTAAAAAGCTTAAACATTGACTGTCCAATATCGTCATTGCTAACGGCCAATATTGAATCGACTGCAGCCCGATTAAAAGATCTTAACTTTAAATTCTTATCCAGCAGTAGCAGGGTGCTATAAGCAGCCTCAATGAGCTCAGGGCCGAAAAAGTGGTTAAAATTAGCTGCTTCACTTTCCAAATCCATTATTTGGCAAATTTCTATCAACTCGGCATTTTCCTCCTCAAGCCGAGTGTTTTGTACCTGCAAAGCTTCATTATTGCTTTTTAGCGCTGCTATTACAGCAGGTAATTCCGGAGGAAGATCGCTTATTTCTATTTTTTCAATCTGAACTTTTTCATTCTCAACCGACTCTTCTTTATTCGTGGATTGATCAACCTTAAACTCATTTGCTTTCTTCTCTACTTCAGTCTCTTGCTTCTGGCTCTGGATATGATCCAGACCATGAGTAGACGTATGAGTCTCGATTGGAGCCTCTGTGGTCAGGGTTGTTTCCGTTTCCCAGGTAGGCTGAACATCAATTTCAATCTTCGTTCCAGCTTTTATTTCTGCTTTTATATTAGATTTGGCCTCAACTTGTTCAGGACTCTCCAGAGCCGTTACAAACTCTTCATCTAAATGCTCTCCATGCAACAACCTTTGCAGACCAACAGAAATTTCACTGGCTGGCGCTTTTATGGCGGCAGCATACCCACTGTCGTTGGTAATGATAACTTCGCTTTGATGTAAACCCGAATCCTGAAAGAAAACATGCCCACCTGCATTAATTATGCTATTAACCGTTTCTGCATAAATCAGATCTTTATTTTGTGGATTGGATAATGCATCAACCAGGGAGCGGTCAGCTTCATCAGCAAGCAACCCTTGCCTATCATGTGAGCTATCAAAAATAACCGCAACCGGTAAGGTATCGTTGTGTTTGGCTATACTGGAAAAAAAACCCAGACTTCTCTTTGATAATGAAGGTTGAGATAAATCAATCTCAAGTTTTATGTAACCATCCTCAAGAGTAAGTTGTTGCATGAAGGGGCCAAGATAAATTCTTCCTGGCAATACCGCCAAACCGTCTATCGCTTCTATAACCGGTATTCTTGTATAACGTCTTATTTCTTCAACCTCCAGGGCCAAATAGCGGTTTGAAACGGCTTGCTCAACCAGATACACAATTCGATTACTACGTGGGAGCGCATGAAACAGTTGCTCTGCTGACCCTGAATCACTGCCATCCCATAATATGCCTATAATGAGTCGCTCATCCAGGTTCTCAGATAAGAGGGCGTGAGCAATCAGGTCAAGGCGATGATCTTCAGTGATCCCTTTTTGGGAGTCCAATAATTTTTGTCTTACTTTTTCGCTTTCTTTTATCGACAGATCCATAGAATCACTCGTTTGATCTTCATTAGCCTGAGCAGCAGTTACGCTATCAGGTGTAGTGTAAGCATCACGATTTTCCAGCAATAGTTGCTCAAAATCGGCCGGATCCAGATCCTCCTCAGCCACCACTTTCTTACGGCGCGAGTTCCATAGTTCTATATCTGAATCCATGTTGATGTTGACTCTATTACAAAAAGAACAAAATTTAAACTATTTAATGCCTGTTCATCGGGTAAAATACAGCTCAGTATTTATATAAACCGACAAAATGTAGTTTTTATAGCGATATTATGGAAAACAAGCTAATCAGCTTAAAATCAGCTTCCAGATTGCTTATAGAGGATACATTGCTTTAAGAATTTTGATCATTTTTCATACAGAAAAAGCGAATTTCCAAGTCTAGACTATTTTACGAAAGAAACTATATGTGTATAGTTTTATTAAGTAAGAAAATTATTCTTAACGCTATTCATCGCACTGTCATACCAATGCCCTGAGAGAAATGGACTTTATGTTAGATTAATCAATTATTCAATAGTAAAGAACGAAATTCATACTTTTAGCGCTTTAATCTTTCCTATATTCTAAACACCACTTTTTAAATCGTTTTTGTTCTGGAATTTTTCTTTGGATCACTCTATCTCATCAAAATCTATTGGTATTATCCTCTTAAACCTGGGCTCACCCGACACACCTGAGCCTCGGTCCATAAGGCGATTTTTAGCCCATTTTTTAGCCGACAAAAGAGTTATTCAATTACCAAGAATACTGTGGCTACCCATACTCTATGGTTTTATTCTGCCGTTCCGGCCTCAAAAAATCGCTCCGCTTTACCGCTCGATCTGGGGTCCTGGGGATGGCCCTATGCGATCAACTGGTTATAAACTGGCTCTGGCATTAGAGGAAAAACTAAGCTCATTGTCACAATCTACTGACTATAGCTACCATGTCGTAACCGGCATGACCTATGGCAACCCTTCACTTCAGTTAGCATTTAAAAGTTTAAATGAACGTGGGTGCGGGGAAATTATTATCCTGCCACTTTTTCCCCAGTATTCCGATACTAGCACAGCTGCCGCTTTTGATTCCGTTGCAAGCGCTTTGAAAAAAGTTCAAGTCAATTCATCCCTGCATTTTATAAATCACTACTATTCGCACCCACTGTATATAAATGCCCTGGTAAGCCAGATACAAAAACATTCTGAAGCAACGGGAATTGATTT
>Ga0209345_10005620_pt1 | contig 11574 bp, 10 predicted proteins | sample Cruoilmetagenom7_FD_187294 | JGI IMG/M metagenome (GOLD analysis project Ga0209345, IMG submission 187294) | Oil polluted marine microbial communities from Coal Oil Point, Santa Barbara, California, USA - Sample 7 (SPAdes) (version 2) | ecosystem: Environmental > Aquatic > Marine > Oil seeps ...
TATCTAAATCTGCATCTTCAAAAACTATAAATGGTGATTTCCCGCCAAGCTCTAAAGACAGTTTTTTTCCTGTTCCTGCAGTTGCTCTTCTTATAATTTTGCCAACTTCTGTTGAACCTGTAAAAGCAATTTTATTGACATCTTTATGATCTACAATATCTGCCCCTGTTTTTCCGTGTCCAGTAATAATATTTACTACACCATTTGGCAAACCAATTTGTTGACAAATTTCAGCAAAAAGCAACGCTGTTAATGAAGTAGATTCTGCTGGCTTTAAAACCACAGTATTTCCCATTGCGATTGCTGGTGCAATTTTCCAAGCTAACATCATTAAAGGGAAATTCCATGGAATAATCTGACCAATTACTCCAAGTTCTTTATAATCTTTTAACTCTGAATCTCTTAATTGTGCCCAACCAGCATGATGATAAAAATGTCTTGCAACAATAGGAAGATCAATATCTCTTGTCTCTCTAATTGGTTTTCCATTATCCATAGATTCCAAAACAGCAAACAAACGGGAATGCTTCTGAATCTGTCTTGCTAAGGCATATAAATATCTGGCACGCTGATGCGATCCTATATTTACCCATTCTGGTAAAGCTTTCTTTGCAGCAGCTACAGCTTTATTAACATCAGTTTCATTGGCTTCAGAAATTTTTGCCAATTTCTCCTTGTTTGAAGGATTGATACTGTCAAAATACTCTCTAGAAGAAGGAGCAACCCATTTTCCGTTAATAAATAATTTGAATTTTCTTTTATGACTTTCTAAAAAACTAATGGCTTCATCTGCACTTTCTGGTGCTGGACCATAAGCCATTGTATCGTATATTTCTTTAATCTCCATGCGTTATATTGTTTATGCCATTGGGTGTCTAAATGATGCTGAATATCGTCCAGTTACATAATGTTCTAATTGTCTTTCAATATCACCAAGCAAACTACTGGCTCCAAACCTAAATAAATCTGGACTCAACCATTCGTCGCCAAGTTCTTCCTTAATTAATACTAACCAATTGATAGCTTGTTTGGCTTTACCAATACCACCAGCTGGCTTAAAACCAACTTTGATTCCAGTTAATTCATGATATTCTCTAATGGTTCTAATCATCACTAGACTCACAGGAATAGTTGCATTTACAGGTTCTTTTCCTGTACTCGTTTTAATGAAATCTGAGCCAGCCATCATACTTACCCAACTTGCCTTTGCTACTTTAGTATATGTTGGAATTTCTCCAGTTGCTAATATGGTTTTCATATGAGCATCTCCACAGGCTTTTCTACACGCAGCTACTTCATCATATAATGTTTTCCAATCTGATCGTAACACTAAATCTCTACTGACTACGATGTCTATTTCTGTTGCACCAGCAGCGACTGATAATTCTATTTGTTTTAGTCTCTCTTTAAGTGGAATATTACCTGCTGGAAATCCTGTAGATACTGCAGCAATAGGTATAGAACTTCCTCTTAAACCTTTTTTTGCATCCTTAATAAAATTGTGATAAACACAAACTGCTCCTGTATGGATATCAGCATCTTTCATTCCCATAGCCTCCAATACGTCTAATCTAATTGGCGACTTTGCTTTTGCACAAAGCCTCAATACATTACTTTCTGTATCATCACCAGCAAGAGTCGTTAAATCAATACAACTCACAGCTTTTAACAACCAAGCTGCTTGCCATTGTTTCTTAACAGATCTTCGTCCACTTAATGTAGCAGCACGTCTTTCAACAGCACTTCTATTTACGTTTATATCTTCAAATAGACTTGAATCAAATGGGATACCATCGTTTCGTTGATGCTGTGAAATCTGCTTCTTATTTGACTTCATGTTCTTCAGCTTCATTTTTGTATTACTCATACAATTTTTCGTTTAGTTTTATTCTAATCATTAAAAATAACAAATCTTAAAGAGTTTACCTTACTGTTTTAAGGATTAATGGGTTTACTAAGGATTTTTTATCAGTAAATTTATACGCTATTTCCATAAGTTCATTTGCTTTTTCAAAAGAACTTTCTTCATTGGAAAACAATTCAGCCAATGTATCACCTATTTCCACAAAATCTCCTATTTTCTTTTTTAGCAAAATACCTGCTCCATAATCAATAATACTGTTTTTAGTTTCTCTACCTGCTCCAAGTTTTACTGAAGCCAATCCTATATCAAGAGCATTCAATTCACTTATATAACCTTGCTGCTCACTTTTATAAACTCTTGAATATTTTGTGTTTGGTAACTGATCTGTATTCTCCACAGTATTTACATCACCTCCTTGCGCTTTTACAAATTCTTTAAATTTATCAAAGGCTTTTCCTGAGCTAATCAAATCTTTTAATTTTAATACAGCTTGCTCATGATTTTCTGCTACTTTTCCTAAAACTAGCATATGACCTCCTAATTCTAAGCAAAGCTCTGTTAAATCTTCTGGACCTTCACCTTTTAATGTATCTATAGCTTCTTTTACTTCTAAAGCATTACCAATTGTATAACCTAAAGGTTCACTCATAGATGTAATTACAGCTACAACTTCTCTATTCATTTTGGCGCCAATATTAATCATTACTTGTGCCAATTCTTTCGCATCTTCAAGGGTCTTCATAAATGCACCATGACCAACTTTTAAATCGATTACAATTGCATCTGCTCCACAAGCTAATTTCTTACTCATTATACTTGAAGCGATTAAAGAAATATTATTTACAGTTCCTGTAACATCTCTAAGTGCATATAATTTTTTATCTGCAGGAACTAAATTTGCGTTTTGACCACAGACTGCAATATTATGAGATTTGACATTATCAATAAATTGATCTTTTGTCATATTTACAGAAAGTCCATTAATAGATTCCATCTTGTCCAAAGTTCCACCAGTATGACCTAAACCTCTACCAGACATTTTAGCAACAGGTACTCCTGCTGCAGCCACTAATGGCGCTAAGACTAGTGTCGTTTTATCTCCAACACCTCCTGTACTATGTTTATCTACTTTAATACCTTCAATAGCTGATAAGTCAATCAAATCACCAGATCGCATCATCAAATCAGTTAAAATAGCAGTTTCCATACTACTCATACCATTAAAATAAATAGCCATTAAAAATGCTGAAATTTGATAATCAGGAATTTCACCAGAAATGAATCCATCAATAACAGATGTAAGTTCTTCCTTATTTAATTCAAGACCGTTTCTTTTTTTAACAATTAAATCTACCATAATATGCTATTACTACTATTTAGAAAGCAGTTTCACTACAAAGTTAGACAACTAAAGTCTAAAATAAAATGAAGTAGTTTATCAAAAAAAGTTAATCTAGATTAACTTTTAACTATCACATTTTAAGTTGTTTTTTTATCTTACTCAAAAACTCTTTTGATATACCTAGATAGGAAGCAGCCATATATTGAGGAATGCGTTTCTCAATTTCGGGATATTGCTTTGTGAATTGAATATATTGCTCCTTTGCTGAAAGACTAAAGCTTGAAACTATTCTTTTTTGAGAAGCAACAAAGGCTTGTTCTAATATCAATCTAAAAAAGCGCTCTAGTTTAGGGATATTCTTAAAAAGAATTTCTTGATCTTCGAATGATAATTGAATTAACTCTGTATTCTCAATACATTGAACGTTGTAATCTGAAGGTTTTTGTGACACAAAACTTCCGATTTCTGAAGCCCACCAATTTTCAATTGAAAACATCACGATATGCTCTTCACCATTATCGTCCACATAAAACGTTCTTGTACATCCTGAAATAACGAAACCACTATACCTACAAACATCACCTTGTTGTACAACATATTGACCCTTCAAGTATTTTCTTATATTGACTCTTTCAAGAATGCTTTTCTCTTCAATTTCGCTAAGAGTGACATACTTGTTTATAAAATCAATAAATAAATACGCTTTGTTTTCAATCATATTATGATGCATTATAATAGAAAAAATGGTTGGATCAAAAGTAAATCACAACCTTAGTATAAAAGTATTAAAAAGATAATAGAATCTTCATATTTAACTTTCATTTAGTTTCAGTAGTATATCATTTGAGTATATTTGATTTTACAAAATATAATTAAAATGAAATATTTTCTAATCTTAGCATTTGCTTTAAGTTTTATTATACCTGTTAATTCTCAGGAACAAACAAAATCTTCAATAACAACCTATTATCTTATTCGACATGCTGAAAAAGATAGAAGTGATAAGACCAATAAAAACCCTAATTTAAAAGAAGAAGGATTAGAAAGAGCTGAAAACTGGAGTAAAGTCTTTGAAAATATAGACTTTGATGCTGTATACTCAACTGAATATAATCGTACTACACAAACTGCACAACCAACTGCAACAATGCAAGAATTAGAGATTCAATCTTACGATCCAAGAAACTTGTATTCTGAAGAATTCGCTGCAGCAACTATTGGAAAAACTATATTAATCGTTGGTCATAGTAACACAACACCTGTTTTTGTAAATGCTATTTTAGGAGAAAAAAAATATGATTATATGGATGACCATGATAATGGTAGTCTATATATCGTAACTATTTCTGATGGCAATAAAATTGATCAGGTTCTAAAAATTAATTAACGGTTACATGTTCTAATTCTATTTTAGAAAGCAATTTTAATTGTCCAGTTTCAAATAGGTTTGGCAATTCTAAAAGCGCTACTGAAACGTCTTTCGGTTTATAATTATTGTAGTCTACAAAACGTATATCATTAATATAACGCTCATTATAAGCTTCTCTAAAACGAAGACCTAATCCATCATCTTCGACATAAGAATACGCGAGATAATCTAACTTAAACGTTTCAGAATTTATCCAATATAGAAATTCGTCTTCATAATCTTCTCCTCCTCCATCTTGGTTAAAAGTCACTTTAACTGTATGATACGTTTGTTCATTAATTACCACATCTTCCAAAAGTGTTTTGTTAACCGCTTTATCATTTAAACCATAAGGCAATACTGAAAAATAATGCACAGAATTTACCGAAGCTGAATACCTAACCTTCATAGAGTCTTCAACAAAAACTGTCTCATTATCATTTATATGTCTTTCAAAACCCTCATTACTCAGTACGTCAAAAATTGAATCATTATCAGCATCAACAGTAAGGCGTAGGTATGAAAAATTTCCATTATTTCTATTTGCATAGTAATGTTTGTCTCTAAAATCAAAACTAATCTTAGACGATACAATATTTTTTGCTCCAGTAACTTCAATAGATTTATTTACAATAGTTTCTGCTGAACGTTTTTCTGTTTCAATGTTTTTACAATTCAGAAGAAAAATAGAGAGAACACTTAATAATACATATTTCATTTTAGCATATTTGCTACTTAAGTCGTAAAACTAATACTATAATAACAGTTAAAAATAATTACCTTTGCTCTCAATGCAAAAACCAGTAAACATAAAGAACAAAAAAGCAAAGTTTGAGTACGAGATTCTCGATACTTACACAGCTGGTATTGTTTTAACTGGAACCGAAATTAAATCGATTAGAGACAGCAAAGCGTCTATTGCAGAAGGCTTTTGTGAGTTTAATGATCGAGGTGAATTATTTGTGATTAATATGACCATTCAGGAATATGTTTTTGGCAATTATTACAATCATAAACCAAAGGCTGAACGCAAATTACTACTCAATAAGCGTGAGCTCAAAAAACTTGAAAAAGAAGTCAATATTAAAGGTAATGCCATCATTCCTTTGCGATTGTTCGTAAACGAAAAAGGTTTGGCTAAATTAGAAATAGCCTTAGGAAAAGGTAAAAAATTGTTCGACAAAAGAGACACCATTAAAGATCGTGACAATAAGAGAGACTTAGATCGCATCAAGAAAATTTACAATTAAGAGAATTCTTTTGGCACTAAAATTGCTTGAAAACATTTAACAATTACATTAGTTTTATTTATGATTGTTTAACAAAGGGCATTTATTTAAATGTCTATGTTTGACATTCGCTAGGCAACCTTTTCAATAAAAAGCGCGTCTATATAAAAAAGACCATCAATCAACTCTATGAAAACACAATTACTCTCTACAATTGCATTACTATGTGCATTTGCTTCTTTTTCACAAATTAAAGGAACGGTTACAGATACTAAAAACAACCCCTTACCATTTGTAAATATTTTTATCGATAATACCTATAGAGGCACGACTAGTAATGAAGAAGGTAATTACGACCTCAACATTACAGAACCAAACACCTACATTGTAGTTTTTCAATATTTAGGTTATAAAACTGTAAAGAAAATGGTTACGATAGAATCATTCCCTTTCAATCTTGATGCCATATTAGTTGATGAAGAAATCTCACTAAACGAAGTGGTTATTACTGCTGGAGAAAATCCTGCTAATACTATTATGAGGCAAGCTATTGCCAAACGAAAAGAAAACCTTGAAAAGATTCAGAGCTATAAAGCCGATTTCTATTCTCGTGGTTTGATTCGTATTAAAGATGCACCTGAAAAAATTCTCGGACAAAACGTTGGAGATTTAGGTGGTGGTTTAGACTCTACTAGAAGTGGTGTAATTTACTTATCTGAAACCATATCAAAACTTGAATTTTTACGACCAAAGAAACTAAAAGAAAAAATTGTTGCATCAAAAGTAAGTGGTGATGATAAAGGGTTTAGCTTCAATAATGCGATTGACGTAGAATTTGATTTATACTATAATACTGTTGAACTTGGAAACCAAATCATCTCTCCTATTGCAAATAATGCATTCGGTTATTATCGCTATACTTTAGAAGGCGTTTTTTATGATGACAGAGGACATTTAATCAATAAAATTAAAGCAGCACCTCGACGTAAAAACGATCCCGTTTTTGAAGGATTCATTTATATAGTTGAAGATCAATGGACGATTTATGCAGCCGAATTAGATATTACTGGTACACAAGCACGCCTTCCAGCTGTAGACAAAGTAACCATTACTCAAAACTATTCGTTTTCTGAACAAGGTAATCTTTGGACCAAAATTTCACAAAATATCGATTTTAAATATGGCCTGTTTGGAATTAATGGAGATGGTCGATTTACTGCAGTTTACAGTAATTACATAATTAATCCAGGTTTAACTCGTAAAGATTTTAGTAGAGAAATAGTATCCTTTGCTGATGAAGCCAATAAAAAAGATTCTATATTTTGGACATCTATTAGACCTGTTCCTTTAACAGAAGAAGAAATCACTGACTATATAAAAAAGGACAGCATCCAAATTGTTAAAGATTCCAAAGTCTATAAAGATTCTGTAGATCAAGTTAATAACAAATTTAAAATCAGCAATATTATTGGAGGTTATACTTTTAGTAATACTTATGAAAACTGGAGTGCAGGAATTACATCTCCCATAGAAGCTATTAGTTTTAATACTGTTCAAGGCTGGAATGGAAACGTAGGTGGTTTCTATACCAAGAGCTTTGACGATTTTAATCGCTATTTTTCTGTAAATGGAAATGTAAATTATGGTTTTAGTGACGATCGTTTACGAGGCACTTTATCTACAACGTATAAATTCAATAATACAAGTCGACCGTTTTTAACGCTTTCAGGCGGAATTCAAGCAACACAATTTAATGGTTCTAATCCTATTTCACGATTTGAGAATACTATTGCTTCATTAGCTTTTGAAGACAACTACATGAAACTTTACGATCGCAGTTTTGTACAAGCTAGCTTTTCTGAAGAACTCTTTAATGGATTTAGATTTTATTCTACTCTAAGTTATGAGAGACGAAAAGCACTATTTAATACAACTGAACAAGTGGTTTTTCCTGAAGGAGATGATGAATATACAAGTAATAACCCATTAAGTGAATCGGCTTATGGCATTGCGCCTTTTGAAACTCACAATATTGTAAAATTAAATGTGTTAGCACGTATTAATTTCGGACAAGAATACTTGAGTTATCCTGATAGTAAATTCAATATCACAAAAGAAAAGTATCCAACACTATTAGTTGGTTACGAAAAAGGTTTAGGAGCAACAATAGACGATTATAATTATGATCAAATAAAAGCAAGAATCTATCAATCTTTTAATGTATCAAATAAGGGTAGATTTAGTTATAATATTAGAGCTGGAAAATTCTTCAATGCAGATGACATTTCATTTGTAGACTTCCAACACTTTAATGGAAACCAAATACATGTAAGTCAGAAAGGAAACTATACTGATGTCTTTAATAATTTAGGCTATTACGATTTAAGCACTAATGATTCGTATCTAGAAATACATGCAGAGCATGATTTTAATGGATTCATTTTAAGTAGAATTCCTTTATTAAAGAAGCTGAATTTTAATTTAGTAGTTGGTGCTCATGCTTTAACAACTCCAGATAACAAACCATACCAAGAATACACCATTGGACTAGACAATATTGGTTGGGGAAAATGGCGTTTCTTACGTGTTGATTATGTGCGTTCATACCAAAATGGTTTCTCAAGCGATGCTATTGTATTTGGCTTGAAATTCTTTTAAAAAACGCTAAGATTTTGACAAACAATTCGACACGACAAGGGAACTGGTTGCAACATCATTGGAAATGGTTTATTCCTACTGTCACTGCTATTGTGTGTTTAATCATATTCTTTTCTTCAGGAATGAATAAGGTCGCTTCAGACTTAACCAATGCGTATTCAGATACTGAATTATATAACGATGCTTTAGAAAAAGCAAAAACGAATAAGGCTGTTATTGCTATTTTGGGAGAGATAGAACCCATAGATAAACTTGCCATTTTAGAAGGTCAAGTCAGTTATTCTGAAGATAACACATCTGTAAAATCATCAATTCGAATTATTGGTTCAAAAGGAAAAGCCAAACTAGATATTTTAGCAAACAAGGTAAATACTGAATGGGTTTATCAAACTATTACTATTCGAATTAAACAACCCAAAGACCAAAAGCAAACTATTGCTATTGTTTTAGAAAATTAATCAGTGTTAGTTTTTAATCAACTTAAACGTTTCCTGTAAACCTTCAGAAGACACATTTAAAAAATACAACCCAGAAGACAAACTTGACGTTTCAATTTGAGATTGACTTTTAAACTGAGCGACTTGCTTTCCGAAGATATCAAAAAGCTTCACATCAAATTCTGTTAATTGAGATTCAATAGAAATTACATCACGAAACGGGTTTGGACTTATAGAAATAGTAAGCAACTGGTTTTCATTTACACTCAACAAATCACAATCTGGATTCACAGTAGATGATGTAGAAAACGAGCCATTCGTTACAGACCAATCCTCCCAAATTGCGCCTTGCTCATCTGACCAATTTGATAAGTCGAAATAATTTTCAGCACTATAGAGTCCTGAGACTTTAGCAACCTTAATAGCTTCTCCTCCTTGATTCCATGTTAGAGGTTGTCCGTCTGCACAAGTTTCTGGTATAGAATCTCCAACACAATTAGCCTGTAAAAAGAACGCAAATTCTGGATAATCAGGATATTCACCATACACGTAAGCTCTTCCCAAATCGTCTATACAAACAGCAGTATACTCATTACAAGCAATTCCGAAAGCTCGCGTATTATTGTCAGTTGCATAACGTGCTAAAAATGCAGCATGTCGTGCTCGTCTATCTGGATCATCATAATGCGTATCTGTGATGACATTTTCTAAAAATGGAATATCTAAAAAATCATTATAACCTAAAGTCATACGATTATGATACGGATTAGATAAAGCTTGAGCATTAGTTACTGTTCCATTTTCAGCAGAAAAATAACCGCTTCCTAAAATCGCCATTCCAGCACTTGTACCACCAATCACGCCTCGCTTAGTGTTAATAAAATTATTAAGTGTGTCTTCCATAGCATTGTCCTTGAAGAAACTCACATAATCAAATTGATCGCCTCCTGCAAACCAAATAGCTTCCGAATTAGCTACTTTTTGAAGTACATATGCATCAGTTGCTCCAGCTTCATTATTAATAACAAATGTAGTTACAGAGTTAATCGTCACTCCCAAATCAGTATAAAAATAATCATTATAACCATCACTTCCCGAGGCTCTTAAAACTACAACATCACCTCCATTGGCTTTGTTTAAAAACCAAATCATAGCATCATCATTTTCACTGGCTCCTCCCATCATACAGATACCAAACTCGTGATTAGTCGTAACATCTGTAGAATTACCAGTAGCATACTCTGTGTAATTCTGAGCAACTAAAACTTGTACTAACAATGCAAATAGGAATGTGATTTTTTTCATAAATTAATTTTTGTCTTCTAATAAAGGTACAAATCGAAACTCGCCAAACTCGTGTTGCTCAAATTCTTTAGGACCTTTTCTTATAAATAAAGTCATAGTTTGAACAGCATCACCAACTGGAATTACTAAACGACCTCCAATTTTCAACTGACTTAATAAAGGCTTCGGAACAAAAGGTGCTCCAGCTGTGACTATAATACTATCAAAAGGCGCTTCATCTTCTAAACCAATATAACCATCTCCAAAAATTAATTTCTTTGCTCTATAATTTAATTTAGGCAAAAATTTACTTGTTTTTTTATAGAGTTCATGTTGACGTTCAACACTAAATACTTTAGCGCCCAACAAACATAAAACAGCGGTTTGATAACCACTACCAGTACCTATTTCTAAAACTTTATCGCCTGGATTTATTTGCAACAATTCACTTTGAAAAGCCACAGTATAAGGCTGTGAAATGGTTTGATCTGCAGCAATTGGGAACGCCTTATCTTGATAAGCGTGATCCAAAAAACTAGAATCCATAAATAAATGTCTTGGAATTTTTCCAATAGCGTCTAGAACGTTCTTATCTTTTATCCCTTTTGCTTCTATAGTCTCAACAAGTTGTTGTCGTAGGCCTTGATGTTTAAATGTATCTTTCAAAGTAGTTAAGTTTACTAGGTAAAAATAATTGAAACATTCTTATACTGAAAGTTAAATCTCATCGATTTATCAACTACGTAAGAACAGACATTATTTATTACAAAATTCACATAAAAAACTGTGAAAAATCTTATTTTTGTTGAAAACGTAAAACAATGCTAAAAGCTGGTGTTCTTGGTGCTGGTCACCTCGGTAAAATTCATTTAAGACTTCTTAATCAATCTGAAAAATATGAACTCGTAGGTTTTTATGATGCAGATGAAAACAATGCTAAAAAAGTAGTAGAAGAGTTTGGTTACACATATTTTGATACTATTGAAGCTCTAATTGATGCTGTAGATATGGTTGATATCGTCACTCCTACACTATCACATTATGATTGTGCTATAAAAGCAATCGCTAAAGGGAAGCACATTTTCATAGAAAAGCCAATTACAAATACTGTTGAAGAAGCAGAACACATAAGAGAGCTTCTAGCACAACATGATATTCGTGGACAAGTTGGTCATGTGGAGCGATTTAATCCTGCTTTTATTGCTATAAGAGATCAGGTGAAAAACCCAATGTTTATTGAAACACATCGCTTGGCAGAATTTAATCCACGTGGTACAGATGTTCCTGTTGTTTTAGATTTGATGATTCATGATATCGATATTATCCTAAGTGTTGTAAAATCTGAAGTGAAA
>Ga0209345_10005621_pt1 | contig 11570 bp, 8 predicted proteins | sample Cruoilmetagenom7_FD_187294 | JGI IMG/M metagenome (GOLD analysis project Ga0209345, IMG submission 187294) | Oil polluted marine microbial communities from Coal Oil Point, Santa Barbara, California, USA - Sample 7 (SPAdes) (version 2) | ecosystem: Environmental > Aquatic > Marine > Oil seeps ...
TCAAGGCATGCGAAAATTTTAACCGCAGGAATACATAGAAGTATTTCGAGGATTAAAATTTGAGCATAACGCCGATATCGGGCCAAAAGGCAATTTTTAGAGGTGGCCTAAAGGCTTCTCCTTTTGCCAATCTTGCCTTCCTTGAACCTAAACGAAATTGAGGCTTTTTCAAAGGTCTCAATGTTTTTTGAGGCATATTTAAATGGATATCAATAGAATCTGGACAGTAATGAAGGCAGAATTTCTGCACATAATCAGAGATCCAATAAGCCTGATTATTTCCCTTGTCATGCCACTTTTTATGCTTTTCTTATGCACATATTGTCTGTCCTTTGAACTCAAAGACCTAAGGATTGCTATTTTTGATATGGATAAAAGCGTTGAGAGCAAGAGATATATACAAGCCCTTGATAATTCATCATGTTTTAAGGTTAATTATAATCTTTTGGAATATGATGACGCGTTTAATATCATGTTAAGGGGAAAGACTCGATGCGTTGTTATTATTCCGACCGGATTTTCAAGGGATATTAGTTCAAATAAACCAGCAAAAATTCAAACTTTTATTGACGGAACAGATACAAACGCAGCTCTAAATATAGGGAATTATCTAAGCTCAATAAACGCATCCTACTCGTATGAAATAGCAAACGAAGTTTTAAATAAACAGGGACTGTATCTTAACCTCCAACCTGTAAAGCTTGTTCCCAGAGTATGGTATAATCAATCCCTTAGGGAATTTACATATTCAGTTACAGGAACATTCAGTTTAGCTATCCTCGGATTTATCCCTATTTTAAGCGCCCTGGCAATTGTGAGGGAAAAGGAATCCGGATCCATTCAACAGATTTTTGCCTCACCAATCCAGTCATACGAATATATTGCCGGCAAAATGTCTCCTTATGTAATCATGCTTTCCCTTGATTTCATTTTTGTAATCATCTTTGGGCTCTGGTGGTTTAAACTTCCGTTCAGGGGCAATTTCCTGCCTATCTGCATTGCCACTTTTTTTAATGTTTTTGCGTCAGTTGCAATAGGATTTTTTATTTCAACTCTCACAAAAAGCCAGCTTACAGCTATGCTGCTTGGAATTATTTTCACACTTATGCCAAGTTTTTTATTTGTTGATGCCCTTATCTCAATAGATACCTTTCCGGTTGGCTGGGAGGCTGTCTCGTTTTTATTTCCCGGAAAATATTATACTACAATTATCAGGGCTGAAATTCTCAAGGGAACCGGTTTTATGGATTACTGGAAGGATGCCCTTTCGCTCTTAATATATTGTTTTGTTCTTTTTTCCATATGTGCTGTGATTGTTAAAAAAAAGAAAATATAGTCTGGGAGACAAACAATGAATCGTATTTCAGCATTGATTAAAAAAGAATTTATTCATTTTTATCGTGATCCAATATCAGTGTCCCTTATTATTTATCATTTTACTCTCTGTGTATTTCTATGCGGGTACTGTTGGGTAACAGATGCCAAACAACTTAATACTATTGTTTATGATATGAACAGGTCTTCCGTCAGCCGTGATCTGATTGATAGATTTATGTCAACTGAATATTTCAATCTTTACTCTTATGCTGTTAGCATGAAAGAAGTCGAAGATGCGATTGATCAAGCTAGTGTGCGAATCGCGTTAATTATTCCTGCGGATTTCACCAGAAATCTTAAAGATGAGAAGCCGGCAAAAATTCAGATGATCTGCGATGGTACGGATGGGAATCTGGCTGGACAGGCATTGGGTTTCTCGGAAAGAATAGTCGCTTCCTTTAATGAGGATATTGTTATTGATAAGCTGCAAAAGAAAGGTATTGATATTTCACAGCTTCCTGGTGTGGATAACATATCAAGAATCCTTTATAATCAAGAAATGGAGGGAGTTTATTATGTTGTAATTTATCATATTGTTGTCGCAGGACTGATTGGAGGACTTCTCCTTTCGTCTACCGCCCTTGTAAGAGAAAAAGAACGAGGAACCATTGACCAGCTAATGGTAACTCCAACCAGGTCATGGGAACTGCTTCTTGCCAAAACAATAACGCCAATATTCATTTCACTTCTAGCAACAGTTTTTTCTTTCCTGGTAGTTTTTCACTTTGATGTGCCGTGTAGAGGTAATCCTGCTGAGTTCTTCCTTTTTATGGCCTTTTTCCTCATTGGAATAACAGGAATCGGTATTTGTATTGGTGTATTTTGCAGTAATATGCTTCAAGCGATACTTCTATCTTTTGCTGTCTGGTTTGGCGGAATCTTTACGGCAGGCATTGTAACGCCTATTGATAACTATGTACCTGTCTTGAAATCTATTGCTCAAGTTATACCTACTTATCATTTTAATATAGCGTCAAGCGGAATATTTCAAAAAGGAATAGGAATATCTGTCCTGTGGCCAGAGGCCCTGAAACTGGTTTTAACCGGAGCAGGTCTTCTTGCAATTGGTTGTATTATGGCCTATCGGGAATTTAGACAGTAAAGGCCACCTCTAAAAATTGCCTTTTGGTCCCGATGTCGGCGTTATGCTCAAATTTTAATCCTCGAAATACTTCTATGTATTCCTGCGGTTAAAATTTTCGCATGCCTTGACCTCGAACCAAAATTATAATTTTTAGAAGTACCCTAAATTCATACAAGGGCACCTTAAAAAATTGCCTTTTCGCCAGATTACGGTGTCGCTGCGAAAATGAAAAATGCTCATATACCCTATGTATGCTGCGCTTTTTGATTTTCGCGCTTCTTGTCCTCAGACGAAAATTTTAATTTTTCAAGGCATACATAACAGTTCAGGTAACTTTTTATATGGATATATTTGAAATGTTTTATTTCTTTTGGGGTCGGCATGTTTTTAAAAGACAATAATCTTAGCAAGATAATTTTGCTAATTAGTCTTTTTTTAGTGCTTTATTTTTTTAATGATAAGATTACCACAGATTATAAATGGTCAAAAGACACGAAGATGCGGATGGCAATCATAAGAACAATTGGTGGGCCAGCTGTTCCAATTATTGCTCAATGTTGTAATTCAAGAAATCTGCATGAAGGGATCTATTCCCGTAGAAGCGACAATCCAGGTGGATATTGTTTCCATTCTGATTGTGATGTATCAATTACCCCTGGAGCAGTTTGCGAAACGCTTTTTACCATTAAGATAAAAAGGAAGACACCTTGAATATTTCTAAACATAAAAACCTGTGGATAATAGCATCATTTAATCTTGATCGTTATAAGGCCAAATCCATATCCATAATAGTCCCTCTTATTATGATTATGGCAGTTGCTTCTTTTATGATGTTTACCAGGGGTGGATTTATAAAGGATGCGGAAATGGCAAGGGCTTTTTTGCCTGATATAACTGTTCAGGGATTAGAGGCCGGCCGAATCAGCAAAATTTCACTTGATTTAAAGGAAGAAATTAAAAAAATACCGCACGTCAAAACAGTTGTGCCAAGAGTCTGGGGTTATATCCCCTTACAAACTGAGGTAGGAGATGTTGCTTTCACCTTGATGGGTCTTGATATTGCCAATATGATCAAGGATGATAACTTTCCATGGACGGTTGAGTCCGGTTCTTTCTTTGTTCCTGAAGACAGGGGAAAAACAATATTGGGGGATGGTGTTGCTCAAAGTCTTGACGCGAATGTTGGAGATATTATTCAGCTGGAAGATACCCTGGGGAACAAGGGTGAATTTAAAATAATAGGCATTCTAAAAAATATAGTCCAGGTTTACAGCACTGATATGATTATTGTCCCAATGCAGGATGCCAGAGATTTCTTTTCCATAGGTAATAATTTTGCCTCTGATCTCCTTGTTTATACAGATAAGGCGGAAAACGCGGATTTGGTGGCGATGATGATTGCAAACAGTTATAAGAATACCAGGGTTATTACCGCAAAGGCACTTACAAATCTTATAAAGGAGGCTTTTGGCAGGAGAAGCGGAACATTCCAGGCCATGTGGCTTATGCTTCTTGTTACCGTGCTCCTTTTGCTTTGGGCACAGTCATCACATATTAGCATTGATGTCAGCAAGGAAATCGGAATTTTAAAGGCAATTGGGTGGCATACTGGCGATATAATTGAAACAAAAATTATGGAAAGTTTAATTCTGGCCATATTGGGGACAGCCATAGGTATTTTGATCGGATTTATTTATGCCTTAATGGGGACACCCGGCATTTCGGGATATTGTATCGGATGCGTGAGTATTTATCCAAAATTTCCTGTCCCTGTTCATTGTGATTTAAATTCAATTTTTCTCTTATTTGTACTTGGGGTCGTGCCTTTTATAGGGATAAGCGCCTTTCCTGCCTGGCTCGCAGGTTCTATTGACCCTGATGAAGCAATAAGGGGGTAAGCTTGCTGTAAGAGATGTTCTTTTAAATTATGGCCACCTCTAAAAATTCTAATTTTTAGAAGTACCCTTATATTATGCAATCCTTAATACCACAAAGATTGATGGAAATGTATGAGCGCCTTCTAAGCCATTTTGGCCCGCAATTCTGGTGGCCTGCTGAGACGCCACTTGAAGTAATGGTTGGCGCTATCCTTACCCAGAATACCAATTGGAATAATGTAGAAAAGGCCATTATAAACCTGAAGAAAAATAATCATCTTACCTTGAAAGCTTTATCTGATCTGGATTTTAATGATCTGGCGCAAGAGATACGACCTGCCGGATATTATAATGTCAAGGCCCGGCGTATAAAAAATTTAATCAGGTTTATTGTTGATAATTTTCAAGGAGATTTTTCTTTATTTTTGAAAGAAAAGACAATAACTCTCAGAGAAAATCTCTTGACAGTAAAAGGAATTGGCCCTGAAACAGCTGACAGCATTTTGCTTTACGCTTTAAAGAGGCCAGTTTTTGTTATTGATACCTATACCCATCGAATCCTGAGACATCATAATATTATAAGTGAAGAAGAAAACTATCATAGTTTGCAAAATTTGTTTATTGATAATATGCCAAAAGATCAATGCCTGTTTAATGAATTTCATGCTCTTATAGTCCAAACTGGCAAAACATTTTGCAAAAAAAAGCCAAAATGCGATGACTGTCCCCTTTATCAATGGTAGCCTAACAGGCTAAATTTAGCTTGTAATAACATATTTATTTTGATACACATCTAATGCCTTTTGATTCAATTTATAAATAAAAATATACCTTGGAAGGTTATAAATTGAGTTTTTTTTCGGTGAGCAAATGAGTATCAAGGGCAAGCCGTAACGGCTCGTCATTGCTGGATATATGCAAGCCTGAACAACGCAGATATTGATGTTCATGCCCATTGAAAAACTGCAATTTGTGGCCTTTCGAGGTATAAAGCGGATGTGGTTATGAATATTTTAATAGTCGCCAAAGATACGAGCGCCTTTCCTCCTTCCTTTAAAGGGTACTTCTAAAAAATAGAATTTTGGTTCGAGGTCAAGGCATGCGAAAATTTTAACCGCAGGAATACATAGAAGTATTTTGAGGATTAAAATTTGAGCATAACGCCGATATCGAGCCAAAAGGCAATTTTTAGAGGTGGCCTAAATACATCCTTCTAAATAGCACCCGAACAAAAACTAGAAAATTTTGCCAGGATCAAGGCATGCGAAAATTTTAACCGCAGGAATACATTAAGTATTTTGAGGATTAAAATTTGAGACTGACGCAGAAATTGGGAAAATTAGCAGTTTTCGTTCAGGTACTAAAAAAAACTTAGTATGTTTTATTGCTGGTAGCAATCAGCTATACCTTAGAAGCTTATAGATTGAGTTTTTTCGGTGAGCAACAAGCATCAAGAGCAAGGCGTAATGGCTTGTCATAGCTGAATATTGCGAGCCTGAACAACGCAGATATTGATGTTCATGCCCATTGAAAAACCGCAATTTGTGGCCTTTTTTCGAGGTATCAATAAAAAGTACAAGACCTTCCTTAACAGGGATCAAGTATTAAAGACTTGATTCTATTAATAATGATCAATTTAGGTATAATTATTGCAAAAAACCAATACCAGATATGGCCTTTTGGCTTTTACTTAGGAGTACAAGAAAATGATTGAGCGCTATACCAGAAATAAAATGGGGCAGATTTGGGACATTGAAAATCGTTATGCTAAATGGCTGGAAGTTGAAATAGCTGTTTGTGAAGCAATGTCAGAAGAAGGCTTAATCCCCCGGGAGGTAATTGATAATATTAAAAATAAAGCAGCTTTTAATGTTGATCGTATTTTAGAGATTGAAGCAGAGACCAAACATGATGTTATCGCTTTTTTGACAAATGTTGAAGAAAATGTAGGCCCTGATTCCAGGTACATACATATGGGCCTTACCTCCTCTGATATCTTGGATACCAGCCTTGCCTTACTGCTAAAAGAATCCATGGAAATAATAATATGGGATGTAAATGAATTTCTGGAAGTTCTAAAGGCCAAGGCCCATGAACACAAAATGACAATAATGATAGGACGTTCTCATGGTATTCATGCCGAACCTATCACCTTTGGGTTAAAACTGGCTGTCTGGTATTCTGAGATGCAACGCAATCTGGGACGATTGACAGATGCCCTGGGCATAATCAGCTATGGTAAGTTTTCAGGGGCAGTAGGAACCTTTGCCAATATAACCCCCCAAATTGAGTCAATTGCATGCAATAAACTTGGTCTAAAGGCGGCTGATATCTCCACGCAGATTATACAACGGGACAGGCATGCCCAATACTTTTCAACCTTGGCTATCCTGGCAGGATCGCTGGAGAAGATGGCAGTAGAAATCAGGCATCTTCAACGAACGGAAGTATCAGAGGCCGAGGAGCCATTTCAAAAAGGTCAGAAAGGTTCGTCAGCCATGCCCCATAAAAAAAATCCTGTTGGCAGTGAAAACATTTCAGGGCTTTCCCGCCTGGTCAGGTCCAATTGCCTGGCAGCATTGGAAAACATCCCACTCTGGCATGAAAGGGATATAAGTCATTCCTCTGTAGAACGGGTTATAGCGCCTGACAGTACTATTCTTATTGATTATATGCTTAATCGCATTACCAGTATAGTCAAAGGTCTTGTGATCCATCCAGATCAAATGCTCAATAATCTTCAAAAGACAAAAGGACTTATTTTCTCACAGCAGGTACTCCTTCAACTAGCAAAAAAGGGTATTGAAAGGCAGAAGGCCTATATTATGGTTCAAAGGAATGCTATGAAGGTATGGGAATCAAACCTTGAATTCAAAGATCTTATTTTAAAAGACCATGAAATAAAAGCCATTTTATCACAAGAGGAAATTCTTGATATTTTCAGCGTAAAATATCACCTTAAACATGTGGATACAATATTTGATAGAGTCTTTGGATAATACAGTATTTAAGGCCACCTCTAAAAATTGCCTTTTGGCTCAATGTCTTACATAAACTATGGCAATATGGATTCACAAGTCCTGTATTAAATATTTGGTGAGCAAGGCATAAGATGCTTAATTTTAGCTTAAAAGGGAAAAAAACCAGAAAAGTTTTTTTACTTCTATTTATTTCCTTTATCTTTGTTCAAACTGTTTTCTTAAAGGTCTCTCAGGCTGGGTTGATCCCTGAGCCTCTCTTAAAATGGGATAAAGGCGGCTCTGAACATGTGATTTTGGTTGATAAATCAATTCAGAAGATTTTCTTGTACCGGAAAGACAGACTGATGTATCCTCTTAAAGTTTACCTCTGTTCAACTGGAGAAAATTATGGGCCCAAAACCCATCTAAATGACAAGAAAACACCTGAAGGAGTTTACTTCTTTACAAATTCATATAAAGATAAAGATCTTGCGCCTATCTATGGCATTATGGCCTTTCCTCTCGACTATCCTAATAATCTTGATAAAAAAAAGGGTCGAAACGGGTATGGAATTTGGTTACATGGCACTAACAAACAGCTTGAGCCAAGAAATAGTAATGGTTGCATTGTATTAAAAAATAAGGATATTGAAGGACTAGCGGCCTTTATCAAATTACATGAAACACCCTTGATTATTACTTCCAGAATTAATATGATTCCAATTGAAAAAAATACTTTAAAGGCTTTGAAGCTGAAAAATTATATTGAGTATTGGAAGAGCGTTTGGGAGGAGAAAAATATTGAACAATACATGTCTTTTTACAGCCCGGAATTTTCAGAAAAAAACATGGGTTGGAAAAAATGGAAGAAATACAAATCCAGAATTGCCGCTAAACATAAGAACATAGAGATATCTATTTATGATCTGCAGCTTTTCCAGACCAATGGTTCCATTTTAGCAAAATTTTATCAGATCTATCATGAGCCTTATTTTAAAAGCTATGGGAATAAAACACTTTATCTAATTCATGATGGGGAACAATATAAGATAATAGGCGAAGTTTTTGAGCAAGATAATGATCCCCAAAAATATCCAGCAGTATTTTCTGATTCTTTCTTTGATGAAATCAAAGGTTTTCTTTTTAAATGGAAAAAAGCCTGGGAGCAAAAACGACTACAAACCTATTTTAGCTTCTATGATCAGGATTTTCATCCTCAAGGAATGCATCTTGCTGGCTGGTATAAGCATAAAAATAAGGTTAATAAAAAATATAAGTATATCAAGATAGAAATAAGCAAGATAAAAATACTTAAGAAATTAAAAAATACCATAAGGGTAAATTTCAAGCAGGATTTCAAAAGCGATTCCTATCATGATATTGGTTTAAAAGAATTAATCTTGATTAAGAGTGGTAATAATTGGAAAATAAAACAGGAGATATGGCAACCAATAACAGTCAAATCCAGGTAGAAAAAAAAACAGTTTCTTCATCAAGGCTAAACATTTTGATCTTTAAACAATTAGGTAAGGTCTGGTCTTTCAATATTTCTTTTAAGATTTTATTAGGTGCAGTAATTTTTTTTATCATTTTTTCACTTAGTTCTATTTATATCGTAAAATGTTATGTTGAGTTACTATTTCAAAACAGCAATACATCCAACGAACTGATTTCTGTAAAAAAAGAGCTGAAAAAAACTAAAAGTGGCTTTAATCATGCAACGCTACAAATTAAGCTATTGCAAAATGCTGTTAATGATCTATCTTCCAGGCCTATAAAACAAATAGAAAAGGATACCCTGAAGAATAAAAGAGGTAAAAAGCAGGCCGGTTTATCTCCAAAAGATTCTCTGACCATCAAGAATGTAATAATCCTTAAAAAGGATAATACCCTTAAAATCAATTTTCATTTATTTAATTTAAGCAAGACAAAAAAGATCAAGTGTTATTTACATCTGATCGCTTTTGGAAAAGATACCCAAACTATCCGGTATTTATCCGATCCTGCAAAGAAATTACATAATGGGGCTCCAAAGGATTATAAACTTTCTCAAACTACGGTAGTTAGAAAATACATAGTCATTACAAGAGAATTTCCTTGTAAAGATATAGATACATTAATTAATAGATTAAAAGTCATCATCTACAATCAATCAGGATCATTAATCCTTGAAAAGGAATTTGAGATAAAAAATGTCTAAACATCAGATCTTCAATAACATACGTTTTTCTCTTTTATTTTTCCTTCTTCAACTTATATTGTGCAGCTTTCCATCTACTGCATTGTCAAAAAGAGAGCACCTTGTATATTTTTCCAACACTGACGATGAGTTGAATGTATACAAAATTTATGGCAAGAAACCAGGAAAAACCCTGATGCTTATTGGTGGTATACAGGGCAATGAACCTGGTGGATTCCTATCCGCAGACCTTTATACAGATATGAGTCTTAAAAAAGGCAATCTGATCGTTGTTCCACGAGCTAATTTCTACTCAATTCTAAGAAATCACAGGGGCCCTCGTGGTGACATGAACAGAAAATTTACACATGCTGATAATAATAATGGAATGCAGGACAAGATTGTAAATATCCTGAAAAAATTAATCCAGGAGAGCGATTATCTTTTAAATTTGCATGATGGAGCAGGGTATTATCATCCCGAATATATCGATAAATGGCGTAATCCACTGCGTTTTGGGCAGTCTATTATCATCGATTATAGAAAGTATAATATTTCCAATACCAACAAAAAACTGGATCTTGCCAAGATGGCCCAAAAGGTTATAGATGAAATAAATCCCCAGATACCTAATGATCTCTATAAATTTCATTTAAACTGTACTGATACGGATAAAACTGATAGCCACCATAAGGAGCAAAGAAAATCAGCCACCTATTACGCCCTTACAAAACATAATATTCCCTCATTTGGTATTGAAACTTCAAAGTTTTTACCAGAAATTGATCTAAAGGTCCATTATCATAATATTATTATAAATTCCTTTATGAAGCTTTTCGGTATAATTCCTGAGATTCCCAGTTATGCTTTCAAAAAACCCTTATTAAAATATCTGGTAGTTTCTGTTAATGGAAATATACCAATTGTAGTAAACAATAACCAAGCGATCAACCTTGAAGCAGGGGATTCGATTAATATCTCGCATATTGAGGCAAATTATGAGAGGGGTCTAAGCATTGATATTTTAAAATATGGAGACTTAAACGATTATAGAAAAGATTTTATTATCAATAAGAATACCGATATCATTGTCAGAAAGGAGAACCTGAAATTTGCCGAAATTCCTATAAGAATATCACAAACGCGTTCTATTGATGGCCCGAACTGGGGTAAAAGAAAGATTATAAAATATTTCATTGTATCTACCAATGGCCATCGTATCCTTATCTCTGATGGAGAAACTTTGAATTTAGTTAAAGGGGATACAATAACACTTATAGATGTTCTTTCATCTAAGGTTGATCCTTCAGAAATGATAATCAATTTCAAGGGGTTTGTTGGAAACAAGATAAAAAATACAGGAGAGGACAGAGGCTATAAAATAAATACGGGCAGAGATTTAATCAAGCGGTTCTCTATCAAAAAACAGGGGGAATTTTATGAAATCACTGCCTCCATAAAAGGAAAAAAACTGGGGGGATTCTTTGTGCAGCTTAATCCAGCTATCCTTGATTATCTCCTTCTAAAGGTTAACGACAATAAGCACATGGTATTACGCTTAGGAGAAACCATACCTCTTTCTAAAACGGATAAAATCCATATTGAGGAGATCAAAACAAATTTGCATGACCAGGATAATATCCATTTCAGTATTAATGAGAAGAACATAAAAAAAGGTGAAAATTATCACATTACGAATCTAATAGAGTTTAAAAAATCTCAATCAAACCATCAGCTTATAGTCACAAAAGACCTTAAAGTTATAGCCAATTTTGCACTTGATATTCAAAGTCCATAATTATTATTTGATAGCCGGGTAAAAAGTCCTTCTGCGCTTTTTTATCAGGTTGGAGAAAGCTGTTTCTTCACAGAGGCCGTGGGGCTTTTATAATACCCGCCTGCCTGTACGTTTCATATGCAGACAAGGGCATCTATCTTGGCCTGCGGCCTGTTGATGAACTTTTTACGAGGCTATCATTGTTTCAAGCCAGAATATTTCAGTTCTAATATATCTTTCCTTGGATGGACTGTTTTAATTTGGATCATGATCTGCTCCCCATGATTCAAGAGGACTCCTTCTTGCTTCTTAATCT
>Ga0209345_10005623_pt1 | contig 11567 bp, 15 predicted proteins | sample Cruoilmetagenom7_FD_187294 | JGI IMG/M metagenome (GOLD analysis project Ga0209345, IMG submission 187294) | Oil polluted marine microbial communities from Coal Oil Point, Santa Barbara, California, USA - Sample 7 (SPAdes) (version 2) | ecosystem: Environmental > Aquatic > Marine > Oil seeps ...
AATCCAGATCCGGTTGCTAATGCGATTGGTCGTATGCTTGATCATATCTCAGTGATGGATGAAAAATTAAGTTCAGTCTGCTCGGAAGTTACTAAAATGGGCGGCGAAGTCTGCAATAAAGATTTACCGGATATGGATATTGAATCGGAAGATTTTGTTGCCGCAGAACAACAATCTGCTGAAAGCCGTAAAGCCGGTATGACCTCATTCGATCCAGAAATATAATTAAACAAACCCTATACCTGACTAAATTAGTCGGGTATAATTACTTGACTAATTTAGTCAGGATTGTAAAATGCGCGTCATTAAATTTAGTGTCTCAATAAATCCTATTTATTTTACCCATTTTACATGAGGTCTGGTTATGAAACTTACATCTAAAGGTCGGTACGCAGTTACAGCTATGTTAGATGTTTCTTTGCATACAGATTCAGGCCCTGTGCCATTGACGGATATCTCAGAACGCCAAGGTATTTCACTTTCTTATTTAGAGCAGTTGTTTGCAAAATTACGTAAACATGAATTAGTAAGTAGTGTAAGAGGTCCAGGTGGCGGGTATTTCTTAAGCCGAGACGCAAAAGCAATTTCAATCAGAGAAGTGATAGCTGCAGTCGACGAAAGTGTTGATGCAACTAAATGTCAGGGCAAAGGTAATTGCCAAAGCGGTACGACTTGTTTAACTCACCATTTATGGTCTGATTTAAGTGAACAAATTGAGAGCTTTTTAAGCGAGATTAGTTTGGGTGAATTAGTTGAACGCAACAATGTTCAAGATGTGGCAAGACGACAAGATAAAACTTGTGCAACAAAAGAACAGTTAGCCGTTAATAACATATAAAATATTTAAAGAATTTGTTTCGCTTGATAAAATTCGAGCGCAATTATTATACGTGGAGAAATTAATGAAATTACCAATTTACCTAGATTACGCGGCAACAACGCCTGTTGATCCTCGTGTAGCTGAGGAAATGATGAAGTGTCTGACTATGGATGGCACGTTTGGTAATCCCGCTTCTCGTTCTCACCGTTACGGTTGGCAAGCAGAAGAGTTAGTAGATATAGCTCGTAATAACATTGCAGAATTAGTTAATGCTGACCCTCGTGAAATCGTATTTACATCGGGTGCAACTGAATCAAATAACTTAGCAATAAAAGGTGCTGCACACTTTTATTCTAAAAAAGGCAAACACGTCATTACAGCTAAAACTGAACATAAAGCGGTTTTAGATACATGTCGTGAATTAGAACGTGAAGGTTTTGAAGTAACGTATTTAGACGTTATGTCAAACGGCCTTGTTGACTTAAACGTGTTAGAAGCAGCAATGCGTGACGACACTGTTTTAGTCAGTATCATGCACGTAAATAATGAAATAGGTGTTATCCAAGATATCGCTAAAATCGGTGAGTTATGCCGCGAACGTAAAATTGTATTCCATGTCGATGCGGCACAAAGTGCAGGTAAAATTGCCATTGACCTTAGCGAGTTAAAAGTAGATTTAATGTCTTTTTCTGGTCATAAAATATATGGCCCTAAAGGTATAGGCGCATTATACGTAAGCCGTAAACCTCGCATTCGCTTAGAAGCACAAATGCACGGTGGTGGTCATGAGCGTGGTTTCCGTTCTGGTACACTACCTGTTCATCAGATTGTTGGTATGGGTGAAGCATTCCGTATCGCTAAAGAAGATATGGCAAAAGATACTAAACACATTGAAGCATTACGCGCTCGTTTATGGGAAGGTGTAAAACATATTGAAGAAACCTATATTAACGGCGACATGGATCACCGTGTACCAGGTATCTTTAATGTTAGCTTCAACTTTGTTGAAGGCGAAAGCTTGATCATGGCATTAAAAGACATGGCTGTATCTTCTGGTTCTGCATGTACTTCAGCCAGTTTAGAACCTTCTTATGTTTTACGAGCTTTAGGCTTAACGGACGAGTTAGCACATAGTTCAATTCGTTTCAGTATTGGTCGCTTTACAAAAGAAGAAGAAATTGATCACGTAATTGGTCAAGTAAATAATTCAATAGATAAACTTCGTGAAATGTCTCCACTTTGGGAAATGTTTAAAGACGGAATTGACCTTAGTACGATTGAGTGGGAAGCCCACTAGTACTAAAGATAGTAGTATGCAGCGTTACATAAGTACGCTGCAAACCAGCACTCATTTTATACTAACCGATTGGCGGTTAAGGAGCTTCAAATGGCTTATAGCGAAAAAGTAATCGATCATTACGAAAACCCTCGTAACGTTGGTTCGTTTGATAAAAACGATCCTACAATAGCAACGGGTATGGTTGGCGCACCAGCATGTGGTGACGTTATGAAACTTCAATTAAAGATCAGCGAAGGCGGCATCATTGAAGATGCTAAATTTAAGACTTACGGTTGTGGTTCTGCTATTGCTTCATCTTCTTTGGTAACAGAGTGGGTTAAAGGCAAATCAATTGAAGAAGCACAAAAGTTAAGTAACACTGAAATCGCAGAAGAATTAGCGTTACCTCCAGTTAAAATTCATTGTTCAATTTTGGCTGAAGACGCAATTAAAGCAGCGATAGAAGATTATAAATCAAGAAAGTAATAAACTGACTCGTTTGGTTTGGGAGTAGTAATACATGGCCATCAGTTTAACTGACGCAGCAGCAGATCGCGTTAGAACGTTTTTGGAAAATCGTGGTAAAGGGTTAGGATTAAGACTAGGTGTGAAAACCACCGGTTGTTCTGGCTTAGCTTATGTTCTTGAGTTCGTTGATGAACTACAAGAAGGCGACACTGTGTTTGAACATCAAGATGTTAAAGTGATCATTGACGCTAAAAGCTTAGTTTATTTAGACGGAACACAACTCGATTTTGTTAAAAATGGCTTAAACGAAGGTTTTGAGTTTACTAACCCAAATCAAAAAGACGAATGTGGTTGTGGTGAATCTTTCACTGTATAAACTAAACGTTTTGATGCCAGGTTAAATTACTGTTTTGTTAAGGCCATGATCTATTATCGTGGCCTTATCTATTTCTGATAGACCAAATTCATAGGACTATAAATGCGATTTTTTGACTTATTTGAATTACCCGTCAGTTTTCAACTCGACAATGAGTTACTCCTTGAGCGTTATCGAGAAATTCAAAAAAAAGTGCATCCAGATCATCACGCCAGTGCCTCAGATAACGAAAAGTTATTGTCGGTGCAAAAAGCCTCAGAAGTAAATGATGCCTACGAAACTTTAAAAAAGCCGTTAACCCGTGCCGAATATATGGTTGCCGAACATGGTTTTGATGTCCGTCATGAACAACACACAATACGTGATGGTATGTTCTTAATGCAGCAAATGGAACTACGTGAAGAGTTGGAAGAGATTGAATCTGCTACTGATGTTGAAGCTGCATTTGACCGTTTTTACAGCGACGTAAAACAATTGATCAATGAATATACGGCAAAGTTTGAGTCTGAGTTTAACCAATCATCATTTGAGTCTGCGGCCGACGCCGTTCGTAAATTAAGATTTATTTACAAGTTAAAAGAAGAAGCGCAATTGTTAGAAGACAAACTTTTAGACTTTTAATTTTAAAGCTTGGTACAAGATAAGTTAATGAGCTTTTAAACATAGCTTATAAATTAGCTCAGCAAATAAAGAAATACAGGTAAACGACACATGGCATTATTACAAATTGCAGAACCGGGCCAAAGTACTAACCCTCATGAACATAAGTTAGCTATTGGCATCGACTTAGGAACTACTAATTCATTAGTAGCATCAGTAAGAAGCGGAGAAGCTAAAGTATTACCCGATGCACAAGGTCGATATCATTTACCCTCTGTTGTGCATTACGGTGCAAACAGAACGATAGACGTTGGCTTTGACGCCAAAGCCAATGCTGAAAATGACCCAGAAAATACCATAGTTTCGGTTAAACGTTTTTTAGGCCGTGGTCTTAAAGACATAAACGAAACCTACGGTAAATTGCCTTACACCTTCGTTGAAAAAGAAAACACAGTTAACTTGTTAACCAGCCAAGGCGAGAAAAACCCAATTCAAGTATCTGCTGAAATCTTGTACGTATTAAAAACTCAAGCAGAACAAACATTAGGTGGCGATTTAATGGGCGCGGTTATTACCGTTCCTGCTCACTTTGATGATGCACAGCGTCAAGGTACCAAGGATGCAGCTCAACTTGCAGGTATAAAAGTATTAAGATTAATCAACGAACCTACTGCCGCAGCTGTTGCTTATGGACTAGATTCAGGGCAAGAAGGCATTGTTGCTATTTATGATTTAGGTGGTGGTACATTTGATATTTCTATACTGCGCTTAAATAAAGGTGTATTTGAAGTGCTGTCTACCGGTGGAGATACCGCGTTAGGTGGTGATGATTTTGATGGTAAAATTGTTCAACGTATTTTAGCCAATGCAGGCGTTACAGAAGAATTATCGGCCAAAAGCTTACGTAAACTTGCTGATTTAGGTCGTAAAATAAAAGAACAGTTATCCGATGTTGATTCTGTTGATTTTAATATCGACATTGAATCACAACAGCTAACAGGTAGCTTTAGTAAAGCTGACTTTGAAGCGGTCATCGCTGATTTGGTTAAGGCCACATTACGCAGTTGTCGCCGCGCATTAAAAGATGCCGATGTTGAAAAAGAACATATTTTAGAAGTGGTCATGGTGGGCGGTTCTACGCGTGTTCCTTATGTGCGTGAGCAAGTTAAAGCCTTTTTTGGTAAAGAACCATTAACCTCAATCGACCCTGACCAAGTCGTAGCAATAGGTGCCTCTATTCAAGCGGATTTATTAGTGGGCAATAAACCAGATTCTGACATGCTGTTGTTAGATGTTACGCCGTTATCACTTGGTTTAGAAACCATGGGTGGCTTAGTAGAAAAAGTCATTCCAAGAAATACCACAATTCCTGTAGCCAGAGCACAAGAGTTTACCACCTATAAAGATGGTCAAACTATGATGGCGATTCATGTATTACAAGGTGAACGTGAATTGGTGGATGATTGTCGTTCATTAGCAAGATTTGTATTAAAAGGTATTCCTCCGTTAACCGCTGGAATTGCGGTGATCCGAGTTACTTTTAATATCGATGCCGACGGATTATTAAGTGTAACAGCACTGGAAAAGTCCACTGGTGTTGAGTCATCTATTCAAGTTAAACCGTCATATGGTTTAGAGCAAAATGAAATAGCCGACATGATCACCGCATCCATGACCAATGCAAAAGAAGATATCCAAGCACGTATGTTACGTGAGCAACAAATTGATGCAGTGCGTATGATGGAAGCATTAGAAACAGCCATGACAGAAGATAATGCCATCGTATTAGACGAAGAACGTGTAGTGATTGAACAAGCCATTGAGCAATTAAAACAAGCAACTCAAGGCACTGACGGTCAAGCGATTAAACAAGCAATTAAAAACCTAGATGATACGAGTCAGCCATTTGCGGCAAGACGCATGGAAAACAGTATTAAAAGGGCACTTACTGGTCATTCAGTAGATAAAGTGTAAAAACAAATTATATTCATTAAGTCGATTTATAGAGATTAAAAACATGCCACAAATTATATTTTTGCCAAACGAAGATCTTTGCCCTGACGGCGCTGTTGTAGAAGCCAAAAAAGGTGAAACTGTTTTAGATGTTGCTTTAAGAAGTGACATTGACGTTGAACATGCATGTGAAAAAGTATGTGCTTGTACAACTTGTCATATGATCATCCGCGAAGGTTTTGATTCACTTGATGAAAGTGATGAATTGGAAGACGACATGTTAGACCGTGCGTGGGGATTAGAGCCTGAGTCACGATTAAGCTGCCAAGTGATCATCAAAGATGAAGATTTAGTGGTAGAGATTCCAAAATATACCGTGAATCACGCCAAAGAAAACCACTAGTTATTCACTCAGTTAGGCCTGTAACTTAGCTATATTTGGTCTTTTTAGTCATTATTAAAGCAAGCCTAGGCTGAGCTATTAAGGAATCGTATGAGCAGTCAACCATTAGAACCAAGCCGTAAAACCGAAATACTTAACTTTGATGCTGAACAAAGATGTAAGTACTTGTTAAAACAAGTAGTGGCAAATCAACAAGTATGGATTTTAACCGATGAACATGGTTCTGTCATGGTGACCACAGATGAAGAAGATTGTATTCCTGTTTGGCCAAATGAAGAGTTTGCACAAATGTGGGCGACTAACGAGTGGGAAGGATTTGAACCTAAAGCTATTCCGTTAACTCAGTGGCACAAGAAATGGACTAGCGGTTTGGAAGAAGATGAATTGTCAGTGGTTGTATTTCCATTACCAGACGATGAAGGCGCTGTTTTATATCCAACCGAGTTAGATGATGAAATTAAACAAATGGCAAATAAGGTCAAATAGTGGAAGATTTAGATGCGCCATTTGAATATGAAGAGCCTGAAGGCTTTGATAAAAATGCTCCGGTAGTTGATACCAGCAAAGATGGGATGCGCAAAATAGGCATATTCGTCGATATTCAAAACATTTATTACACCACCAAACAAGGGTTTAATCGTCAGTTTGATTATCGCCGCTTTTGGCAGGAAATCAGTTACCTTGGTGATATTCAAATTGCCAATGCCTATGCCATTGCCAGTAATAATGACGGGCAACGTAAATTCCAAGACGCGTTAAGACATATAGGGTTTGAAATTAAACTTAAACCATTTATTCAGCGCAGTGACGGTAGTGCCAAAGGCGATTGGGATGTGGGGATTACGGTTGATATTATGGAAGCTGCAGAGCAGTTAGATCATATTATTTTATTATCAGGCGATGGCGATTTTGATCTGTTGATGCTCAAAATAAAAGAAAAATACCAAGTCAAAACCCAGGTATTTGGTGTGCAAAAATTAACGGCGCAATCACTTATTAAAAGTGTTGATCTGTTTACCGCCATTGAACCCCCTTTGTTAAAGTAAATCATAAGAACAACAAAGGAAAAAGTAAGGATTCAAGATGACGGATAGCCGAAAACATAAGTTTGACCAATATCCGCCATTGGTCAAACCGGTTTTAGAGTCCTTACGGCAAATGATTTATAACCTTGTGTTAGAGCTGAACTTAGGTGAAATAGAAGAAACGTTAAAATGGGGAGAACCTAGTTTTAACGTTAAAAGCGGAAGCCCAGTGAGAATCGATTGGAAAGACTCAACACCGGAAAATTATTATGTATTTGTAAATTGCCAAACTAAGTTAGTAGACACGTTTAGAGAGTTATACTCAGACGTATTGCAGTTTCAAGGTAACCGCGCCATTATTCTTAACCTGACCGAAGCAACAGATGAAAAGATTAACCATGCACTTAAACATTGCCTAGCCTTAGCGTTAACCTATCAAAAAGTAAAACACTTGCCATTGTTAGGTGCATAACCACGGCTTTAATGTCCTATCAAGGTTTAAAGAGTAAAACGCATGATCACACTTAGACATTTTAATACCTCCGACGTTGGTCAGTTAGTGACTTATTTAAATGATAAAGAGGTGACACAATACATTACAGGGGCTATCCCTTCGCCTTATACAAACGCCGATGCATTTTGGTGGATTGAACACGCTAACCAATCTGAATACATTCAAGCGATTGAATACCAAGGTGACTTTGTGGGTTGTATTTCTGCCACCGTCGGGCAGTTTGAATACGCAAACAGTGCAGAGTTAGGTTATTGGATAGGCAAAGGTTTTTGGAACTTAGGCATAACCACAGAAGCGGTGAAACAGTTTTGTGAGTTACTGTTTAACACCAATAAACTAAACAGATTATATGTCTCAGTGGTGGCGCAAAATATAGCGTCAATTAGGGTATTAGAGAAAAACGGTTTCCACTGTGAAGGAATATTACAAAGTGCCTCTTGTAAGCTTGATCCTGTAACAGGGGAGAAGCAATATTATGATGAATGTTTAATGGCTATGGTGAGCCGTTAATAATACACAGCTTCAAATAAACAATTTTCAATTGGCGAATTATTTTTTTGAGATTTAATAACAAGATGATCCGCTTTTTTCTCTCCTGAGTAGGTTTGTATTTTGGTTTCATTTATTGCTAAATAACCGGTTTCAAACTCAATAAAATCAAGCTGTATTCGGTTATTTATTAAAGTGTATTTTCCAGTATGTTTTCGATAGCTATTCTTTAATAGCTTGCCCTCACGATAAAGTTCTACCTCAAGTATTACCTCGCCACTTCGTCGAAACTCTAGCGTTGCATCAACTGAATCACCATTAACAAAACATGAAATATCGCCCATGATAGGTGGCATTATTTTTTGGTAACCGTTTCGTAAATATAGGCCAAAACTGTCAGGTGAATAAAAGTGATTCCCTTGCGCAAACTGGTAATAACTTGGCGTGGGGAATTCAGATTCTTTGAGTATATTTTCAATGATTGGCAGATCAGCTGGCGCTGCAACGACAGGATGAGTTGCGATAGCGGTATCGCTAAACTCTGCTGGAATTTCAGCATTTACATGTTCAACATCATAACCTAGGTTAATTAATTTTACGGCCACCTCATCAACGGACTCTTGAGGATAACCATTGTTAAATAAATAAACCGTTTTATTAGTACAACCAGTTAACAATAAGATTGCAGTAATAAAAACGGTTAACTTCAAATGATTCAACATATAAATATAGGAACTAGGTTAGTTTTTTTTATCTATTTTATATTTTTTCAAATCCAAGTCTACCCATATGTTGCGCCATATCTTCAGCCGACGTTTTAGGACGAACATTACGGTCAATCATGACAATCTTACCCGACTTATCAATATAGAAAGTATGACGTTTAGCATACCCCATAAAACTCACACCATAGGCTTCTGCTACATCGCCGGTTGGGTCACTTAACAGTGGGAAATCGGCTTTAGTTTCTTTGGCAAACTCTATGTTTTTAGACAACTCGTCAGTACTGGCCATAAAGTATTGAGCGTTAAACCCCTTTAATAGATACCCATTATCAGCCAAAGACTTACATTCAATTGTACAGCCTGATGTGAATGCTCTTGGAAACCAAGCCAATACAATGCTTTGTTTGCCTTTAAAGTCTGACAGTTGATAGGTTTTACCATCACTGGCCTGCAGCTTAAAGTTAGGTGCTTGATCGCCAACAGAAAGCTCAGCAGTGGCTAAGTTACTGAATAACAATAAGCTAATAGTAATAAATGACGTGATTAATTTGTTCATGAATTGTTCCATGTTTTAGGTCCATGTTGGTAAGGTTAAGAACGTCTTTATATACGTTCTCATTATTAATTTGGTTCACAAATATTACAGACGCACCAAGTTAACTTGTATTGGTGGTTTTCACAACGGCCGCTATCAAAAATACAGCGCTAACTTACAGAGCGTGCACAATGACTATACGTTAAGATTTTGCCAAAACAAATTGGTTTAGGGAAAAGCTTAAGGTCAATTGAAATGGTAATTGTGATAACAAACTTTGTTTATTTTGCTCAGATATCTTCCAGCCAAAAGGCGTCATGGTTAACAAGTTTTCAATATCAACCTTGTTGTCCAATACAATGACTTGTTCAATATCAAGTTGAACCGCCAGCTCAAATCCATCAGGTGGTGTAGCCGCATCATGAAATTGGGGTGTGTCGTAGATGATTTGTTTTAACTCTATTAGATGTTTCGCCCCCGGGGAAACCGACAATATACGACCTTGTTCTGTTAAAACACGCTGGCATTCTTTACCTACTAAAGGCGCAAATACATTCACTATTAAATCAGAGAAGTTATCGCTAAATGGCGTATGTGAATTGGTTGCAACACAGTAGTGCACTTGTTTGTTTCTTTTCGCGGCATACTTAACGGCAGACTTAGAAATATCTACGCCGTATACATTAGTATCTGTAACCTGACTTTGAATACTGTCTGTGTAATAACCTTCACCGCAGCCTAAGTCGATAATATTATTGTGCGGCAATGTTAATAAGGATTTCACCAACGCTTGGCGTAAAAAATCATAATGACCCAATGATAAAAACGCACGACGCGCTAACACCATATTTTTATCGTCACCCGGTTGCAGAGAGTTTTTTAACTGCACGGGCAATAAATTTATATATCCCTCTTTGGCATAATCAAACATATGTTTGTTTTCACACACAAGACTATTGTCTGTTTTTAACAGTTGAGTGAAACAAATCGGGCAGCTAAATTGAGGAAGTTTGGTCATGATATAAGTTTTTAAGCTAGTTTGGACGGCATTATAACCGATCAAAACCCGGTTAGTTGGTGATTTTGCCTAATAAAACAGCGTTCGAGTCATAAAATGAAAAAATATTTAAAATTGGGCTTTACCTTAAGCCGTTGCTAAGTATAATTGGCGCAACTTCGATGCAGGGGCGTAGTTCCAATTGGTAGAACAGCGGTCTCCAAAACCGATGGTTGGGAGTTCGAGTCTCTCCGCCCCTGCCAATTCGAAGTTAAAATTAGCCGCGTAAAGCGGTTTTTTTGTGTCTGAAATTCAGGTGCTAATTGGTAGAACAGCGGTCTCCACTCTCTATAAAAGCAGCGATGGTTGGGAGTTTGAGTATCGAAGCGCCTGCCAAGTTACTTCCTCTTATTTATATTCTCTAATACTTAATACCATTTCATAAACTGTTACTCTCAACAAAATAATTCTAATTTACACATGAATCAATTTACCTATTGGTAGAACAGTGGTCTCCACTCTCTACAAAAGCAGCGATGGTTGGGAGTTCGAGTCTCTCCGCCCCTGCCAAGTTATCTTCTGATTTATCCTTCTTGTTACAAACATCACTAATTCAATAAATTCAAAGTTACAGCATAGTCCGTTTAATTAGTGGTTTTTCTAGTAAATGGAAATACTGATCCTTGGAGCCCATGGATGGAATAGCGCAAAGGGTTTGTGTCTGAAATTCAAGAGTTAATTGGTAGAACAGCGGTCTCCACTCTCTATAAAAGCATCGATGGTTAGGATTTCGGGCTCGAAGCCCCTGCCAAGTTACTTCTTATTTATATTCTCTAATATCTCATTCAATTTATAATTCTCTATAAAATAGTTTTATCCAAAAAAGATAACATTGTATCTACATTCATCTTTGCAAGTATCAGATTTATAATCGTATTTCTATTAACCATAGGTTTCACCTTGACGGCGCAGGTTGCCAGTTCCCGACGCAACCTAAGCTGGCACATCCATGTGCCAGACTATACCTTTTTTCAACAGCCAAAAAAGGTAGGCTAAAAAGGCCGCCCGTCACCAAATACCTATTTGTGTTAAATACTAACTTTTATCATCAAATACGGAAAAGCATTCGTCCCTGAACATTTTCCTCAATCGGGCATCCTTGCCCGCTCGATTTGAGAAAAGTTATATTTAACACAGATATTTGAATCGGGAGGAAAAGCAAAAGCAAAAGCAGGATAACGTTTACCATGAAAATGAATATAAGCGGCAATCCAATTCAAATATGTTTCGTTAGCTGATTTGGCGTAATGTTCACGGTACATATATTCGACAATGCTGTTTTAAAATGGCGATCTTGTTTTCATTTACCCACTCCTCTAAAGG
>Ga0209345_10005624_pt1 | contig 11567 bp, 4 predicted proteins | sample Cruoilmetagenom7_FD_187294 | JGI IMG/M metagenome (GOLD analysis project Ga0209345, IMG submission 187294) | Oil polluted marine microbial communities from Coal Oil Point, Santa Barbara, California, USA - Sample 7 (SPAdes) (version 2) | ecosystem: Environmental > Aquatic > Marine > Oil seeps ...
TGATACTTTCAAGGATCGAGCGTTCCTCGCTTCCTGTGTCTGCCAACTCGATGAGCGCCTGTAGAACCTGATGAAAGGTGTTATTTCGCAGGAGTGCCCGGCTATCGAGATAATCATCAACTTTGACCAGTTCACCCGACTTCCAGAGTTGCATCAGGCGATGAACTTGATCTATCAAAGGGATCTCTCGGCGTTGGGCGTTTTTTTCATCGTGTTCCACGGGGAGAAAAGTCATTTGCGCTGCCTTTGCTTGAGCTTTTGCACTGTCAACAGCAGGGTCATACCCCATGCTCTGACGTTTACGCTGGTTCCACTGTTTGAGCCTCAGAGTGCTCCCTGTCCCCCCGCCCACATCTCCATTCGAAACGGCCTCTTCATCGGGTTCCTGTGTGGTTTTTCCACCTGTCTTTGCAAGCATATCAAACTGATCAACTAATGCACGATCCGTAAGCCCACAGGAAACCGCATACAGAATGCACGGCCCCGCCGGAGCATCCTTCATCCCAAAATCATGTCGATGGAGCAGGTAATAGGTAGTCACATCATCCAATCCGCTTACCTCCTTTGATTCACCATCATGGGAAAGGACCCTTATAACGACAAAATCCACAACCATCCGCCGCACATGCCTGAGGAATTCCGACACTTCCATTAATTTACCCGGCTCATTCGCTTTTTTAACGACCGGATGCTTGCTGTAAGCCTCTAATGCAGGTCCTGTTGCTGCCCAAACAAAGTCAGGACCACGAATCCCTGCATCCCAGAAGTCTCGTAATTGTGTTTTGATATTTCCCCGCATTTCTTCGAGGACTTTATTGTCCCAGCCAGGAGGGGCAGTGTCGGGGCGTTTTTTGCAGACTATCCAGACGGACGATGCCAGAGATGCTGTTGTTATAGCGTTTGTTCGATTCCCACGTTCTGTCTGAATAGGCCAACTACCATTTACAACGAAGCCAGCTCGAACGATAGCAGAGACTAAGGTTTCCCAAGCATTTGGATATTTATTTGCAAACACCAAAACAAAACGACCATTATTTTTTAGCACGGACTTACAGCGAGCAAAAACTTGAGCCATTCCATTTTCATAAGCAAGTTTTGATAGTATCTTGTTGCCATGGTATGCACCTGGATCATCTATTAGTTCGCCGTCTTGCTTTTCTCTATCCCAGTTAGGAGATAACTCCCCTTTGAATACTTGACGAATATCATCTGATAAGTCATTTAGAGATCGCGAAAGCCAAACATAGAAGAAATTCATTAGGTCAGCGTAAGGTATAGCGTCATAATAGGGAGGATCAGTGAACACCAAATCAAACTCTTCAGGTGATCCTTTAAGTTTAATAGCTGATTGATTAGTGATAGTTACCTCATTTGTATCTTTGATGCCTTCTAGTATCGAAGATAAAGCTAAAGCTGACCAGTTTAAGGAACTGACATAGCCTCCTGCTGTTTGCGACAAAATGTTAGTTTCACACCAATCCCAAGCCCATGAGAATGCAAAACGAGCAAAGGTCCCTCTTATAGCCTCAAGTCCGACAATCCAAGTTGCTAAAGAGCTGTTGTAATCGGCGATCTTATCTATGCAAATACTCAAATAAGATGTTAGTGCTTCGACCCAGATATCATTATACTGACCGTTGAAAATATCATAGCGGGCTTCATGTAATTTAGAAATAAAGGTTGTCAGGCTAAGAAGTTGTCTGAATGAGAATAGGTCGGGCCACTTTCTGAGACCATATCCTGGTAATTGAGAACCAACTGCTCTATGTCTATCCGGCTTTGGCAGTGGTTCAGATGGAATACCAAATTTGCTGCGATCAACAAATTTATTCAAGTTGGATTCAGATTCCTCCGCAATTTTGACTTCAAGACCAGTTGGCAGGCGATATTGTTTTCCCTTTTGTCCATCCACCACCACTGCTGTCATGGTAGCCCCGAGCCTTCCACCCTTACCCTCTAAACGTATATCCGCCATTGTCATGATCGCGGGACAGCAAGGACATTGGGCTCCCGAACGAGACATTGTCCCTTCACCAATTCTCTTGTCATGCTCCCTTCTCTGAGCAGCATTACCACCTTTTATCGGAACATCAACCTGTACCCCAAACACAACCCCTGTCTTATCGTTGTTTGCTTCCATAGTAAGGAGAACACGCTTGTTCGCTTTTTTACAGAGCCACCTTGTCTTAAGAAGTGGTACAGTTGCCCGGCAATTCTTACATTTGACCGTCCGTGCCCAGAGGTAGGCGACTGTCGGCTTAGCAATCCATCGGGGGTTGGTTTTGTCCTCAAGATATTTATTATCAAACTCTGCATTGAGAGAATCAATATCCGGAATTCCATCATCTCGCAGTGGAACAAGTTTCATCTTTTTTTTCTTATACTTCTGACCGTAGTCCTTAAGCGGTTCAAAATCGGCATAGGTTGGATAATATTTCGCTAAATCCTTTCGGGCTTGATTGAGCACCCATTTGCCCCATGCACGGACATGCCATGCCAGATCGGCTTCCAGCAAGGGGTCTCCACCGTGAAAATTTTCAAGTACAAGCTGCTTGTTTTCTTTAAGCCCCAGCTTTTCAAGCTGTGTACGCAGTAAAGCCCCTTTGAATCCCTGTGACTTAAAAAAAGCCTCCATGAAATCGCGGTCTTTTAAAATAAAATCGGGAAGAAGCCTTTTTTGGCCTGCAAGCTTTTGAGGGTACTCCAAAGTACACTTCAGGATAAACCACGCAACAGGGTTTATGTCGATTGCAGTGGCTTCACATCCCAGACGCATTGCTTCAAGCGGGATCGCACCACCCCCGGCGAATGGATCCAGAACCTTTGGCGCTCTTCCGCCGTAAGCCTTCTTTATTTCTTCACGAAACCAGTCGAGGGTTTCCTTGTTCTCTGTCTCCCTTTTCCAGTGGAGGATGCCGCCTACTGTTTCTTCCTTGATGTTCTCCACGATTTTGCCCGAAGGCATTTTCTTTCTTTCTATTTTTTCAACAACCCTGCCTCCGATTTTTTCTACAAGTTCTTTACGTTTTTTAGGATCGCCAGGGTCGGGTAAAAGCGTGGCAATCAATGCAGCGCGGCATGCCGCCAAAGGTCTTCTTGCAGGCCAGATGTGCAGCGTTGAAATGTGCCCATGCCTCACATTTTTTTCATGAACAGAATCAAGTGAGGCCTGTTTAAGAGGAAAAGCATGTTCAATTAAGCGGGGTTTATCAGTCATGAAAGAGTAACCCCCGTCAGATCAGCAATTTCTTTAGCAAGTCTCTGAAAGTCAGTATATGAGGCTTGCACAGCCTTCACGTGGGCGCCGATAGCTCCATCGGCCGGTTTTAGATAAAAAATCGGTTTTCGAGCTTCCTGCGCCATGGGTATCAAGCTTCGGTAATGTTTGAGCAGGATTAGACAATAAGGATCATTTTTCACCGAGATAGTCTCATCTTTATTCTCATTCAGAACTGCGGTGTGGTAGACGTCAGGTATGCGGGCAATCCATCGGCCATACGCCTTCACGGGCCGGTCCAACCGCTCAGAGTGTTGCATTACGATGTAGCCCACAGGTTCCATACGACCGGAAGGAAGCTTCAAGTCACTCACAGGGTTCTTCGTAAGCCGTTCTTCCCATTCGCGTCGCCAACGTCGTAATGTAGGCCCAAGGTTTCTCAATCCTTGCAAGGAGAACAAATCTGGTGATAGGGGAACAACTACATAGTCAGATGCGATTGATATATTCATCTGAAGTGTTTCATCCAACATCTTGAGTTGATCCGGGAGTGGCCCCCCTATCTCTTTCTGATCTTTAATCGGATCAGTCAACTCCAAACCATCTATACGAAGGAACTGAATATAAGCTCCAGGGAGGAACTGAGCCGGATCTTTGCCTGAGACCAGGATACCCAACACGGTTGGGGCGGATTGAGGTTCGACTGCCGCAAAACGTAAAGAGGTAAGTTGCTCTGCAATGGGCCAATCATTTTCTTCGATGATTTCGACTGAAACGGATGATGGGAGATACACGAGGCGGAATAGGTCAAAGTCCAGATCTTCGAGTGTAGCTGAATGAACGGGCTGAATGTCGAATGGCAAGTCCTTCGCCAGTCGTTTTTCAGCTAAGCGACGCTCTTCTTCAGCAGTGGCAATAGCTCTCCTCGGACCGACTCTGATCCAGACCTGTCCCTTGTAACGTACAGGAGGTGCCTCTGAAGGGTATACAATAATGACAGCGAGGTTACATCCTCCCAGGGTTTTTTTCTGAACGGTCATCATGGGAAAAGGCAAAATATTTCCATCTGAACGGATATCCGCAAGAGTACGGAGAAGCTCGTCCGTTATAGAAAAGTTTGCGCAGCCCCCGTCATCGTTAGCACCGATAAAAATAACACCAGGTTGCCTATGGTTCGGCAAGTCATTGGCAAAGGCGCAGACAGCCTGGCGAATCTTGTTTCTTTCGGTGATTGAAGACTTACGTTCCACGCGGTCCGATTCAATGTCTTTTAAGAAAATTTCCAACTTCCTATCATCCATATAGCCGTCTCTCCTAAGTCATTATTCAGTAAGGTATTCAGCTTGATTTATTACTCAGCTTCCGCTGCATTGAAAATCTCTCGTTCTTCAATTAACACACCGCCTTTGGCCCGCACAAGTAATTTAAAGAATGGGTCTTGAATGCGGAGAAGCCTTGGCTGGGAGCTTGCACAATTATAGACTACATAAAGCCAGTATTTATCACGGAGGTTGCAAGCCTTGGCCCATTCATTCTCCGAAATGTCAATGTCCCCAACACCAGCGCGACCTTTTACCTCGATATCTCTTTCTTCATTATTTGGACGGATAGATAAGAGATCAAATCCCGGCCAATCCAGTAAACCAGCTTCGCGAGCACGCGAGGGATTCGATACATCTTTGACAATGGCTCCTTCGGCCTCTTCAAAGGACCAGGCAACTTTTACAGCCATATCTTCAATGGCATTATCATGTCGTTTTTTGTCTTCAGGATCGCTTGATGGGACAACAAGCGCATGGACAAGAAATTCCACATCATCAGGCACAATCAATTCCGGCTCGCGCCTCAATATCGTGATATCCTTTTCCCTCAACTGAGAGATCTGTCGCTGGCGTTCTTTGATTTGGGTTAATTCAATTTTTGATTTCGTATCGTCCTTATGAGCTTTTTTTGAAAGCTCTATTCTCCGTCCTGCAAGTTCGGCCTCCTGGTAATGAGACCCACGCCTTACAAAATCTTCGCGTTCCGGCAGTGTATTGAGCAAAACCTGTTTATGCTCTCCGGCAAGACCCTGGGCAATGGTTTCAAATGCATAATCCTTTGCACGGTTTATTGCATCATTAACCGTGGCTGCGAAACGAATGGCAGAGGGCGGTAATCCCTTACTTCCTTTTAAGAGAAGAAGGTATTCAAGAGGACATTCCTCTACGAAATTATCCGGCCCCTGTTTTAAACCCACCAACCGGTATTCAATAGTTTCGCTATGCTCAAAAGGCCTGAAGTTTGGATCGGCTTTTCGCTCTACCTTCAATAAGGCCAAGTGTAAGAAATAGGGCTCTTCTGCATTTGGATCCAGGAAGATTCCGCCTCTCAAGGCATCGTTGCCATACCGTTCGCAAATATGATCGCATAATGTATTAAAAATAATTTCACCAGGATGCAGAAACACGGCGGCTCCGTTTTCCCGATCTCTATCGACAGTAAAGAGATTTTGAAGCTGGTAGGGATAAGTTTCAATTGCTGGCCAAAGAAAATCAAGGACACCGGCTCGACCTGCTCGAAAAGAGAATGTTTCATTTAAATCCCCTTCAATGTTAATATTCAAGATTGTGGCTGAATTTTGAACGAATCCACGCACATATCCTGGTAAGAGTCGGCAGTAAGCTTCCTGTTCCAGACTATTCCTTAACCTTTTCAATTCCTTTCTGACATCACCACCTTCTCCATAGAGAATACGCTCACGTTCCTCTATGGCCTTGATTTGTTCTCCGGTGAGTTTGCCTTCAATAGTTTTCTCAATCTCCTCAGTGCTTTTTCCGGTAACAGCCATTTCCATGTATTCTTTGATGGAAACGTCCTCAAAGACCCGCCCAATCACATCGAAAACCTTACCCGATTGAAGCTGTTCTCGGATTTTTTCAAGCTTATCGAGCAAAGTTTTAAGAACACGTCCTTCACGCGTTTTACCGGCAACGAGATTAATGATGATTACAGGGTCATGTTTTTGGCCGTACCGATGAATTCGCCCCATCCGTTGTTCCAGACGCGCTGGATTCCATGGGATATCGTAATTGATCATTATCCAGCAAAACTGGAGATTAATTCCCTCACCCGCTGCGTCAGTCGCCACCAAATATCTGGCGCCACCCTTTTCATCTGTCTTCCGAAAGAATTCAACCTGGGCGTCGCGATCCCGGTAATCCATGCCACCGTGAATCTGGGCAACTTTCCCTGTATATCCCAGGCCTTCCAATCTGCGCACAAGGAAATTGAGCGTATCCCGATACTCGCTAAATATGATGAATTTTTCGCCCTTGTATTTAGGATCGCCGAGTATCTCTCGCAGTTTTTCAAATTTGGATTCATCTCTTGTTTCATAGACCTGCCGTGCAAGATCCAGAAGTTTCCTGACCCTCTGGCGTTCTACCTCCAGATCAGCCAGGTTGGTCACAACTAAGCCACCAAGAGCCAGTTCTTCAATAGTGTCGTGCTCTTCCTGCCCTTCTTCCACATGCTCTTCATCAGCTGTTTTGCTAAAGCTTACATCCTCAAGTTCATCCAGCCTTCTCTGTTGTGCCGCCAAATGTTCAAGTGTGATTTTTCCCGATTCAATATCGGCAATGATCTGTTCAAGCTTTCCTATACGCCTTTCAAACGAACGTATTAGAGCATATGTAGAACTAGCCAGCCGTCGCTGAAAGATACTCATTGCGAAACGGGCAGCCGCACGATTCAATAGTCGCGCCTTATTGTAATAGGATTGAATATAACGGGTGGTCGCATCGTAGAGAGTCTGTTCACCGACTTCACCCTGAGAAAGATCATAGCTTAAAGTGTCGGAAACGCGATCCGGATAGATGCGGGTCCCGTCATAGTGAACCATTTCCTCTTTGGTCCTTCTAATGAAATGGTGTTTCCGGGCTTCTTCTGGATAGGCTGAAAATGCCTCATAGGTGGAGAGAATAGCAGGTTCCAATAAACGCCAAATATAATAATAAGGAAAATCCTTTCCCATGTGAGGTGTAGCTGTCAGCAATAATAGATGGCGAGCACTCCACGGAAGTCTCCATCGCCGCTTATCACTATCAACACCTGCCAACGTACGAGCCAAAAGATACCGATCTGTAGCACGGAATGTACCATCCGGATCTTTACGTGCCGAGAGCTTATGAGCCTCGTCAAAAATGACTAAATCGTAAGGCTCGACGCCGGCTTCCTGGAGCCTGCTGAACATCCGTTCACCAGCCAAAGTATCAATGCTGACAATCAATAGATCACTTTGTTCTTCCTTGAAGGGATTGCCCGAACGGGCATCACTGCCCTTAACAACCCGGAAGTGGATATTAAAAAGCTGCCGCAATTCCCGCTGCCAATTTCCGACCAGACCGGCCGGAGGAAGTATTATAACACGGCGTAATAATCGTCGTGCGAGCATCTCACGAATATAAAGACCCGCCATGATTGTTTTTCCAGCCCCTGCATCATCTGCCAGGAGGAACCGTAGGCGAGGTTGCGGCAACATATACTCATAAACTGCGATTCTCTGGTGTGGTAAAGGATCGATTCGGGAGATTTCTGTTGCAAATGCAGGGTGGTAGAGATGTCCATATTTTAGTCGGTGACCTTCAGCTACCAAACGGACGATTTCCGGCACAGTCATAAAATCCGGCAAATCTTGCTTTTTTGGCCCCGTCTTGTAACTTGCTGCTGGTTCTCTGATACTCATGGGAGGTTCAAAATCATTGTTTAATGCATCCAACCCGTATCGCTCCGCACGCAAAATCTGCTGCCAGGCAAGACGTGATGGCTTAGATTGTCCATTTTCCCAACGATTCACTGTCGCAAAAGAAACCCCCATGAGCTCGGCCATTCGGGCCTGAGTTAGCTCATATTTGATCCTTAAAAGCCTTACTCGATCTGGAAAGTCAGCCGGCACCTGTCTATTAATAATATTAGGTTTCTGCATAATGTTATATTTATAGCATAAAAGCATTCGATTGTCAATATGAGATCGCGTGCTTTTCATTGAAAGCATATAACATGTGATGTTTTTAGCTTGATCAGCTATTTGTCAAAAGATTTGAGTGATATAAAAGTAAATTAATTCAAATAGATGTCGGATCTGAGAAGTATTCTGGCGTCACCTTTTGACAAATGCGGTCTTCGGAGTTTGGACTGTATTATAAATGGATATCAGATCCCAGTTAAAAAGGCTGTGCCCCGGAGAAATAGGCTACGCATTTAACGGGATAAATCTACTCTTGACCCTTGCTTATTAATAAAGCGTTCCGGTGTCCTTGATACAGGGCCGCCAGTAAACCGGGGGAAATACCTGCATAGCATCCGGCTGCAATAAGCTGATTGATCAGCGTGGTACGAAACACTCCCAGCTTTTGCCACCTGCGTGCTGATGTAACTGCCTCAGCAGAAACAATTCTTATCTGTCCCTTCCTCGAAAGTTGCCTGATGAGAAAAAGATCCTCTGCAACGATGACAGGCGGAAAACCGCCATTCTCTTCAAATACAGACTTTCGGACAAACAACCCTTGATCACCATAGGGTAGTTTCAGGTGCTTTGAACGGAAATTTGTCAAAAATTCAGCCACCTTCATAATCGGTCTGTCCCAGTCTGTCTTGAATCTGAAAGCGCCTGCAACCGTTTTGGGATCCATTAATGCTTCAAAAACATGATCAACGTAGTCTTTTGGCAGGGTTGTATCCGCGTGGAGGAACAAAAGCGCCTTTCCACGGGCGGATGCTGCGCCTAAATTCTGCTGTACAGCGCGGCCGGAATCACTTGATTCAACCCGCACCCCGGCTGAAATCGCCTTTTCAACAGTCTTATCCGAACTGCCGCCATCAACAACGATTACTTCAGCGTCTTCGTTACGGGCACTGAAAATCGCCTTTTCAATATTTGCCTCTTCATTCAGGGCAGGAATAATAACAGAAATATAGGGTTTTGGATCAGCTTCCAGGATGTTCCATTTTTTCAGATCATCAAATGTATCAATATCGGTCAACAGGTCTAAAAGAAAGGTCTTCAACCCCATCCCTTTTGCAGTTTTTATTGTTTGATCGAGTACAGCGTTTGTGCCCCAGTCAACTCCCTCAAAGATATCTATTGGAGATTTCATGCCAACGAGCCAATATCCTCCGTCATTGCTGGGGCCCAATACAAGATCATGGGCATTCAATGCATCAAAGGTCTTTTCCAAATGATCTCTGGTCAGTTCTGGTATATCAGAACCGATCAGGACAACACGAGCGCATCCTTGTTGAAATGCTTCTTCAAATGCCAAGAGCATTTTGTCTCCAAGGCTGCCCTGAGGCTGGATCGAAAAAATAGCGTCAGGTCCAAGCCATTGACGCATTTTTCGCTGACTTCCTCCATCGAAACGCACCTCAACATGCATGCCGTGGCATAAGGCAATTTCCTGAGCAGTCCTAAAGGTAGTTTCTGTGAGCCTCCGTTGAAGGTCTGCCGCTCCAGCCTTGCCGAGCTCAGGGATCAGACGTGTCTTTGTCCGTCCGGGGATTGGATAGCGACTGAAAATAATCAGCCTGTCGGATCGATGATTATTGCTCATGTTTAACCAGGGTCATCCCCTCTCCATGATTAGTTTCATTTTAAGCCCAATTTTTTCCTGATCTCTAAATCCCCTACCGATTTCTTATTCCAGTAGTCCACAAGCATAACGTGTGTTCGGACGGCCCTTGTAGTCAAAATCGATTGATCTGGGCCTTTGTCCCTTGCTGATGTCTCTTCCCACTCCATGATTTGATAAGGGAATTCTTTTTTAAATTTTATGACCAGCTCTCTGGGGATATCCCTGTAAACAATGGCGTAGACGTAAAGGGCCTTTTCTTCAGTTAGAGATGCCTCTGCTTTTTCGACTTTTTGTTCAATGTGTTTCAATCGGCTGAATTGTGATCCCGGAATCAGTTTCATCTCTCCGGTTTTTAGCAAAAGCGGGTCCAGACGGATCAGTGTCCATATATCGTCTTCGAGTTGCGCTCTGTCTACTGTATAGTCCTGGTCCGCCTCATCCATAAAGTAAGAATGAAGAACAATATGGTATTGATCTTCCCTGAAATTGAACTGGGTAAAGGTTTGGCCGCACCATTCCTGAACAGATGTGGTGACTTTCAATGATTGTGGGTGTTGTCTACGATTAACCGGAGTGAATATAGAACTCATCATGGAATAGGGGTAAATGCCTGTAATGAAATTTCGAACGAAATTCAGTTTCAGAACCGGTACTGCTCCAGGCTGTTTGACAAGCTCTGACTTTACCTGTTTGTCTGAAAAAAACTCTTCCGTCACATAGATCAATACCGCATCGCCTTTATGAATTTCACCATAACGGGCCTGTTCCAAGTCAAAACGGGAAATCTCTGCCAAGCCCTGAAACCAGTAGTTATTGAACTCCTCACCAGTGGGTCGTTTGTATTCAGTTTTTTTGCTGGTTGCCTCACTGCAACCAGGACAAAAAAGAGCAGCGCCTGAAATAAAGAATAGTAATACACCAAAGGTAACGCGGCTTTTGATGGGACAGAAATTGTGTTTTATCCTTAGCATCTTTTGACTCCTCTTATAAAATTAATCTACGCTGCCTTTTCAGCCTCCCTCATTTGAACCGGCGATGCAGGCAAAATATCATATTTAATTTCTCCATCACTCCCATAACGCCCAAAAGTCAAAACACCGGTGGGACACACTTGCACACAGGCTGAACAGCGCACGCATTCCGGGTCTTCCATAGGAAGGCCCTTATTGGCAAAATTCATGATATCAATTCCCTGATGGCATGTGCCGGTGCATGCATTGCAGGAGATACACTTTTTTTTGTCAGGAAAAATACGGAAGCGGGAAAACCGTGCGTAAATATGCATGAGCGCTGCCAAAGGGCAGGCAAACCGGCACCATACCCTCCCTGAATATTTAAAATAAAGACTCACACCTACGATCCCGCCCAGAAAAATATCAACAATCCACTTATAAGAAAACGGGTTGACCAACTGGCCATGGCTGTTTTTTCCTTCAAGAATGAATAAAAATGACCTTGCCATCCATGAGTCCTGCCAGATCCACCCGCTGATACGAATTATCAACAGAATGACAGCCACCGATAGAATTACCTGCCCTGTCATGTTTAACCGGTTCCAGAAGGGCCCGTGAGGCATTTTTGAGCGTTGGGTATCTCCCATTGTTTCAGCAAGCGCTCCACATGAACAAATCCATCCACAATATGCGCCCTTGCCATAAAAGTATATTAATGCGGGGATGATAATGCAGGTCTGCAAGAATGCAATCACAATCCACCACAAAAGCGGCGAGCCATTAAAA
>Ga0209345_10005626_pt1 | contig 11563 bp, 9 predicted proteins | sample Cruoilmetagenom7_FD_187294 | JGI IMG/M metagenome (GOLD analysis project Ga0209345, IMG submission 187294) | Oil polluted marine microbial communities from Coal Oil Point, Santa Barbara, California, USA - Sample 7 (SPAdes) (version 2) | ecosystem: Environmental > Aquatic > Marine > Oil seeps ...
GTGAGGCGGGGTTACCAAAGCTGCTGTCTACGGTTAGGTATTGCATCATTACTTTGGCTACGCGTTCGTCTACCGGGGTAGTGGCGGAATAGTCAAAATAGATAGGTAGTTTTAATTCACTCACGATATTCTTCTCTGCTGCTGCAGCACTTCAGCCTGACGTCGTGCCAGTATAAATCGACCATTAATTTTGTCGCGTTGTATAGCTAACTCATGAATACCTGGACGATTTACAAATTGCGCCAGAGTTATCCCTGATAGGAAATTATAAAGTCGGTCGCTTAACTCCATCCATAGGTCATGGGTAAGACAGCGCATACCGTCCTGACAATTTCCTTCTTTATTGCATTTAGTAACATCAACTTTTTCGTCAACAGCACTAATAATTTCTGCAATATTAATTTCTTCTGCCGGGCGAGATAGTCGATAGCCACCACCAGGTCCGCGCACACCTTGCACTAGATCCGCTTTACGCAACTTTGAGAAAAGCTGTTCTAAATAAGACAGGGAAATACCCTGACATTGTGAAATATCTGCCAAAGTGACAGGGCCTGCATTGTCATGAATCGCTAGATCCATCATTGCGGTAACGCCATAACGGCCTTTAGTTGATAGTTTCATATGTACACCCGATAATTCCTGAGTAATTTAGTAGGATATTGCATTAACCCAGTAATTTAGTCAAGAATTATTTGTCTACGGATTTTGATACTAAGAAATAGAGGGGTAATATGCCTGCAGGCATCCAGGAGCGAACTTACAACTGCTTGCTTTACTCGGGGATGGACCGCAGTTTTTTGCGCTCCGTCCCCTGATTGAGACCACCATGAGCTGTGCGGGGTAGTTTGTTGTACTACCTATCAGATCGGAATAACCACATGGGACAGGGCGCTAAAAAACAGCGGACTATACTTGATGGAGATGTACCGTAACTGGGCGCAAATATTGAGAAAATGAAATTTGTAGAGTTCTGCTTCAGGGCATTTAGCAGACCATTCATTGTGAAGTCTAATTCTAACCCAGCTCGGCCATCTCCCGATGCATTTCTTCCGGGTCATCCATATTTAGCTCTAACAGACGTCGCAGATGAGTTAACCCATCTAAGTCTATATTCTCCCACTGCATACCCCAGTGGGTATCGGTAATATGACTAATTTTGGCTTGCATACTTATAGTAGCTGCTTTACCTAATACAAGCTCTATAACATAAACCTCACCCTGAGCAGGATCGGCACCTTCAGGGGCTACAATGAGCATTCCTTTCAATGAAATATCTTCAAGACCACAACTCCACTGCACATCATTATGTCGCAGAATAACATCTGCTATAAATTGAATTCGTTTATAGTGACGACGTTCGCTATCAGTCATTGTTGTTTCACCTGGAGAGCCCTTTTTCGTTAATTTAATTATAGACCATAAAGAAGACAATACGTCATTAGTGTTTACACCATTGCTGCATTGAGAAGCTCTTTGGTATAGTTCTGCTGTGGCGAATTAAAAAGCATCTCCGTCTCACCCTGCTCTACAACCTTGCCTCGTTGCATAACCATCACACGGTGTGAAATTGAACGAATCACACTTAAATCGTGACTAATAAAAATATAACTAATTTTATGACTTAACTGTAATTCTGCCAGCAATTCTAATACCTGCTTCTGTACGGACACATCTAATGCACTGGTTGGTTCATCAAGTAAAATCACTTCGGGCTCAAGTATTACCACTCTGGCTATAGCTATACGTTGACGCTGCCCACCAGAAAATTCATGTGGGTAGCGCCATAGAATTGATTCATCTAGCCCAACCTCTACTAACACCTTGCATATTTTATCCATGCGCTGTTGAGCGTTTAATTCTGGAAAATGAATTTTCAAGCCCTCACCAATAATCTGCTCTATTGTCATACGAGGAGAAAGTGATGAAAAAGGGTCCTGAAAAACCACTTGAAATGATTTTCTTAAGGGGCGTATTTCAGTTTCTTTTAAACTATCCAGTCGTTGATTATGAAAATAAATATCACCTGTAGATTTTTGTAACTTAAGCAAAGCCATACCTAAAGTAGTTTTACCTGACCCTGACTCCCCCACAATGCCCAGAGTTTCGCCTTTAGCCAGGTACATATCTACCTGATCTACTGCTTTAACCTCATTCACTTTACGCTTAAAAAAACCTTTTGTGATGGGAAAGTAGACTCGTAAATCTTTTCCCTGAAAAAGAACATTAGAGCTATCTACCTGAGCGTCTATATGTCTCTCGGGCAGAGATGCCAATAGATGCTGGGTATATTCATGTTGAGGATTTTTAAATAAAGCTTGAACCAAGTTCTGTTCGACTACTTCACCCTGATTCATCACACAGACATAATCAGAATAATGCTTCACCAGATTCAGATCATGGGTAATCATTAATACCGACATATTAAAATCAGTTTGCAGGTCTTTAATTAAATCAAGTATTTGCTTTTGAATGGTTACATCTAATGCGGTAGTCGGCTCATCTGCAATTAAAAGCTTTGGCTCGCAGGCTAAAGCCATAGCAATCATCACCCGCTGTCGTTGTCCACCAGACATCATATGCGGAAAACTATTTATATGACGAGACGCATCAGGAATACCTACTCGTTCGAACAATTCAATACTGCGTTTTAAAGCATCTTCACGACTTAAGTTTTGATGCAGCATTATGGATTCAATCATTTGTTTTGATACAGGATATACAGGATTTAATGAGGTCATGGGCTCCTGAAATATCATTGCAATTTCACGACCTCGTATACACTGCAACTCACGTTCTGTCTGCAACAGTAAATCTTTATCCTGGAAATTTATTTTCCCCGTTGGAAAACAAACATGTGAAGCATCGTGTAAATTTAAAATGGATAAAGCTGTAACCGATTTACCCGAACCTGACTCGCCTACCAGGGCAACATTCTGCCCCAGAGAAATATCAAAGCTAACATTTTTCACCGCATGAATGACCTCATCAGAAGATTTAAAATCGACGCTCAGGTTTTCAATACTTATTAAATTATTACTCATAATTACAAATCACATTCTTAATTTTATAATGCAGGGAAGTAAAAAAAACAGAGTAAATCCGCATCGTTCTACTGACTTTCTTAAAATGTTTTTATGCACGCCTGGTATCCAGTGCTTCGCGCACGGCCTCACCAATAAAGATCAACATCATTAATGCTCCGACTAAAACACCAAACGTTGATAGTGACAACCACCATGCAGATATATTTTCTTTACCCTGCGATAGCAATTCACCCAGGCTAGCGGTATCGGCAGGCACACCTAACCCTAGATAATCAAGACTGGTTAAAGCCAATATTGCACCTGAAATCCTAAACGGCATAAAAGTGATAACAGGTGTCAGGCTATTAGGCAATAAATGTCGAAGCATGATACCCCTGTCGGTTAAACCTAACGCCCTAGCTGATTTCACATAATCTAAATTACGCCCTTTTAGAAATTCAGCACGTACATAATCAGATAAACCCATCCAGCCAAACATAGACAATAAAATAATTAAAAGCCCAACACTAGGCTGAAAAATAGACGCAAAAATAATCAACAAATAAAGTTCGGGCATTGAGCCCCAAACCTCAATAAAACGCTGAAAAAACAAATCAACTCGGCCACCAAAATAACCCTGAACCATGCCCGCAAGTATACCAATGACTGTACCGACAATAGTGAGTGCTATAGCGAATAAAATAGAAAGTCTGAAGCCATAAATTAAGCGAGCCAATACATCCCTGCCACGGTCATCCGTACCCAACATATTAAACTCTGAGGGTGGTGCTGGATTGGGCAAATCTGAATCATAAGTGATCGTAGTGTGATTAAACGGATTAAATGGTTCTATCATCCAGTTGCCGTTTTTGGTCAGAATATTACGGACATATATATCCTGATAATCTGCCTCAGTTTCAAAATCACCACCAAACTCAGTTTCCTTATAAAAATTAAAAACCGGAAAATAATATTCATTCTCATAATGTACGAGCAGTGGTTTGTCATTACTAATGAATTCGGCAAACAAACTGAGTACAAAAACAAAGGAAAAAATCCACAAGCTGTAATAACCACGACGATTAGCTTTAAAACGCATCCATGAGCGTTGTGCCGGCGACATATGTTTTTTATATTTCATTTATTATCCACCGAATCAAATTGAATTCTTGGATCTATCAACACATAACTAATATCTGCCAGTAATTTTGCCAACAAACCTAATATGGTATAAAAAAACAGGCTACCTAACACTACCGGATAATCGCGTTTTAAAATAGACTCATATGATAATAGGCCTAATCCATCAAGTGAAAATATGGTTTCAATCAACAAACTTCCGGTAAAGAAAGCCGCTATAAATGCACCAGGAAATCCAGTAATAATGGGTATCATGGCGTTTCTAAAAACATGACGATAAAGTACTGTTGATTCACTCAGACCTTTTGCTCTAGCAGTTAGCACATACTGTTTCCTGATTTCTTCTAAAAAACTATTTTTGGTGAGCATGGTAAGCACCGCAAAACTACCTACCGTAGAAGCGATGATTGGTAATACCATGTGCCACAAATAATCTGTAATTTGTTGATACCAGGGTAGTTCATCCCAGTTATCTGAAGTCAGGCCTTTTAGTGGAAAAATATCGAAGAAGCTGCCCCCTCCCATCAACACTAGCATGGCAACACCTAAAACAAACCCCGGAATAGCGTAACCAATTAAAATAATACTACTGGTAATAACATCAAACTTTGTTCCATCACGTACAGCTTTTTTTATACCCAGGGGTATACAGGTAAAATAAACCAGCACAAATGACCAGACACCTAAACTAATGGAAACGGGAAGCTTGGAAATCATTAGATCCATAACTGATTTATTATGAAAATAACTATCACCTAAATCAAATTGTACATAACGTAACATCATTTCATAAAAACGCTGATATGCTGGTTTGTCAAAACCATAGAGCGCATTGAGTTTGTCTATCTGATCTTGATCCAGCCCTTTATTAGCCTGATAAATACTAGAGGTAGCACTAATCTCACCACCTCCGACACCACCTTCCATTTGACTAATTAATTGCTCTACCGGGCCACCCGGTACAAATTGCGTAACAACAAAGGTAACCAGCATGACGCCAATCAATGTCGGAATCATAAGTAGTAAACGCTTTAATATGTAACTTGCCATAGTTAATTCTTTATATTGCTTTAAACATAAAATTAAACAAACTTCGTCATCCCAATATACTTATAGTTGGGATCCAGTGACTTAAATATTTCAAGTTCTATGGGACCCTGTCCAAATGCATAGTGGAGTAAAAATATAATATTTTTATTCTTTCAACCACCAGCTGGATATCACCCATTCTTTCGGGTAATAATAAAGCGGTGGTGTTTTGGGTCGATTAAACTTATCCCAGTATGCTATACGGTGTGTGTTTATATACCAATTTGGTACAAGGTAATTTCCATTCAATAAAACACGGTCCAGTGCATGACAGGCAACAATTAAATCTTCACGATTTTCAGATGATATTATTTTATCAACCAGAGCATCTACTACCGGGTCATTTACACCCATAAAATTTCTAGATCCCTTTTTTTCAGTTGATACTGAATGAAAGATATTACGTAACTCATTTCCGGGAGACATGGACTGTTGAAAACCACCTACGATCATATCGTATTCAAAAGCCCTTCGACGACGAATATATAGTGAACGATCGACTGTGCGGTACTTCATTTCAATACCTAGCTTTGCCAGGTTACGTGCAAAAGGCGCTAAAATTCTATCCATACCCTTTTGTGCCAGTAATACATCAAATTTTAATTGCTGATTATTTGCATTGACCAACACCCCCTGTTTTACCCGCCATCCTGCTTTATGTAATATATCTCGGGCCTTACGTAAATTTTGTCTTAATGAACGAGGTGGCTTTGTGCTTACCGCTTGCCACTGCTGCTTAAAAACAGCTTCAGGTAACTGATCTTTATACTCATTCAATAATGCAAGCTCTTTACCTTCAGGCAAACCCGTAGCCTGTAGTTCTGAATTACTGAAATAACTATCGTTAACTACGTACTGATTATAAAACAGTTTTTTATTTGACCACTCAAAATCAAAAGCCAATGCTATAGCTCGTCTGACTTCTGGGTCTTTAAATATTTCCCTTCGTGTATTAAAAACAAAACCCTGCATACCTGCATTATTACTATGAGCTAAGTTTTCCTTAATTATTTCACCTGAATCATAATTAGGACCGTTGTGCTCACGTGCCCAGAGTTTTGAGTAGTATTCATGACGAAACTCAAATTCACCGGCTTTAAATGCTTCCAGTGAGATCACCAGGTCCTGGTAATATTTATATATAATTTCATCAAAATTATATTGACCATTTCGTGATGGTAAGTTTTTTGCCCAGTATTTATCATTACGCTGGTAAACAACACGCTTACCTAAATCATACTCTTTAATAGTATATGGGCCACTGGCAACAGGTATTTCTTCAGAAATTTTATCAAATGGCTTGCCTTGCAGCCATTTCTCTGAAAATACGGAAATATCACCGAGAATTAAATGTAATTCTGGATTTTTATTTTTGAAGTTAAATCGAATGGTATATTCATCTACAACAACTGCATCTTTTACATCTGCATACATAAATTTAAATTGAGGATGAGCCTTATCAGACGTAATAGTATCAAAGGAGAACTTCACATCTGTTGCCGTTATTTTATCTCCATTATTAAACCGCGCTCGAGAATCGATTATAAATGTGACTGATAATTTATCTTTTGCCAGCTTTATATCTTTAGCGATGAGTGGATACTTACTAAATGGCTCATCTAGACTAGCCACCATTAATGTATCAAAAAGCAAGCCTACACCCTCTGCCGATACACCTTTTAATATAAATGGATTGAAACTATCAAAAGCCCCCGTACCTGACAGCACCAATTTACCGCCTTTTATTGCCAGCGGATCGATATAATCAAAATGATTAAAACTAACTGGGTATTTGGGTGTATATCCCATAGCAGCCGAAGTATCAGCAAAACTAATTGAACTATAAATTACAATTAAACTAAAAAAAATGCATTTAAAGGGGTGCAATCCGGTTTTTATCGTCATATGATCAGTAAAGATTATTTAATGGGTTTAATCGAGTTTTTCTCGACCCATAGCATACCAATTGATAACTATAAAAAACAGGAGTCCTTTAATGGGATTTTTAACAGGTAAACGTGCACTGATTTTTGGCGTCGCCAGTACTCGATCAATAGCCTGGGGAATTGCACAGGCTTTGCATCGTGAAGGCTGCGAACTGGCCTTTACATATCAAAACGAAAGATTACGCGAACGCGTTGAAAAACTGGCGGGGCAACTCGACTCTGACATAGTCATACCTTGCAACGTAGAAGATGATGATGAGATTGAAGCTGTATTTGAACATTTAGATGATTACTGGGATTCATTTGATGTTTTGGTCCACTCTATCGCATACGCCCCAAAAGAATTACTTGAAGGTGACTATCTGGATAACCTTTCACGCGAGGGTTTCAATACTGCTCATGACATTAGCTCCTACAGCTTGGCTGCGATTGCAAAGGCCGGACGCCATATGATGCAAGACCGCGACGACGCAGCAATTTTAACAATGAGTTACCTTGGTGCTGAAAGAACTTTCTCTGGTTACAACGTAATGGGCTTAGCTAAGGCGAGCCTGGAGGCAAATGTACGTTATCTGGCACAAAACTTAGGCCCTGAAGGTATTCGCGTGAACGCTATTTCAGCAGGTCCAATTAAAACTATAGCAACTTCAGAAATTGGTGGCTTTGGTAAACTGTTTGAGCAGGTTGAAAATAGTGCACCCTTGCGTCGAAATGTCAGCATTGATGATGTAGGAAATACCGGTGCGTTTTTAAGCTCACCTCTGGCTCGAGGTATTACCGGTGAAGTTATTTATGTGGATAGTGGTTTCCATATTGTTGGACTGATTAACGAAGCAGAATAAACAAAAAGTTATTTACCATAAATGAACGTTAATACATTTATTTGTGGTAAATTTTTTGGTCTTTCAACACAACTACTTTAGCCCTTCAAAATATCCTTCTCACCTTCCAGTTTACCAATCACAACTGCCGCCACCGAATCACTAAATACATTAACCGCAGTACGGCACATATCTAATACTCGATCTACAGCCAATATTAAGCCGATACCTTCCAATGGTAAGCCGATAGTACCCAGAATAATACTAATCGCCACCAGACTAGCTGAGGGGATGCCTGCTACGCCAATCGAGGTTACCAGGGCAACCAGGACAATCGTAAACTGTGTAGTTAGCGTAAGGTCTAAACCATATGCCTGAGCAATAAACATCGCCGCTACACATTCATATAATGCAGTACCATCCATATTCACCGTTGCACCTAATGGCAATGTAAAACTGGTTACACGATTAGAAACACCTGCTTTATGCTCTACACACTCCATAGTCAGTGGCAAGGTTGCAGATGATGAACTAGTAGAAAAGGCCGTGAGTAACGCAGATGACATCGCTTTGTAATGCCGCAACGGATTAACTTTCGCTACGTATCGAAGAATTAATGACATGGTACCTATAAAATGCACCACAAGTGCCGCTAACACCGTAAAGAAAAACACTGCAAGAGGTATAAATACTTCAGCCCCTGAAACCATAACAACCTTGGCCACTAAAGCAAAAACACCATAAGGTGCAAATTTCATTATCCAGTTGGTCATGTGCATCATTACATCAAGCACAGACTCCCAGAAATTTTTCATTAACTCTGCTTTAGCACCTGATAATTTAGTTACAAAAAAGCCAAATACTAAACTAAAGAAAATTAAACCTAGCATCTGCCCCTGAGCAGCAGCAGAGACTATATTGGGTGGTACCATACGTAGGAATACAGATACAATATCACCGGCGCCCTTACCTTCAACGTTATCAGTTATTGCTTGCGGCACATCTGCCAGACCAATAATATCTTTAATCGGTTGGCCATCATTAGTGATGCCGGGTAGTGTAAGATTTACCAGTATTAAGCCAGTCATAATGGCTAACAAACTGGTAGTTGCATAATAGGTTAGTGTTTTACCACCCAGACGGCCCAGGTTATCGCCTGACCCAATGCCCATAATACCTACAATAATTGAAGAGACAATCAATGGCACGATGAGCATTTTCAATGCATTTAAAAAAAGTGCACCAAAAAATTCAAAAACACTAAAAAAAGTAACACCAAAGATGCCTGCTTCTATACTAGTAAATAACCCGGTTAATACTGCCAGCACAAGTGCTATCAGCATTTGCCAATGTAATGCTAAGGCGCTAAACCTCTTTAACATTAAAGTTCTTCAGCACGTATAATCTCAGATTGAGATTTTAAGTATTCCAAAACGGCGCTCATATCACGACTGGCCTGTTCATTTTGAAACTGTTTGGCGATAAGTTGTAGCTGTTCAGGTGTAGCTTTCTCTGGTGCCTGTACCGACTTTAATTCTATTACTGCTGTACCTGTGGATATTTCAACGACTTTATATACCGGCTTACCTACTGGTTTTAGCATAGTAAATGCCTGATTTAAAATCTGTGCATTTACCGCGGTATTATCTCGTTTAATTAATCCCAGTTTATTTAGCTTTGCTTTTACCTGAACTGACTTGCTTTCAATCGACTCCCCCTGTTCAAGCCTGGATAGTGACTCTAATGCCAGTGCCATAGATTTCTCACGGGCTTTTTCAGCTCGTATAGCCGCCTGAACTATGCGCTTAACTTCATCTAGTGATTTTGGTTTAGCTTCTGTATGGGTGTCTACTCTTAAAACCAGAACATGGCTTTTTGAAATTTCAATAATATCTGAATTTCTACCTTCTGAAATAACTTCAGGATTGAAGGCTGCCTGACGTACTTTTTCATTTGCCGCAATGCCCTTGCCCTGTAATCGAGAAAATGCATCAAGCGTTTTAATTTCCGCGCCTAATGCGTCAGCGACTTCCTGTAAACTTTGGTCATTCTCATAAGCAGTAGTCGCCATTAACTCAGATTCTTCATAAAATTTATCTTCTGATAACTGAGATTTAAGCTGTTTAATTAACTCGGATTTCTTAACATCAAAACCAATAATATTTTCTGATTTAACGTCATTAAAACGAATAATATGATAACCAAATGATGTTTTAACAACATCAGACAACTGATTTTTCTTGAGCTTGAATAACGCTTTTTCAAACTCTGCTACCATCATACCTTTACCTACCCAGCCAAGATTACCGCCACCTGGTGCAGAACCCGGATCTTCTGAATTTGCTTTTGCAATTGATTCAAATGATTCACCGTTATTTAAACGTACTAGTAAGCCATCAATTAGTGACTTTTTCTGCTGTTGAGTTTCTGCATCTGCATTCGCATCTAATTGAATTAATATATGTTGAGTATTACGTTGCTCTTTACTTGCAAGGCTAGCCACATAGTCATCATAGAGTTGACGTACGGCTTCATCCTCCACGGGAGCATCTTTTGCTAGAGCATCCAGGGTTAATTCAACATAGGATATACTAACCGTTTCAGGGTGCATATAACTTGCTTTGTTTAATTCAAAGTATTCACCAACCTGTTCATCAGTAACACTAATTTCCGATGTGAAATTAGCATCGTCAAATTGCAAAAAATTGACTTCTCTGCTTTGTTGCTGAATTTGATTAAGAATATTTAACTCAGCCTGGCCTACGATAGATGAACGGGTAACCGCATCCTGTAACTGCTGTACAGTTAAGTCGTTTCGAAACAGGTTTTCAAACTCTTTGACACCCATACCCTGTGACTGAACAACAGCATGATAAGAGTTATTATCAAAAGCTCCTTCTTGCTGGAAAGCTTCCATGTTTTTAATTTTTTGCGCCAACACAGCATCAGAAACACGATAGCCCTCTTCTTCAACCATGTTTTGTATGACTTCTAATGTAATTAACTGTTCAAGAACCTGCTCTTTCATGCGCTGTTCAAATACCGGGGTATCTGGAAGTTTGCCCTGAAACATTTGTTCCATACGCTGACGTTGCCTTGCCAGACCTTGCTCAAATTGTGATTGACTGATCTCAACCCCATCAACTTTTGCTACAAACTTTTCAGTTGCACCGGTTAAATAATCACCAATTCCCCATAAACCAAATACCAGTGCTAGAAAAGCAACAATAATAATCCCTAGAATACCCTTTGCTTTGTCATGTATAGATTGCAACATTTTAGTAAAACCCTTTGAATCGGCCTGTTTATTTGAAACGGCACTTTAATTATTTAGCCGTGCATGATACTAGAGAGTTGGAGCTTGGAAAAGGTTATATCTTGATATTTCAGGAGTTGTGCTGTTTTTGCGAACTTAAAAGCTTAAGTCGAAAGCCGTCAGGATTGCATTCTGTCAGGTTGGCAGCTTTTGATTAATGATTTATTTTATCCATATGGACTAACATATAAAACAAAAAGGCCCCCTCAGCTTTCGCTGAGGGGGCCT
>Ga0209345_10005627_pt1 | contig 11562 bp, 10 predicted proteins | sample Cruoilmetagenom7_FD_187294 | JGI IMG/M metagenome (GOLD analysis project Ga0209345, IMG submission 187294) | Oil polluted marine microbial communities from Coal Oil Point, Santa Barbara, California, USA - Sample 7 (SPAdes) (version 2) | ecosystem: Environmental > Aquatic > Marine > Oil seeps ...
CAATATTACTCTATCTATATTACATCTTTACATTATCGCAATAAATTTGTAAATGCTATTTTTTTATTATAAACATTTTAACATACTATTGTTATGAATACAAAATTTAAATTAATAACTATCCTAAGTATATTGGTGTCAGTTTATTTCTTTTATAATGGTTACGTATTCTCTGAAGACATTGTAATAAAGAAAAATAAGTTTATCAATGAGTTAGTTTTTGGCGTTAGATCTGACGCTATCGAATCATATTTTTTTGCAAATAACGTTGTCCATATTAAGTTTAAATATTCATTTGATCTTAATTTAAAAAAGCCGATTAAGAATGATTTTATAGATGCTATCGTTCATAAAAATAAGGTTTTGCTGGTAAAAGTTAATGACAATATAGATGTTTTTATGAAAAAAGATGAACGTGGGCTGAGGATAATTTTTGCTAAAATCGGGGAATTTGATGATTTGCTATTAAAAAGTGAGATAAGACCGCCTATATTAAGTGAATCTACAGGAATTGATGTTGATAAAATAGGAGAGGAAACACTTGTTAATATTGATAAGAAGATTTCAGAAAAAAATTACGCTTCAGCTATTAATCTGATAAATAATTTTTCACATAATAATTCATCAAACTTTTATGGTATTGAAGCATACTATAAACTTGGAGAAATCTATCTGAGCATGGGAGAGGAAGACCTCAGATATTATAAATTGGCTTATGAAGTATTTGATAATTTTACTGGGATGTATCCATCTAGTTATAGATATGATGACGCATTGTTGAATTCAGCAGAATCTAAATTTAATTCTGGGAAATATATGGAAGCTTTACAGTCATATAGGGTTATATTCGAAAAGGATATTGACGAAGAAAAAAGTAAAAAATCTCTTAAGAGGATTGCTGGTATATATGAAATTATAGGACAGTATGATAAATCTATAGAGGCATATAAGGAGTTTCTAGAAAAATATAATGAAGACACGTTAGGAATTAGTAATAAAATAGGATTTTTATATACAAAGTTTAATGATTACAGCAGCGCATTTGAATATTTTTACGATTTTATACACTCAGGCACGGATCTTTCTGAGGCAGAACCTGTTATTTTGCTAGCTATAGCAGAAACGCTTGTGAATAAAAATTTAATTGATGATGCTATAAAAGTGTATGAGAGTATCTATAATAATTATCCTGCTTATATAAATGCGGATATGGTAATATATAATGCTGCTCAATTGCTTAAAAATGAGGGAGAAGATAAAAAAGCTGATGCCTTGTTATTAAAAGCTCATAATGAATACCCTGATCAAAAAGGGGGGATTTTTGCATCACTAGAATACACTGAAAAATATTTAATGACTCAAAAGACTGATTATTGGGAAAATTTTCTTCGTGACGTCTTAAGCAATAGTTTAAATGAGGATATAGAAGCTCAAGCGATAATGCTTATAGTTAGATCTTATTCCAATCTGGGTAATTATGATGAAGCCTTGCAAAATATAAAAAAGTTAGAAAAAGAATATTTTAATTCTTCAGTAATAGAGGATTCAGGAATAATAAAACAGGATATACTTCTAAAACTTGCTGAAAAAGCGATCAATGATAAAAGGTATGAAGAAGCTGAAGCTTATGCGAATGACTTTATGAATGAATTCCCTATCGGCAAAACAAAAAAAGAAGTACTTAAAATCTTAGATAATATAAATAACGGTAAGCTTATGAATAAAAGGTCAAATGATATAAAAAATATAAGATTAAGATTTGATCTATTAAAAGATGAGCCAACCTATAGCGGATATAACTCACTTATTGATGAGATTGAAGCTAAAGTCGCAGAAGATAAAATGGAAGGTGATGATCCGCTTACCAGCGTGTTAATGGAAGTATATCAAGACTATATGGAATATCTGGGAGACAAAGATAAACTTATTGAATTGTCAACTGTTGGTGAAGATTTATTAATATTATTTCCTCAAAGTGAACATTCTATGTCTATAAAAAATAAATTAAACCAAACTATAAGAGATCTTATAGCTTCAGGTGTTAGTAAGGGCAACTATTTAAAGGTGGTTTCCTTCTTTGATAATAAGAAAAACTGGATAAATAATATGGAGAAGGATAATAGTTACTATGATATAAATGAGAATGTAGCGTATGCTTTTTATAAACAGGGTGATCTGGATAAAGCAAAACAAGTAGATATCAATGAAGAAATTACTCATTCTCCTATGAGTGTTCTGTTGAATTTAGTTTTGCATGACAAAGGGGTATCAGATGCTGAGGCTGACATTAAAGGCTTTAGTGGAAAAGATATAGAATTTTTAATCTCAGAGTTAGGAACAGAGAAACCAGCTGTTGCATACAACATTTTAAGTTTCTTGAATCAAGATGATAATTCTACCATTAGTCTAAAATACAAAATAATGAAAAATACCGTACATAAACAATATCGAACAAATTATATCATAGATATTTATTCTGTGCTTAAGGATAAAGATGAAGATCTTAAGAAAAAGTATGATGATGTTTTCTTTAGCGCAGGTCTGATTCATTATGAGGATGGCAATTTTAAGGAGGTTATTAAAGCGCTAAGAGAATATGAGACTATTGCGGACTCTTCAGTCAATCTCCCTCAGACATATTATATAATGGCTAGATCATATATGCAAACAGGATATATGAAGGGAGCAAAAGAATATCTTGGCAAGGTAATAGATAGATTCCCTGATTCGATTTATGCGGCTATGGCAAAGAATGAAATAGGGAGAATAAGTTCTTGAGCATAAATGATAAAAATCAGATAGATGTTTACCAGCTAAAAGAAGCATTTAGCGCCTTTAATGAGGCGACTAAGGAATTAAGGACTTCTTATGATCTGTTGAAAAAAGAAGCTGGTAGTTTAAGAGAAGATCTGGAAGAAAAAAACAAGAAACTGGAGTCCTTGAGCAGTTTATTTGAATCAATTTTAATGAATAGTTTAAGCGGAATAATCGCTGTTGATTCTAATGGTGCAGTCCTTGTAAAGAACAAAATAATAGAGAAACTATACAGTGAATTTTATGATAATTTTTTTGAAGAAAACATATTCAGTATAAAAGAACTAGGAATTTATGAAAGGAATTTTGGGAGTAGGACCCTTAAAATAAGTGCAGGAGAACTGACATTAGGAAGTATGAAAGGAACTGTGTATGTAATAGACGATATCACAGAATTTAAGCAGCTGGAACAGGAGAAACAGAGGGATGAGAAATTAAAACTTATGGGAGAGATGGCTGCTAATATAGCGCATGAGATTAGAAATCCTCTAGGCAGTATAGAACTGTTTTCTACGCTTTTACAGAAAGAAATTGATAGTGATAATGAGAAAGATAAATTAGTAAGTTCTATTCTAAAAGGTATCAAAACAATTAATTCAATAGTATCCAATGTGTTGATGTTTAATAAAAATATAAATGTTGAGTTAAAGCAGCATTATGTTTCTGAGATAGTTGATGATGTTATAATGTTTTTAAGGCATCTAATGATAGATAAGAAAATTAGTCTTTTAAATAAGATAGGTGAAGATAATACAATATATTGTGACATTGAATATTTCAAACAAGTTATAATGAATTTAGTGCACAATGCAATTGAAGCTGTTGATATCGGCGGGAAAATTGTAATAGAGTCAAGTGAGGGTTTTGATGAGACAACGATCAGTATATGGGATAATGGTCATGGCATTAATCCGGATTTTATTGACAAGTTGTTTATCCCTTTTCAGACGACAAAACCTAAAGGAACAGGATTAGGGCTTTCAATAGTGTATAAGATAATAAAAGAACATAAAGGGAAGATCATTCCTAGAAGTGATGGTAAGACATATACCCAGTTCACACTTAAGATTCCTAAAAAGAGGTTATAATGCCAAGTAAAGTTCCTATGCTGGATAAAAAAATATTAGTTGTTGATGATGATGATGATATGAGAGAAGCGCTTAGAATGACTTTGGCCAGACTAAGTCCTAATGTAGATGTGGCTTCTGATGGTCAGTCCGGATATGAAAAAGCGATCAGCACAGAGTATGACTTGATTATAAGCGACATAAGGATGCCTGAGGTTGATGGGGTGACAATGCTAAAAATGTTAAGATCAGCTGGGATAAATACACCTATAACATTTATAACAGCGCACGGAACTGTTGAGAATGCAGTTAACGCATTGAAGCTGGGAGCATTTGATTATATTTTAAAACCATTTTCTGCAGAGGTTATAGAAGAGTTTGTAAAAAGAGTATTTGATTTGCGTGATATGAAGATTTCCCAAGGGAAGAATAAAGAGGCTGTTTTTAAAAGCTCTTATATGGCTAAAATGTTTTTAATTGCAAAGGATGTGTCGACTTCTGATGTGACAGTACTTATAACAGGCGCGTCTGGAACTGGTAAAGAAGTTATGGCAAGATTTATACATGAAAATAGTAAAAAAAGAAATGGACCTTTTGTGGCTATCAATTGCGCAGCTATACCGGATGCTCTTATTGAAAGTGAATTGTTTGGATACGAAAAGGGGGCGTTTACAGGCGCTGATAGCAAAAAAATAGGAAAATTTGAATCAGCAGCAGCCGGGACATTACTTTTAGATGAGATTGGTGAAATGCCGCTTCATCTACAGTCAAAACTTTTAAGAGTTCTTGAAAACAAAGAGATTGAAAAACTTGGTTCCACAAAAACCGTGAAACTGGATATAAGAATTGTTGCTACAACAAATAGAGATTTAAAAAAAGATGTTGAAAACGGAAAGTTTAGGGAAGATCTTTATTACAGACTTAATGTTATAAATATAGAAATCCCAAGTTTAAAGCAAAGAAAAGAAGATATAGGTGTACTTTCAGACTTTTTTGTAAAAAGATATTCCAACGTGAATAGTAAGTTTATAAAAAAACTTTCAGATGAAGCAATATATGCTTTAAATAATTATGATTGGCCTGGTAACATAAGAGAGTTGGAGCATACAATTGAAAGAGCTGTTATACTTTCTAAAGGTGAATATATAACAAAAAGAGATCTTTTCCTGCATGGTATAGCTTTTGATGACATCAGGTATCTGGAGAAATCTGAAAAAGGCGATCACCATGATACTTTAACTAGTGTACAAACCATTTATAAGGGTAAATTTATAGGGAAAACTATTGCAGAAGTAGAGAAGGATTTAATATTGAATACGTTAAGTGATAATGGTGGTAACAGAACAAAGGCATCTAAAGTTTTGGGTATAACGGTGAGAACTCTCAGGAATAAATTGAAGGAATATAGAGAGGCAGGAGTGGATGTAAATAGTTATCTAAATTAAATTGTGGCATGATATTTGTTTAAAGACATGGTAGAGGTGGTTTATTATGAATATGTTTGATAAAATCAGAATTAATGATTTACATTATGGAATGAACGTATCGAGCGCTAAAAACGAGGTTATATCCCAAAACATAGCTAATGCTGACACCCCTTTTTACAAAGCTGAAAAACTTGTTTTTGATGAAGTTATGGCTGAATATTTTTCCGACTGGAAAAAAATACCCCTTTTAGTTACTGACAGTAAACATATAATTCCTGAAAGCAAAGCACTTGACCCCGATTCCTATGTTCGCTATCAGAATAATATGTCACCTAGAAATGATTATAATGATGTAAACTTGGATTATGAAATGAGCGAGATTACAGGTAATGGTATATTATATTCTATGATGACACAGTTGACTGGCCACAGTTTCACATCGTTGAAAACATCTATCAGGGGGAGGTAAATCTTATGAGTTTTTTTGATATCTTAAAAGTTTCAGCAACAGGTCTTTCAGCTCAAAGGATAAGAATGAATATTATCTCCTCAAACTTAGCCAATGCCAACACAACAAGGGCTTATGGTGAAGTTCCATACAGGAAAAGGGATGCGGTATTTAAAACGGTTTTAGAAGGAGAATTTAAGGGCGGTGTAAAGGTATCTAAGATAGCCCTTGATGAGAAGCCCCCAATATTGAAACATGAGCCTTTTCATCCCGATGCCAATGAGGAAGGTTATGTTATGTACCCAAACATCAACCCTATCGAAGAGATGGTAAATATGCTTGAATCCTCCAGGAGCTATGAATCTAATGTTACAGTTCTAGATACTGCGAAACAACTAGCATTAAGAGCTTTAGATATAGGAAAGAGTTAACATATATTTATTCTTAATTAAAACTGGAGATTTTACTTGTATATTGTTTTAAATGTAGTATTATTTTAGTTATTAAAGGTGTGAAATGGATGAAGATATCAAGATAAAGGGATTCATTCTTCCGAACAAGCTGGAAAGAGGTGAGATGTCCTATAACCGCATAGGGGATAAACCTGATTTCTCAGATGTACTGCAAAATACTATAAAAAGTGTTAACAACGCGCAGTTGGAAGCAGGCCAAGCAGTTCAACGGGTGCTTAGTGGAGAGTCAAAAAATATACATGAAACTATGGTCGCTTTGCAAAAGGCAGATGTATCACTTGAGATGATGATGGAAGTAAGAAATAAACTTCTCGAAGCTTATCAGGAAATCATGAGGACCCAGGTGTAGATGGACTTAAGAGATTTTGCAGGTCAGTTTTCAGATGTTTATAAGAAACTCTCTTTCCTCCAAAGAGTTTCGATTATATCTGCCCTGGTTGCTATCATTTTTTCAGCAATTGCCCTGGTCTTATGGGCAAACAAGCCTGTATATGAAATATTGTATGCTAATTTGGAAGAAGCTGATGTTAAGGCAGTTATCGATAAGCTGGAAGAAGATGACATCCCATATCAGATTGATGGTAAAAATACTGTAAAAATACCTGAAGATGAAATATATCGGACGAGATTAGAGATGGCTCAGGAGGGGTTGCCTGAAGTTAGAGGCACAGGTTTTGAGCTTTTTGATAGCGCATCTTTTGGAATGACGGAATTTATGCAGAATGTAAACTATCAGAGAGCCTTGCAAGGAGAACTTGCAAGAACAATTTCCAGTATTGATGAAATTGATCTTGCAAGAGTTCATTTGACCATACCTAAAGATAGATTGTTTATTTCGGCTGAGACTGAAGCTAAAGCTGCTGTTGTGATAAAATTTAAAAGAAATGCTGAAATAACAAGGGATCAGATTAAGTCTATAGCATTTCTGATCTCAGGTTCAGTTAAAGGGTTGGAGCCTGAGAATGTGCAGGTAGTGGACACTGCGGGAAGACTTTTAAGTGAATTTATGACAGATGAAAATGCTCCCCTAATGTTGACACAAACACAGTTGGAATACCAAAATAAGGTAGAGGGCCTGCTCGAGAAAAAAATCTTCGAACTTCTCACAAGCACGCTAGGCCCTGGTAATGCTGTTGCAAAAGTAGCTACGGAAATGAATTATGATAAGAAAGAGATAACAAGCGAACATTTTGACCCTGATCCTGTTCTTAGATCCAGACAGGCTATTGAAATAAGCAGCATAAGTGCGGCATTACCACCTCAGGGGATACCAGGTGTTGAGCCAAATCTAGCTGAGCCTGATCTTTTTGCAGAAAGGGCAAAGTCTGAGTACAATAAAACTGATGACACACAAAACTATGAAGTAGGAAGAACTGTAACAAGTGAGAAGAAGGCAGTAGGTAATATTAGGAGACTTACAGTTGCAGTAGTTATAAATGATAAACAGTCAATTGTCGAAGAATCTGGAAAGAGAAAGATTACTTATGTGGAGAGATCTCAGTCGGAGCTTGATAGGATAAAAAATTTAGTTGCTATGACTGTGGGGCTTAATGAGGCGAGGGGAGATCAGATACAGGTATCGAATATCCCTTTCGATGTTACCGTAGGACTGGATGATTTGTATATGCTTGAAGATAGTAGAGCCAAAATAATATCCACAATTATTAGGTATATAGCTGCATTGTTTCTTATTCTGCTGTTTTACCTGTTTGTTATAAGACCTATATATAAAAGACTGTCTCCTGACAAAAGTAGTGAAGGGACTGTAGGTGAAGAACTGGACTTAACCTTAAGCGAGGAAGGAATAGAATTGCCAAAGAGTGTGGAGGATATTGAAGAAGAATTGGCAGATAGTGAAGGTATGGATATGGATCTTGAAACGGCGAGTGTTAAGGCAATGCTTAAAAGATTGAGAGCGGCTATCGATGAAGATCCAGCTTCAGTTGCTTCATTAGTTAATGCCTGGCTTAGAGGAGCATAAAAGATGGCAGAGATTGAAATAGAAAATCTGGAAGGGGTCAAAAAGGCCGCAATGTTGTTTATTACCCTAGGACAAGAATCTTCATCAAAAATGATGGCTCATCTGGATGATGTTGATATACAGGACCTTTCTAAGGAGATAGCAACAACAAAGTTCTTAGAACCTAACCTATCTAATGAAGTTGTTAAAGAATTCTATAATATGTGGCTTGCAAAAAAATATATTCTTTCAGGTGGTCTTGAGTATGCGAAGGAATTGCTGACGAAAGCGGTTGGGCCTGATAGAGCAAGAAAAATAATAGATAGACTTATGCTTGTTTTAGAACAGACATCTGGTTTTGAATTTTTGACGAAAGTTGATCCCAAACAGCTTGTTAAAATAATACAAAATGAGCATCCACAAACGGTATCTTTGATTATGGCCCATTTAGATCCAAGTCATGCTGCTGATTCATTATCTGCATTACCTGAAGATATGAGGGCGGAAGTTGCGTTTCGCATGGCAAATTTACAAGATATTTCACCACCGGTTGTAAAAACTATTTCCTCCGTTCTGGAAGATAGATTTCAGACAGTTTCACCTTATGAACTTGAGGTTGGGGGAGTGAGGAGCGTGGCAGAAATATTTAATAGAATGGATAGATCGGTAACCAAAGCAACATTGGATCGACTAGAGAAAGATTCACCTGATTTGGTAGCAAAAATACGTGATATGATGTTTGTTTTCGATGATATTGGAGCCTTGGATAATATGTCTATTCAGGAAATATTGAAACGTGTGAATAAAGGAGTGCTGACGACTGCGCTTAAGGGTGCTGAGGATAGTTTGAAGGATAGATTTTTTGCCAATATGTCAAAAAGGGCTGTTCAAACTTTGCAGGAAGAGATGGAATACTTGGGTCCTGTGCGGCTCAGGGATGTTGAAAAGGCTCAAAACGAGATAGTCCAGATTGTTAGGCAGCTAGATGAAGAAGATGTTGTAGCTATACGAGGCGGTACAGAAGAACAATTTCTTTAAGTGATTTTATATGAAAAGTAAAATTTTAAAAAAAAATAGTACAGTTTATAATATGAAGGCCTTTGAATATAAAGACCTGAGTATTATAAAAGAGATAAGTGAAGTGGCGGACAGCCATGTCGAAGATGGCATAGGACGTATAATACAATCTGAAGAGGGTATATCTTCAGATAACAACGTGCTTGATGCTGATAAAAATTTGTATTACAAAAAATCTTTTGCCGAGGATAGTGCTGATCATCTAGAGAGCGCGGTTAAAGAGGAACGTGATGTTAGAAAAGGTAATTATGAAGAGCCAGGTGAGACTATAATAGATTCAGGTGATGAATCAAAACTGATTGGTGAAGACGAACAGAAATCACAGGAAGATTATGTTGGTCTCCCAGAATTTGATAATGGAAAGAAAGAGGAGCCTGAAGAAGAAATAGTCCCTCTATTGAAGCATAGGGAGATACTTGAAGCAGAAAAAAATAAATGTGAAAAAATAGGATATGATAAGGGTTATAATAAGGGTTTGGAAGAAGCTAAAAGTAAATTTCAAAAGGATTATAGTGCTCAGAAGGAAGACTATATAGAACTGTTGAATGGTGCATATTCTGATGCTATAAATGAGTTAGGAAGAGTAAGAGAGGCTATTTATGAAATAGACTCAAGTATCCCGAAGATTATTACCAATTTTGTGAGAAGAATCATAGGTTTTGAAAGAAAGATCAACGATAAAATTATTATAAGTGTAATAAAAAATAAAATGAATAAAATAAAAAATTTGGAAGACATTCAATTTTTAGTACACCCCAAGGACCTTGATATTGTTAAATTTGAATACCCCGGGTATCCGGTGGAAAAGGATAGTTCCGTAACCCAGGGGAGCTTTAAGATTAAAACTAAAATAGGTGATGTTGATTTCAATATTGATTCAATGATGGGTGATCTTGAAAAAATAATAGATGAAGAACTTAAAGCTGCTGCAACAACTTAAACCTTTTGAAAATGTTGTTTTGTCCGGTCGTGTGAAAAAAATTATTGGCCTTACTATTGAGGCTGATAATCCTCTCTTAAGTATTGGCACCCGTTGTGAGATTGTTGGTTCAAATAACAAGAGAATATTGTCTGAAATTGTTGGTTTTAAAGATGACAGAATTATATTAATGCCTTATGGCAATATAGATGGCATTAATCCTGGAAGTATTGTTAAAAATATTTCCAAAGGAAATGTTGTAAAAGTTTCGGAAAATTTATTAGGTAGAATCCTTGATGGGTTAGGTAATCCCATTGATGGCAAAGGGAGCTTGTCTGATTTTGTATATTTACCTGTTTATAATGATGCCCCTGAAGCTCTGGAAAGGGAAATTATAAAAACAGTATTACCTGTAGGTATTTCTGCAATTGATGCATTAATAACTCTAGGTAGAGGTCAAAGAACGGGTATTTTTGCAGGCTCTGGCATAGGCAAAAGTGTTTTGCTGGGTATGATAGCAAGGAATACGGAGGCCGATGTTAATGTGATAGCTTTGATAGGTGAGAGGGGCAGAGAGGTTAAGGAATTTATCGAAAACGATCTAGGCGAGGAGGGTTTGAAAAGAAGTGTAGTGATTGTGGCAACCAGCGATCAGCCAGCATTAATAAGAAAACTGGGCGCATTTGTTGCAATGACTGTTGCAGAATATTTCAGAAAACTTGGCAAACATGTACTTTTTATGATGGATTCAGTAACAAGGTTTGCTATGGCGCAAAGAGAGATAGGTTTAGCTGTTGGAGAGCCTCCTACCACTAAAGGGTATACTCCTTCAGTGTTTGGTTTACTCCCAAAATTAATGGAAAGGGCAGGTACTAAAAGGGGTGAGGGGAGTATAACGGGATTATTTTCAGTGTTGGTTGAAGGGGACGATTTAAACGATCCTATAGCTGACGCTGTTCGTTCTATAATTGATGGGCATATTGTATTGAATAGAGATCTTGCTGCAAGAAATCATTATCCAGCTATAGATGTTATGATGAGTACCAGCAGGCTGATGAAGGAGATTGTGACACCTAAAGAGAATGATGCCGCTGGTAAGTTTAGAGATCTTTTGTCAGCGTATAACGAGGGTGAAGATCTTATAAATATAGGCGCTTATAAAAAAGGAAGTAATAAAAGAATAGATGAAGCTGTAGATAAAATCGATAAAATTAATAAATTTCTTAGACAAGGAATCGATGAAAAAGTGAATTTTACAACTTCATTCAATAATCTCAAAAAAGTAATATCATAGACCTTTGCAGGGTAAATATTGAACGGTCTCTATTCAAAAACTAACATATTACGAGATAGATATTTGTTTTTCATCTCATTCTC
>Ga0209345_10005628_pt1 | contig 11558 bp, 5 predicted proteins | sample Cruoilmetagenom7_FD_187294 | JGI IMG/M metagenome (GOLD analysis project Ga0209345, IMG submission 187294) | Oil polluted marine microbial communities from Coal Oil Point, Santa Barbara, California, USA - Sample 7 (SPAdes) (version 2) | ecosystem: Environmental > Aquatic > Marine > Oil seeps ...
AACGTTAGAGTAAAAAAGTTATAAACACGAAAACGTTTTAGTGACTCAAGAAATGACATCTATCATTGTTAACTAAATGTTAACACCTTAACTTCACAGAGTGAAATGTAATAAAATAGTACAATTTTTTAAAAACTTAATTATTAATTAACTTAAAATAGATGAAAAATTTCAAACTTTTTCTATTGACTGTTATCGTATTTTTACCGCTTAGTTTGTTCGCGCAACAAACAGTAACCGGTAAGGTAACAGAAAAAGCTACTGGTAGTGAATTACCAGGAGTTGGTATTATTATAAAAGGAACTACAAAAGGTGCCGCAACTGATTTTGATGGGAATTATACCCTTGAAAATGTAAATCAGGGTGATGTACTAGTATTTTCCTATATTGGGTTTACTACCCTGGAAGTAACTGTTGGTACTAGTGCTACAATTAATGTAGCAATGGATCAAGATACAGAAACATTAGATGAGATTGTGCTTATTGGTTATGGTACAACTACAATTAAAGATGCTACTGGATCTGTAGCAGCAATAACTGAAAAAGACTTTAACCAAGGAAATATTGTTTCTCCTGCCAACCTTATTACAGGTCGTGTTGCGGGCGTTAGTATCACCTCAGATGGAAAACCTGGTGGTGGATCTGATATAAGAATTCGTGGTGGATCTTCCTTAGGAGCTTCAAATGACCCATTAATAGTTATTGATGGAATGCCTATTACAAACTCAAGTGCTGAAGGATCAAGAGGTATATTAGCTTCTTTAAATCCAAATGATATTGAATCTTTTTCTGTTTTAAAAGATGCTTCTTCAACTGCAATTTATGGTTCTAGAGCATCAAATGGTGTTATTATCATTTCAACTAAAAAAGGGAAATCAGCTTTTAAAGCTGAATACAATGTTAGAGTCGGCATGAACACCTTAGCTAATAAAATTGATGTCTTTTCAGCTGATCAATTCCGTGCAATAATTGCAGAGCAAAGACCTGATGATATCGATTTATTAGGAACTGCAAATACAGACTGGCAAGATGAAATTTACGAAGAAACAATTTCAGTTGATCAATCAGTATCATTAAGTGGTAAAATATTAGATAAAATCCCTACACGATTTTCTTTTGGACATACAAAACAACCTGGATTACGTATAACTTCTGAATTTGAAAGGGTTTCATCTTCATTATCTTTAAACCCAAAGTTTTTTGATGATCATTTAAAAGTGAATGTAAATGCTAGTTTAAACTATGAGTTTAACCGTTTTTCAAATGATGGAGATAGTGCTGCTGCTTTAAGAATGGATCCTACGCAACCTGTGTATGATGAAGACTCACCTTTTGGAGGTTTCTTTGAATACCATACAAATGGAAATAGAAATAGTGCTCCTAGAAATCCTGTAGCTAACTTATTACAAAGAGAGGATAAAAGTCAGGTACAACGTTTTTATGGAAATGTAGAATTAGATTATAAGTTACATTTCTTCCCAGATTTAAGAGCTGTTGTTAATTTAGGATATGATAATTCTGAAGGTGAAGGTTATAACAGACTTTCAATAGAAAGTATTAATGGTTATTCACCTGATAACAATGCTCCATATTTAGGTTCTTATTCCGAATATACAAGTGGTAGGAAAAACACACTCTTAGATGCTTATTTAAATTACTCAAAAGAATTAGAAAATGTAAATATTGAAGTAACAGCAGGATATTCTTATCAAAAATTTGAAGGAGAAAACTTCAGTACATTTGATTTAATAGATCCTAATGATCAAGAAGCAGATTTAAATACACATCCAGATGTGGTATTACTAGGTTTCTTTGGAAGAACAAATCTTTCTTTTATGGATAAGTATTTACTTACATTATCTTACAGAAGAGATGGTACTTCAAGATTTAGCGAAGAAAATCGCTGGGGTAATTTCCCTGCAGCAGCCTTAGCTTGGAAAATTAGTGAAGAAAATTTCTTAAAAGATTCAAATACAATTTCCAATCTTAAATTAAGATTAGGTTGGGGTATTGCTGGTCAGCAAGATATTGATGCTGCTTATGCGTATCTTGGTAGATATGTTTTAGGCTCAACTGTTTCACAGTACATTTTAGGGAATACACCTGTTACAGTTGGTATTCCACAGTCAAAAAATGAAGATATTAAATGGGAAGAAACCACTACCTATAATGTTGGTTTAGATTACGGTATTTTCAATAATAAGCTTACAGGATCTTTAGACGTATATTTAAAAGAGTCTAAAGATTTATTAGCAGATGTTGCTATTTCCGATGGGTCTAACTTTAGTAATTCAGGTTTCCAAAACATAGGGGAATTTACTTCAAAAGGTATTGAGTTTTCAATTGGATCAGATATAATAGATACTGAAGATTTAAAATTAGATGTTAATTACAATGTCTCTTTTAACAAAACTGAAATTGACGAATTAGCTCTAGATCAAAATATTTACATTGGTGGTACTGGTGCTGGAACGGGTGGTAATATTCAAGTTCATAGTCAAGGTTTTTCTCCTTTTTCGTTTTATGTTCGTAAACAGCTATATGATGTAGACGGAGATCCAATTCAAGGTGCTTATGCCGATTTAAATCAAGATGGTATTATCAACGATGATGACTTTTACATATATAAGAAAAAAGATGCTGATGTTTTAATGGGATTCCAATCTAATTTAAATTATAAAGATTTTGATTTTTCTTTCAATTTAAGAGCAAGCATAGGAAATTACGTTTACAACTCAACAAACTCATCTAGAGCTCAATATAATAATTTACAAGAAGTAACAGCTTTAAGTAATATTCCTGTTTCAGTTTTGGAATCTGGGTTTACTTCTACATCTGAGGTTGTTTTTTCAGATTATTATATTGAAAACGCTTCCTTCATAAAAATGGACAATGTTACCTTAGGGTACACATTTAATGGATTTAACAATCACGAATCATCTAGTATTCGTTTGTGGACAGGTGTACAAAATGTATTTACTATTACAAATTATAGTGGTCTAGATCCTGAAGTTTTTGATGGAATTGATAGAGAAATTTATCCAAGACCAAGAACTTTTTTAGTAGGTGCTAATATTAAATTTTAAACAAAACGAAAATGATAACAAAATATTTAAATAAAATTTATTTTCTATTAGGACTTATATTTTTCTTTAGTGCTTGTACTGATGATTTAAATGTAATTCCTCAAGATGATGATGAATTCCTTGCTGAGGAATTCTATACTAGTGCAACTGCATATAAGCAAGCATTAGCAGGTATATATGGTAACTTTTCTTTAACAGGAACTGGTGATGCAGGATCATCTAATATTTCAGGAATTGATGCTGGTACTAGCCAATATGGTCGTGTACTTTGGTATTTACAAGATTTAGCAGCTGATGAAGTTATATGGTCTTATGAAAATGATCCTGGAACAAAAGATATTCAACGTAATATTTGGACTTCTAATAACCCAATTTTAAGAGGGATGTATGGTAGAGCAATGTTTACAGTTGCACTTACTAATGAATTTTTGAGACAATCTAGTGACGAGAATTTAGCAGCAAGAGGGCACACAAGTGCCGTTGGAAGCGAAATTGTAGCATATAGAGCAGAAGCAAGATTATTAAGAGCTTTATCTTATTACCACTTAATGGATGTTTTTGGCAAAGCAGCTTTTGTAACCGAAGCTGACCCTGTTGGAACATATCAAGCTCCTCAATACGAAAGAGCTCAATTATTCGATTTTATTGAATCTGAATTAATTGCAATCGATGGTGATTTAGTAGATTCTCAAGCAAATGAATATGCAAGAGCAGATAAAGCTGTTGCTTGGATGATTTTAGCAAAAATGTATTTAAATGCTGAAGTATATGTTGGAACAGATCGTTATGCTGACTGTATTACTCAATGTAATAAAATTATTGGAGGCGGATTTAGTTTAGCTTCAAATTGGGGCTTAAACTTTATGGCTGATAACGATTCTAATGAAGCTGGAATTAATGAAATTATATTTCCTTTAGTTTCTGATGGTGTTGTAACTCAAAACTACGGCCCTACAACTGTTATTATTAATGGTGAAGTTGGTAGTATTGAAGCAAATGGTGATGACCTTGGCGTTGGTGGCTGGGGAGGTGCTTTAAGAGTACGTAAGCAGTTTGCTGAAAAATTTATTAACCAAGGTGAAGATGATAGAAATACCTTAATTACAGAAGGTAGAGAAATTGACATTATAGATGTTGCAGACAGAGATTCAGGGTATATTATTACAAAATATAGTAATAAAACATCTTCTGGTGCAGCTGGATCAAGTTCTGAGTTTGTAGATACAGATTTCCCTTTATTTAGATTGGCCGATGTTTACTTAATGTATGCTGAAGCATTTTTAAGAGGTGGTGGAGGAAACGAAAGTGAAGCTTTAGGTTATGTAAATGACCTAAGAGATAGAGCTAACGCTAGTTCAATATCATCAAATGAGTTAACTTTAGAATTCTTAATTGACGAGCGTTCAAGAGAATTACACTGGGAATCTCATAGAAGACAAGATTTAATCCGTTTTGGATTATATACTGGAGGAAATTATAACTGGGCTTGGAAAGGAAATGGAGCTAATGGAATTGCTATTGGTAACCATATGGCAGTATACCCATTGCCAAGCGAAAGTATTGCTGCAAATCCAAACCTAACTCAAAACGCTGGATATTAATCAACATTTAATTATATAAGATTATGAAAAATATATTTAAAGTACTATTTCTTTCAATCCTTTTGGTTACAATAGCCTCTTGTGATAATGAAGACACAGTGCAGTTAACCTTAGCTCCACAGGGAAGTGGAGTAATAACAGAACCTGCTCAGGGCACAACAATTGTACTAAATTTTGAAGAAAGTCAATTAAATCCTGCACTAACCATTAACTGGACTTCATCTAGCTTTGGAACACCTACAGAAATTACCTATGACGTCGAAGTTGCACCTACAGGAACAAATTTTGAAGCTCCTGTTGTTGCTGTAACAACTAGTAACAGATATGTAACTTTTAATATTGGAGAATTAAACAATATTGCAGTAAGTGCAGGCTTAACTCCATTTACTGAAGGTGAATTAGATATTAGAGTAGTTTCAACAGTTGGAACGACAGGTAGTTTACCTCAAATTTCTGAAACTTTAATTATTTTTGTAACACCATTTACAACTGATTCACCTAAAATAGCAGTTCCTGGAATGCACCAAGGTTGGGATCCTCCTTCAGCTCCTTTATTGGCTTCTTCAGGATTTGGAGAAACTGATTACGAAGGGTATCTTTGGTTAACTACATTAGAAGATTCTGGATTTAAATTTTTAGCACCAAATGAAACTGGAGGATTTTTCTGGGGAAATACAGATTGGGGTAATGCTGGAGATATACCCGCTGCTGATGAAGAAACTGGAGTAATATCTGGTCTTCTTGAAGACGTTGCTGATGGTGAACAAAATTGTAAAGTAGAAGTAGATGGATATTACTTTGTACAAGCTGATACTGAAGCATTAACTTATTCTACTACACCTATTAGCTGGGCAATTACTGGTGAGGCAACACCTCTTGGTTGGCCTTCTGGTACTGGAATTCCAGGTGAAGACCACGATTTAACCTATGACCCTGAAACAAGAACTTTATTTATTGATATTGATTTATCAGCAGGTGGATGGAAATTTAGAGCAAATGATGATTGGGCTTTTCAATTTGGTTCATATGATGCTGATGGTAACTTAACACCTAATGGTGATTACATATTTGATGGTACTCCTGGCAACTATCGTGTTGTCTTAGATTTAACAAATCCAAGAGAGTATACTTTTACGTTAACTCCTAATTTTTAAAAAATTAAAATAACATGAAATATATATATAAAATAGTATTGCTTTCATTTATCATCATTGGAATTAGTTCTTGTGATGAAAATGAGAACTTTGAGATATTAGCTCCACAAGGAGGTATAGCAATTAATAGCCCTATTGATGGTGCTGCAATTTCTATAGATAAAACTAATCTAGAAAATCCTGGTTTAACAATTAGCTGGACATCTTCAACTATTGAAGGAACTGGTGCTACTTATACTGTTGAAGCGGCACTTATTGGTACAAATTTTGCTGAACCTTTTCTAATTGGTACTACAGATGCTACCTCAATAAATTTATCTGTAGAAGAGTTAAATACATTTGCTTTAGATGTCTTAGGAATACCTGGAGATTCAGAAGCTGGTATTGACATTAGAGTATATGCCAACGATGTAATTTCGCAAAGTGTATCTATATTGCTAACACCTTTTAGTATAGTTTATGAAGAATTATTTCTTGTTGGCTCATTAACTGGTTGGGATGCTGCACAAGGATTACCATTTGAAAATATAGGTGTTAATGAGTTTGAAATCACTATAAATCTAGCTGATGGAGATGCTTTTAAATTTGTTCCTCAAAATGACTCTGGTTGGGATGGTGCTTGGAAAGAAGACCCTAACAACCCTGGAATATTAATTGATGAAGAAGGAGACCCTAATATTAGCGGATATCCTGCCGGAAATTATAAAATTTACGTTAACCTAAATACATTAACGTTTACAGTTACAGAAATTCTTGTAACACCTCCAACAAACTTATATTTAGTAGGTGATGCAACTGCTGCAGGATGGGGTGAGAATAATAATAACTATCCTATGTTTAAAGATGCTAACAACGAAGGTGTTTTTATTTATACCGGGTATTTTATTGCTGGTGAAATTAAATTACTTGAAATTGGAGATTGGCATCCACAATGGGGTAAAGGAGGAAATGATGGCGAACTAGCTGGTAGCCCAGCTACTCAAGAAAATGATCCTAATCCTATTATTGTAGATACTGATGGATATTATACTCTCCAAGTAGATTTTAATACACTTAGTTACACATTAGAAACTTATGATGTATCAGGGGCTACAGAGTATACTACAATTGGAGTTATAGGTGATGCCACAAACTCAGCAGATTTAGACAACGATGGAACGCCCGATGGTTGGCAAAGTGATGTGGATATGACGCAGTCTACATTTGACTCTCATATCTGGTTCTTAAATGGTATTACACTAGAAGATGGTGAAATAAAATTTAGAGCCGATAATGGTTGGGATGTAAACTGGGGTAATAATGGAAATAATATTTCTGTTAGTGCTGGAAATTATAATATTTGGTTTAATGACCTTACAGGAAGTTACATATTAATACCTGTAATAGAAGACATTCTACCTGTAAATCTATACCTTGTAGGTGGTGCTACTGCTGCAGACTGGTCTAATAACAACAACAATACTCCAATGTTCAGATCTTCAGAAGATAATAATTTATTCACTATTACTGGAAAGTTTTTAGCTGACGGATTTAAATTCCTTGAGATTAAAGGTCAATGGGCTCCACAATGGGGTACAAACGGAGGTGGAACACTAGTTTACCGTCCAACAGAAGCTGACCCTGATCCTGGAACTTTAAACATTGATTCTGAAGGTTATTATACGGTTAATGTAAATTTAAATACTGAAATCTATACAATTACTCCTTATGATGTTTCTGGAGCTACAGAATATGCAACTATTGGAATTATAGGTGATGCTACAAACTCAGCAGATTTAGACAATAATGGTACACCTGATGGTTGGGAAAGTGATGTAGATATGACACAATCTACATTTGATCCTCATATTTGGTATATAAATGATATTACACTAGAAGATGGTGAAATAAAATTTAGAGCTGATAATGATTGGGGTGTAAGCTGGGGTGATAATGGAAGTAATATTTCTGTTAGTGCTGGATCTTATAATATTTGGTTTAATGATTTAACAGGGGAATATCACTTAATCCCTATTTTAACTTAATAATCAAAATATTAAATAATTAATAATTTAAACAATTATTAATTATTCATTCACTTTTTGTAGTGAACCGGAATCTTTTAAAAGTCCGGTTCATTGCATTTAGTTTTTAATAAATCTACCCATGAAAACAAAACTACTCATATTACTTTTATTACTGCCTCTACTTACTTTTTCACAAGTAACTACCTCACCTGCAATCCCTACTGCTTCAGACGAAATAACAATAACCTTTGATGCTACAGGAAGTGAATTAGATGGATATACAGGTGATGTATATGCGTATACAGGTGTCACTATAGATGGAACTAAATGGGTAAATACTATTGCGCCTTGGGGTACAAATCTAGAAAAAGCAAAACTCACTAGAGATGGCTCAAATCCAAACTTATACACTTTTTTAATAACGCCTGATGTTTTTACTTTTTATGGTGTAGCTACTTCAGAAATAATTACTGAAATTGGTTTAGTCTTTAGGTCTTCTGATGGAACAAAACAATCAAGGCCTGATATTTTTGTTCCTATTTATCAAGCAGGTTTAAATGTTGCTTTTACAAGCCCAGAAAATCAAAGCACATATAATTTAAACGATGTAATTACAATTAGCGCAGAATCTTCAATTACTTCAAATTTAGAACTATTTGTAAATGATGTTTCACAACAAACTACAACAAATACTACTTCAATTTCAACAATATATACGTTAACTACTTCAGGAACACAAAACCTAAAAGCTACTGCAACTGCAAATAGCGAAACAAAAGAAACAACAATTTCTGTTTATGTAAAATCTACTACACAAACAGCTACACAACCTACAGGATTAAAATATGGTATCAATAATAATCCTGATAATTCAGTTACATTTTTATTAAAAGCACCACTAAAAACCGATGTCCTTATTTTAGGAGATTTTAATAACTGGACTTTGGATGCCGCATATCAGATGTTTAAAGATGGTGATGATTTTTGGCTTACCATACCTAGTTTAGATATTGATACTGAATATGCTTACCAATATTTAATAGATTACGACATTAAAGTTGCTGATCCTTATTCTGAAAAAATATTAGATCCCTGGAATGATCAATACATAAAAGCTGGAAATTATCCAAATTTAAAACCCTACCCTACTAATTTAACAACAGGCTATGTTTCAACTTTTTTAATTAATGAACCTAGCTACACTTGGAATGTTGACAATTTTATTAAACCTGCCCAAGACAATTTAATAATTTACGAATTGCATATTAGAGATTTTACTGAATCTGATTCATATAACGAAGCTCTAACTCATTTAGATTATTTAGAAACTTTAGGTGTAAATGCAATTGAATTAATGCCAATAAATGAATTTGAAGGAGCTGATAGTTGGGGATATAACCCAGCTTTATATATGGCTTTGGATAAAGCTTATGGCACAAAAAATGCTTTTAAAACATTTGTTGATGCCTGTCACCAACGTGGAATTGCTGTATTAGCCGATGTAGTTTTCAATCATTCTTATGGTCAATCTCCATTACTTCAAATGTATTGGAATAGTGTAGACAACAAACCTGCAGCAGATAATCCATGGTACAATGAAGATCATAACTTAGTAGATAATACTAGTGCACATTGGGGATACGATTTTAATCATGAATCACCACATACAGTTGAGTTCTTTAATGATGTCTTAACTTATTGGATGAATGAATATAAAATTGATGGATTTAGATTCGATTTTACAAAAGGATTTTCAAACACTTTATATTATGGTGCTGAAAACTGGGCAAGTACATACGATCAAGACAGAATTGATATTTTAAAAAGTTATGCAGACCACGTTTGGAGTAATAACCCATCAAACAAACCTTATGTAATTTTCGAACATTTGTCTGATAATTCAGAAGAAACAGTATTAGCTAATTATGGTATTATGCTATGGGGAAATATGAACCATGCCTATAATGAAAACACAATGGGTTGGTCTGGAAGTACTGATATTTCTAAAGTTTCTTACCAAGACCCTGAAAGAGATTGGAACAATCCTCATTTAATTGGCTATATGGAAAGCCATGATGAAGAACGCTTAATGTATAAAAACTTAACGTTTGGTAATAGTGCAAACTCAGAACATGATGTTAAAGATTTAAACATTGCACTATCAAGACAAGAATTAGCCGGAGCCTTTTTCTTCACAATCCCAGGTCCAAAAATGATATGGCAATTTGGAGAGCTTGGTTATGATGTTAGTATTGATGATCCAGGAAGAGTTGATAGAAAACCTATTCGTTGGGAATATTTTGATGATGTAAATAGAAAAAATATATATGATGTATGGTCTAAGTTAATTACCTTGAAAAAAGAGTTCCCTGTTTTTAACACAAATAATTACTCATTAAATGTTGGTGGATTAACAAAATCAATTGTCTTAAGACATGCGTCAATGGATGTTGTTGTAATCGGAAATTTTGATGTTACAAGTAAATCAATAGCTCCACAATTTACACAAACAGGCACTTGGTATGAATACTTTACAGAAACTGAAAAAAACGTAACCAATACATCAGAATCAATAACTTTAAACCCAGGAGAATATCGTCTTTATTCAACTGTAAATTTATCTGATATCGATACCGATGGAGATGGTATTTTAGATAGTGTCGATAATTGTCCAGATACAGCAAATGCAGATCAATTAGATACTGATGGAGATGGTGTTGGTGATGGATGTGATATATGTCCAGGAACAACAGCAGGAGTTACTGTTGATGCAACTGGTTGTTTCACTTTAGTTTCTAGTAATTTCGACATAGAAGTAATAAGTGAAACGTGTCCAGACAAGGATAATGGGCAAATAATTATAGCATCGGTTGAAACACATACGTATGAAACAACAATTAATGGTTCTTTATATAATTTTACAGATAACTTAACAGTTACTGATTTAACACCAGGAGTTTATGATTTCTGTATTACGGTCACAGAAGAAAGCTATGAGCAGTGTTATACAGTAGAAGTTATAGAAGGAACAACAGTTTCAGGGAAGTCAAGTGTTACCTCAGGGAAAGCCTCTATAGAGATAGCACAAGGAACAGCACCATTTACGATTTATGTAAATGGAAAAGAACTATTAGAGACCTCTGCACCAATATTCAATGTTGATGTAAAACATGGAGATATTGTTGAAGTTAAAACAGCAGTTTCTTGTGAAGGAGTTTATTCAAAAACAATAGCCTTATTAGATGAGTTAGTGGCGTATCCAAACCCAACCAATGGAGTATTTGATATTGCTTTATCAGTTTCACAAAAAGAAGTAACTATTGAGTTGTATTCTATATATTCACAGTTAATTTCAAGAGAAACGTATCCAATAGTTTATGGAAAAGTTCAATTAACACTTGAAAATCAACCAATAGGAGTGTATATTGCAAAAGTACAGTTAGACAAACCAGTAACCCTAAAAATCATAAAACAATAATAAGATGAAAAAGTTAATATATATACTCGTATTAAGTACTTTATTATGGTCTTGTGGCGGAGGCGGTGGCGACACACCACCTCCACCACCTCCAGTGAACAATGCACCAACAACACCAACATTGGTCTATCCAGCAAACAATTCATTATGCATAGATAATCCCGTTGCGTGTCAATGGAATGCTTCAACTGATCAAGATAATGACGCCATTACTTATCAAATAGAAGTAGCTC
>Ga0209345_10005629_pt1 | contig 11557 bp, 16 predicted proteins | sample Cruoilmetagenom7_FD_187294 | JGI IMG/M metagenome (GOLD analysis project Ga0209345, IMG submission 187294) | Oil polluted marine microbial communities from Coal Oil Point, Santa Barbara, California, USA - Sample 7 (SPAdes) (version 2) | ecosystem: Environmental > Aquatic > Marine > Oil seeps ...
GATACCACCGCGCATCTGCATATCGCGCCAGATGATCAACCATCCGCAAATCCGGTCCGGCATCATGCTCCACTCGTGATAAAATTATACCAACGCTCTCCAGATCCTTTGCCAATTCGCGCAATAGTAAATCTGAACCAGGCCCTTCGGGCATTGCAATGGTCAAGCCGGTTGTAACACCCTCCTGCCCGGCAAGCTCGGTAATTGTTCGAGATGACTCTGCCTGGCGCTGATCCAGCGACAGATTTGTCCAGCGTTCACCAATTGTGCCGCGATCTCCGGGCAAATTAGGGGCCACCACTCGGGTTGTGGGGACCCAGCCGCCAATATTGAACGGATCCAGCAACGTCAGGCGATCGATCGCCATTGCGATCGCTTCGCGGCCTGCCGGTGTGGCCAGCAGCCCGCGCTTTCTAATAATTTGAAGCCCCATAAGGCCCCCGGCTGCATCCAGCCGAACCGTGCCCCGCGACAATGCGCCAGTATCAACAAGCGGCATCGCTGCCAGCGTGCCATTGAAAACGACATCAACCAAACTTGTATCGAAAGCCTCTACCGCGCGCTCGGCCGTCAACGCTTGAACCCGCACCTGGCGCAACCGGGAAACCCATTCCTCATTGGCGGGCAGGCCGCGTTCTTCAGGCCGAAGGGGCTCCAGCAGTGCAATATCGCCCGTCCGTTCTAAACGCATCGGGCCGGTGCCTTGCTTGCTGCGCCTTAGGCCAAGTTCAGGTTGGGCAAGCAATTGCAGGAACTCAGGCATTGGGGCTTTTAGGCGAATTTCCACCACCCGCCCCGTCATGGCGCGCACCTCTGAAATCTTGGAAAGATCAAGGCCAAGCGATGTTCCGCGCAAGGCCATTGAATTGCGCATCAATGCCTCGCGAACATTGCGGCCAGTCAGCTTGGTCCCATCCGCCCATTGGGAATTGCGCAAGCGAAAGATGTAGCTGAGCCCATCTTCGGTTACGATCCAGCGTTCGGCCAAGGCAGGTATGACTTCACCGGTCTGGTCCAGTGCGACCAATCCCTCCGCCGTCGCCGCCCGGATATGCTGCCCAGAAGGGGCAAGCCGCAATCCAGGATCAAACATGGAAGATGGCGTTCCAATGAACACCGCATCCACCACGCCATCATCTGCCCTGCCGCCGCAAGCTGAAAGCGACAGCAAAGCGGCACATAATGCGCAAGTAAGGGCAGACAGGCGAAGATGCAGTGTCATCACTAGAACCGCCTAGCAGCTTGTCACTGCGCGGTCAGGGGCGATTATGCCCAATAAGCGTAACGCCAATCAGATTTTGCGGAATTTTTCCTGCCTGCTGGGCAAATTGCCCAGAACGGAGGCATGAGTTCGCAAGAATTGTGGGCTGACTGCATCTGCCTGCTTGCTGGCTGCGGCAGAAGGTCGGGCCAATTTGGGATCAATTTCACGGTCAAAGGCAATGCCGAAACGATTTTCCTGAACCCAGGCCACAGCGCCTTCGACCCAGCCGATATTGCGTAATTTAACTTGTAACCGGTGGCCGGGGACCACTGGCACCTGACCTTCAGCCATCATGCCGCCGCCCGAAAGATTGCGAACCTTCACACGATAATCGCCCAGTGCAGCATCCAAACGCAGTTCTGCCAACAAGAACAGACTGTCGCGTGCTATATTTCGGGTATCGACACCAGACATCGTCGAAACTGCACCTTTCGCCAAAACCATATCACCAAGTTTGTATATTTCGCGCTTTTCACGCGTCCTTGGGATCCAGTTATCACGAGAGGGGCTAATGAAGCCTTAATCAAAGCTAGAGTTACAATTCGCGCCAATCAATCGTCGCGCGAGACCTTCTCTTTTTTCTCATGCGCTTCCTGCGCTTCAACGGTCATTGTTGCGACGGGCCGCGCAATCAGTCGCTTAATTCCGATCGGCTCGCCGGTCACTTCGCAATAGCCATATTCACCTTCGTCAAGGCGGTGCAGGGCCGAATCGATCTTTGCAATGAGTTTGCGCTGGCGATCACGGGTTCTTAGTTCGATGCTCCATTCCGTTTCGCTAGAGGCGCGATCATTAAGATCAGCCTCTTGGATTGGGCCATCCTGCAAGGATTGCAGAGTCACGCTGGAAGCGGTGTGAATTGACCGTTTCCATTCGATCAGCAGCATCCTGAAATAATTCAGCTGCGCCTCCCCCATATAGGGTTCAGCTTCGCTGGGCACATAGTCAGCGGCAAGCGCGCTTCTCGCTTTTTCGAGAATCTCACTCTCATTGGATACGACAGTCGCCATATGGTCCTCTCACACGCGGAACATTGCTTTCCTATCCACCTGCAAAGGCTGCCCGGGTTTTCCCGATGGCACGGATATACACATGCGGCGGGCATATAGGCGGGGGTCATTTTTGGCACAAGCGCAATCCACCTTCAGCCCTTAAAGATGTAAGATTTAAGTCCGTTGGAACCAGATGCAGGGGCAAATGCCAAAGTTTTCCAACCCAGCGTTAACCATTTGTTGACCATAGTTGGCCGATGTTTGCCTCATTGGCGGCAAAGATGGCCGCATCATGGGGGATTACAGATGAAACTGACCATCGTTGAAACAAAGAGTGCAACGCCCGCAGACAGCAAAACGGCCGATTTGCTGGTCGCACACTGCCTCGCCGCCGCCGCGCAAGGCGACATTTCGGCCTATTATGATCTGGGTGTCGCATATTCCACCGGCAGTCACGGTGTCGATTGCGACCTGGTGGAAGCCCATAAATGGTTCAACCTCGCCGCCGTCAAGGGCCACGAAGAAGCTGCATGGTGCCGCGCCGATGTGTCCGAAGAAATGACCGCCCGCGAAATCGCCGAGGCCCAGCGTCAGGCCCGCGAATGGCTGAAATCAGGAATAAGCAAAGTCGCCTGAATTTGCGCTTTAGCCAGATTTCTTGAACGGCGTTCGTTCGCCCAGAAACATCTGGTCAATTTTGACCCCTTCGCGTTCGCGGTCGAGGAAACCGGATACGGCGGCGCGAAATCCAGGGTCTGCGATCCAATGAGCGGACCAAGTCTGCACCGGTTCATATCCGCGTGCAAGCTTGTGCGGGCCTTGCGCCCCTGCCTCCACCCGTGACAATCCGCGCGAAATCGCTGCGTCAATTGCCTGATAATAGCACAATTCAAAATGCAGGAATGGCCGATCCTGCAAACAGCCCCAATAACGGCCATATAATGCGCTACCCCCAATGAAATTAAGCGCGCCGGCAATCGGAATGTCGCCATCATATGCAAGCATCAGCAAGATCTGGTCGCCCATACGCTGGCTCATCAACGTAAATGCTTCGCGGGTCAGATAGGGCGTGCCCCATTTGCGCGCGCCGGTATCTTGGTAAAATACCCAGAATGCATCCCAATGCGCCTTAGTAATCTCATCCCCGCTCAAATGGCGAAACGTCAGCCCTTGCGCTGCTGCGCTGCGTTCCTTGCGGATTGTCTTGCGCTTGCGTGATGAAAGCGCCGCGAGGAAATCTTCAAAATTTTCATAATCACGATTTTCCCAGTGGAACTGGATATCACTGCGCGCCAGCCATCCAGCCTGCTCGAAGATCGGCAATTGTTCCTGCTCGATAAAGGTCGCATGGGCAGAGGATAGATTATTATTGATACAAAATTGCTCCGCTGCCCGCAGCAGAGATGCGGCGCTGGCATGGCGGCGCGTCAACACGCGAGGGCCGCTGGCCGGCGTAAACGGAGCTGCGATCTGCAATTTTGGATAATAACGGCCACCGGCCCGGGCCCATGCATCAGCCCAGGCATGATCGAACACATATTCGCCCTGGCTATGGGTTTTGACATAGGATGGCAGCGCCCCGATAATTGTGCCCGCCGCATCCTCGATCACAATCGGGGCCGGTTCCCAGCCAGTGCCGGGGCCAACGCTGCCGGATTCCTCCAGAATGGTCAGAAATTCATGGGAAACAAAGGGATTATCGCTATCGGCCAGCCCATTCCACACCGCGCGGTCAATGGAGCCAACCAAGCTTGCCATTCGCGTAATAAATGGTTCTTCTTTCACGCGGGCCCGGACCGTTTGGTTCCGGTTTCTTCTACCCCGGCGCCTTCCGCAATCGGCGCATCAGCATGCAGCGCAGCACGTTCACGCAGCTGCGCTGATTTGACGGTCCAGCTGAGCACTGGAATGCCCCGGCGGCGCTGGGCAGCGGCAAAACCGCTGGGCAAATCACGAATATCATAGGCCAGAAAATCAGGCCGGGCGAACCACAAGAACGCATGCCGGCGCCAGCGCCCAATCAAATTTTTCGCGCCTTCTTCGGTTACCACCAATCCGCGCACCATATTGGGGGAATGAACCGCAAACCAGCGCGAAACTCGCGGATCAAAGCTCATCACAGCGCAGCGGCCTCGATACCCCTCAAGCGCGCGATGCACTGCCAGACACAAGGGCAGAACGCCGCGGTCCCTGCGGCTTTTAACTTCGATCAGAACCGGCACTTGGCCGCCAATTAGATCAAGAAATTTTTCCAGCGCGGGGATAGGTTCGCCATTGCCAGATAGGGTGATTTTTTCGATTTCTTGCCCGCTGCGTTCGAAAATTGGCCCGCTCTCGCCAGTCAGGCGGTCAAATTCCCAATCGTGAAACACCATTGCGCGGCCATCTGCGCTGCGCTGGACATCACATTCAATCCCCAGCCCTGCAACGATTGCCGCGGCAAAGGCGGCTGGGCTATTTTCCGGGTGCGCCGCCCCATGCAAGCCGCGGTGGGCATAGACCCATTCATGCATCCATGCGACCCGCTTCGCCTGCGGGGCGGGTGCGCGCCATCGATCAATCAGATTTAAGAGCAATGATTGCATCCACTTCCACCGCCGCATTCAACGGCAAAACCGGAACCCCGACCGCGCTGCGGGCATGACGGCCAATTTCGCCAAACACATCGAACATCAATTCCGATGCGCCATTGGCAATTCCAGGTTGGCCGGAAAAATCAGGGGTGCAATTGACGAATGCGCCCAGCTTGACCACGCGCTCCACATCATCAAGCGAGATCGAGGCAGCCGTCAATTGCGCCAAAATCATCAACCCACAGGCGCGCGCAGCATCCGTGCCTTGTTCAACCGTCACATCTTCGCCCAGCCGCCCTGTCACCAGCGCGCCATCAACGAAGGGCAATTGCCCTGACACATAGGCCATAGAGCCATGTACCACGACGGGAACATAGCTCGCCACGGGGGCCGCCGCTTTGGGCAGCACAATGCCAAGTTCTGCCAGTCTTGCTGCAATATTCAATTCCCGTCCTCCTGATGCAATTGATCGATCAACCACGGTGTCGCTTCGGCCCAACGGTCGATCCGCGCGTGGGCATCGCCCGCTTGATGTGCACAATCTATAAGCGGCGACAACATGGGTTCGCCGCAAAGGTGAAGACGCCTGACGTGGGGCACAAGTTCCGCCGCCGATTTATGGTGCTGCGGCAAATCATCGATAAACACCGCCCTGACCGGCTGATATTCCTCGAGAATCGCTGCCAGCGCAGGGCCTTTGGGGCCTTGGTTGGTAAACACGCGCGCATTAATCCCGTGATCGGCCAATTGCCGGGTCCGCCTTTCCTGCCGCGCGTCAGTCAGATTGGTCAGGATCACTACGTCTGCATGTTCTGCCAGCGCGTTAATCCCCGCAACCGCACCCTCGATCGGCAGTTGGCGATCCATTTCAGTGTCGAAAAAACCACCCAGCAGCCGCCAAATATCGCGCTCACCCACAGGCTCATCACTGTCGCTCCAGCGCATTGCCTTGGCAAAATTATTGCTTTCCATGGCGAAGGTGACCCCTTGGCTCTCGCCCAGCCAATCGCGGAAATGAGCAACCATATGCAGCAGCACTTCATCGCAGTCAGAAATAATCAGGGGTTTGGTCATTTGGAAGTTCTCATCAGGTCAGGCTTTCATGGGCCGCGATCAAAGCGGCTGGATCGATATTCAACGCATCAGCCGCCAGCACCAGATCAGGTTCGTGATTGGCCAAAAATTCAAGAACCGCCGCCAGCACCGCACGATCAGTCAAATTATCGCGCAAAACCTCCGGCGTAAGGCCGGTCAGCGACAACAGCCGTTCTGCCCGGGCCGGTTCGCCCAGCACCCAGGCCAGAGCGGACAATGCCAGCGCATCTGGATCACCAGCCGCGTGGCTGCGCTCATTAATCACATCATATGATCCGCCGGAATTGTGGTCTTTGGTGATTGTCAGTGTCCTGCTTGGCTCATATGGAGGGCTTTAAGGAAATTTATAAAAGGGGCAGCCTCCTGTGGGAGAGGCAGTGGCAAAGAGAATCCTTGTTGTCGAGGATAACGATCTAAACCGGAAATTGTTCTGCGATGTTCTGAAAGCCAATGGTTTTATAGTCGAACCGTGTGCTGATGGTGAACTGGCGCTGGACGTTGCGCGCGCCTTTGGCCCTGATTTGGTGATTATGGACATCCAGCTGCCCAATGTTTCAGGCATGGATCTGATCGCCCAGATGAAACTCGATACTGGCCTAACCGCTATTCCAGTGCTGGCGGTGACCGCTTATGCCGGCAAGGGCGATGAGGAAAAAATCCGTGATGCCGGCGCGCAAGCCTATCTCTCCAAGCCAGTATCAATTGGCCCGTTTATGCGCGCGGTAAAGGAATTGGTCGAACAAGCTTAGGCCAGCGCAAATATTGCATGCCTCGGCCTTCTTGGTGCAAACGCCTGCCATGCCAGAAACATCCTGCGAAGAAAAACAACAAAGTCTGGCTGCATCAAGGCCGCCAAAATCCATCAATCAACCCCCGCGTAACGCCGCGCAGATCAAAATCACAAGCATTTGGACCGCTGTTTTTCTTGACAAGCGGTGTCCATAACCGCTTTCCCGCATACTTGATTGGCAAACAGCCGCCTCCGCGGCGTTATTGCCCTAATTTGAAGATTGGAACCACCCGCATGGATCGTGCCGCAGTCGACAGTTCCGTCCGCTCGCTGATAGAGCCTTTCAACAAGAAAGAAATTGCGATTGAGGATAGCAGCAGTTTCGCAAACGATCTCGAATTCGACAGTTTGACGGTGATGGATTTTGTTGCCGCAATCGAGGATGAATTCGACATCATCATTAGCATGAACCAACAGGCCGAAATCGAGAATTTTGGCCAGCTTGTTGATGCTGTCACTGCATTGCAGAATTGATCATGAGCGAAGTGACCGGCCCCGATGTAGGCCCCGATACTGGCCCCGATACTGGCACTGACCTGTTCAGCAAATTTGATCCCCTGATCCAGCAGCGCCAACAATTGCTGGATAGCGGGATTGAAGATCCATTCAGTTTGGTGATGGAAAAGGTGCTCTCCCCCACCCGCGCCATCTGCAATGGGCGCGATACAATTCTGCTGGGCACCTATAATTACATGGGCATGACCTTCGATCCCGACGTGATCGAGGCGGGAAAGCAGGCCCTGACCCAATTCGGCAGCGGGACCACCGGCAGCCGCGTGCTGAACGGTACGTATCAGGGCCATCGCGAATGCGAAGACGCGCTGAAAGAATTTTATGGAATGGACCATGCGATGGTCTTTTCCACCGGCTATCAGGCCAATCTGGGTATAATCAGCGCCCTAGCGGGCAAGGGCGATTATATTGTGCTGGATATCGACAGCCATGCCAGCATCTGGGACGGCTGCGCGATGGGCAAAGCAGAAGTAGTGCCCTTCAAACACAATGATATTGAGGCGATGGACAAGCGCCTTGGCCGCATTCCCGATGGCGCGGGCAAATTGGTTGTTCTTGAAGGTGTCTATTCAATGCTGGGCGATGTCGCCCCGCTGGAAGAAATGGTCCGTGTTGCCAAAAAGCATGGAGCGATGGTGCTGGTCGATGAAGCGCATTCAATGGGCTTCATTGGGGAAAACGGGCGCGGGGTCGCTGAAGATGTCGGAGTGATGGACGATGTCGATTTCATAATCGGGACTTTTTCCAAAAGCGTGGGAACAGTGGGCGGATTTTGCGTTTCCAACCATCCAAAATTTGAAATCATGCGGCTTGTATGCCGCCCCTATGTGTTCACCGCCAGCCTGCCGCCAAGCGTGGTGGCGACCGCATCGGTTTCCATCCGCAAACTGATGCACGGGTCAAACAAGCGCGCGCATCTGTGGCAAAATTCTAAGAATCTTCACGCTGGGCTAAAAGATCTGGGATTTCAGCTGGGCACTGATGTACCGCAGAGCGCGATCATCGCAGTAATCATGCCCGATCTGGAACGCGGTGCCATGATGTGGGAGGCGCTTCTGAAAGAAGGCCTCTATGTTAATCTGGCGCGTCCACCGGCAACCCCGGCCAACATGACCTTGCTGCGCTGCTCGCTATGTTCTGAACATACTGAGGAAGAAGTGCGGACAATTTTGGGGATGTTCGAACGTGCTGGCAAAACGGTCGGGATTATCTAGCGGCCTGTTTGATACAGTTTGCGTGACGCAATTTGAACGCAGGAATGGATGGTGATGTCCGCGCGGCTTCCTACCCAGAAGATCGCCGATTAAGGCATCGGCATTTGAATGCGATCAGGCCGGCGCCAAGGTCGTGGCCGTCGTCACACATTGTCCCTGCGCCTGATCACCGCCATCACCAATGAGCGATACGGCTAGGAAGCCGCCCACGACCAGCACGATGAATCCAGCGGTTACAAAACCAAGATATTTATCGATGAAGCGTTTGATCGGCGCCCCGAACAGGCGAAACAAAACACCTACAATCATAAAGCTGATCGAGCGGCTGACGATGCTTCCGAGCAGGAACCAGCCAAGGTTCATCCCCATGAAACCTGCGGTGATCGTAAGCAGCTTAAAGGGAATTGGGGTCGCCCCCTTGGCGACAAACAGCCAAAAGCCATATTCATTCAAATAACAGACCGCCTGCGGAAAACTTTCAGTCAAACCCAGCAGGGCCAACAATTGTGCGCCAAATGTATCGTACAGCCCCCAGCCAATCAGAAAGCCGAGCATCCCGCCTGCAACCGAGCTTAAGGTGGCAACCATGGCAAAGCGGACTGCCTTTTTCGGTTCGGCAAGGCACATCAGGCCGAGAAGCGGATGCGGCGGGATCGGAAAGAAACTCGCTTCTACAAAACTGAACAGCGCCAGCCACCAAACCGCCTGCGGGTGCGCCGCCTTGTTCATGGTCCAATTGTATAGTCTGCGCAGCAAGGCTGCCTCTCCCCAATATGTCGCGCAGCGATTAGGCCAGCCCCCTTGCGGCGGCAAGTAAAGTATAAGCCGCACTGAACCAGAGCATGAGAATGATTTAACCTATTTGGCACTTTTATGTTGACATCGTCACGATCTTTGGTTAGAGGAAGGCGATATTATACTTTACATACCCAGCGAAAGTGGTAGGATATGAGCTATATTCTAAGGGATTTAACCAATGTCGAACCTTTCCAGCCCCCACTTCCACGATGAAGAACAGGCCTACGCCTACGTAGAAACGCGCTTGTGGCCCAATGGCGCCACCTGCCCGCATTGCGGCGGCGTTGACCGCGTTGGTAAATTGAAGGGCAAAACTACCCGCACTGGACTGTGGAAGTGCTACCAGTGCCGGAAGCCGTTCACCGTCAAGATTGGCACCATCTTTGAGGACAGCAAGGTTTCCATGCGTCTCTGGTTGCAGGCGATGTATCTGATCGCTGGCAGCAAGAAGGGCATTTCGAGCAACCAGCTTCACCGAATCCTTGGCGTCACTCTCAAAACTGCTTGGTTTATGTCGCACCGTATTCGCGAAGCAATGCGTTCCGGTGATCTGGCGCAGCCTTTTGGCAGCGAAGGCGGGGCGGTTGAAGTTGACGAAACTTACATCGGCTTCAAGGCTGGCGTTGCCACCCGTCGCGGCACCGCACACAAGCGCGCTGTAGTGGCCTTGGTTGACCGTGAGAGCGGTAAGAGCAAATGGTTCCACGTTGCTAACGCCACCGCCGCTGACATTCATCCAATCGTGCTGGACAACATTCACCGCGAAGCCCGTCTTATGACTGACGAGTCCAAGATGTATCGCAAGATCGGTCGCCGGTTTGCAGAGCATGGCACTACCACTCACGCTCGTTCGCAGTATGTCGATCCGAATGATCGCTCCATCCACACCAATACCGTTGAAGGTGCTTTCTCCATCTTCAAGCGTGGCATGCGCGGCATCTATCAGCATTGTGGCGAAGGCCACCTTCACCGCTATTTGGCGGAATATGAGTTCCGCTATAACAACCGCTTGGCGCTCGGCATTGAGGACACCGAACGCTCCGATCTCTTGTTGCAAGGCGTCATTGGCAAGCGGCTCACCTATGAAACAGCTAGTGCGAGGGCATAATGCCGAAGAAAAAGCACAAAGAAAGCCCCTCCGAGCAGTCCGAAAGGTTCCGCAAGGAGGCGCAAAAGCTGATCGACGCTGGCGAACTAAGCCCCACCGAGGCTGACAAAACGATGGATAAGTTGCTTTCTAAGGCGGCTAAACCTCCGCCTCAACAAGCGGGACCAGATGATGCATAAATGACCGGACTGCATCAAATAGAGCTTTCGCTTCAGCATCAGAATAGGTCTTCTTCGGGTGCATAGTCGGATTTCGCCATGCCTGTTTAACATGGTATAGATGAGAATGGCTTTCGGACGATACATCTCGATCTATTCCTTTCGGCATCTTCAATATCGCAACATTTATGTCAGACAGGAGCTTGCCCCATACCTTTTCAACATTCTCGACGCCTAGTTTGGCCGCCAATGCCTGAATCGCCAGTTCCATCGCCCTCATAAGATGGAAAGCTACGGCGGTGTTCAATCCGTAACCTAACGACCTACCCGCCTCCGCAATATCCTCTGAGGACGACGGAAAAGCCATATCCACAGGCTCACCAAAAAGTGGTTGGGACGATGAAATATATCTGATCGATTCACCTGACAGGACAGAAACGTGGACATCACTCATCGCATTGATGAAACTGGTCATCATCGTCTCGACATATCGCTGCCCGAGATAAACAAAATCGCTATCTAGCGCCCCATTAGTGCCGTTTAACTCCCGAACGTGTTCGATCACATCCCGGCAGGCTTTTGGCACGCCATACAACCCAAGCGATTGCGCCTGCTTACCAATGGTTTCGGCTGCATACATCAAATCCTCCCATTCCTTCATGGAAAGAATGACCGGCTCTGCACTCGGGTTTTTTCGTTCTCTTGTAAAACCTCCCAGGCCTGTTCCAGCTTTTTTTGCATGTTGCTGCAAAGCGAAATCGTAGTCAAAATCTCACTGCTGTCCAACTGCTTCAACATATCCCAGAGGCTCATAACTCGTTGATGGTAGATAATCATCTAGCACCCCCAACCCGGCTTCGGTATGCTTCGTATAATAACGCCTAGAGGAACGGAACATCGCGATAGTGTGATTCGACAGCGGGCAGCCTAACGGTCGCCCGTTTGCGTTTGGGCCCATGCAGGTTGACGGGAATATTTCTATGGCCGGTTCCGCCAAATCTGGAAAACGACAATATACTGAAATCAGACCCGAATTATGCGAAGGTGAAACG
>Ga0209345_10005630_pt1 | contig 11557 bp, 9 predicted proteins | sample Cruoilmetagenom7_FD_187294 | JGI IMG/M metagenome (GOLD analysis project Ga0209345, IMG submission 187294) | Oil polluted marine microbial communities from Coal Oil Point, Santa Barbara, California, USA - Sample 7 (SPAdes) (version 2) | ecosystem: Environmental > Aquatic > Marine > Oil seeps ...
CGCCCCATTTCAGCCGCGATGTTTTCCCGGGTGATACTTCACTATTCTCCGTTGTTGAGTTATCGATAATTTCCATACAGCGAACCCTCGGTCCTATTCATCCCGCCGGCGCAATTCCTGCTCTAATTGGGCAATATAAGGATCCTCACTCTCTACACTCACATCCTTTCTCTTGGGCGTAGGCGGCTCAACCTTCCAAGCCTGCATGACCATGAAGAGGATGAACGCCCCGATTGCGAATAAGACCGGGGGCAGGATGTAAACAAGCGCATTGAAACCCTCCGCTGGTGGCTCGGCCAAAACCCGCGGCCCATACTGATCGACAAAGTAGTCTTTGATCTGATCATCGCTCCAGCCCAACACCAGCTTCTCGCGGATGGTAGCTCGCCACTGTTCGCATGCTTGCGTCGGACATACATCCAACGGTATGTTTTCACACACCGGGCAATAGAGCTCACGGGCTATGGCGTTGACATCATCGTCGGTAGGGCCGCCACCTTGAGCAAACGCGGGAAGTGCGAACACCTGTGAGAGCAGAATAAAACTCAGTGTAATTCCCATCGCCAATTGAAGCTTACGCATTAATAAACCTCTCCTCACGTTCGGGTGCTCCTTGATGCGGGCGACGCCTTGTTCGCCCGTCTCCGGCCGCGACTGACCCAAACCGCCACGATGGTTCCAAGACTGAATACAATACCACCGATCCAGATGAAATTAACCAGTGGGTTATGATAAACCTTGAAAGTCGCATCGCTCCGGGAATCCGGATCCAAACCCACCAGAATCACATAGAAGTCGTCCGCCAGCATGGAACGCGTGCCCGGTATGGTCACCGCTTGCTGCGAGTCGTAATAGTAATCCTTGCGCGGGTATAGTTCGTCCACAAGTTTACCGTCTTGATAAACAGAGACAACGGCTCGGGCGACGTTGCGGCCATCGTTAGTGTCAAATACCGTAATGTCGTCATAGGTCATCACGTAGCGTCCGAGCGTAACTTGCTCGCCCTTGGCAAGCGTTGCTTGAGTCTCAGTCTGGTATACCTCAATTCCGATGATGCCAAACGCCATCAGGACCACACCAAGATGGATAATATAACCTCCATAACGTCGGCGATTTCTCCCCACCAGACGCCATAAAGCTAACGGTAGGGTTTCACCATGCCGCCGATGGCGCGCCATTGCGCCTCGCCAGAATTCGTACAACGTTACAAATGCAACCAATGCCGCCGCCGTATACCCCAGGAGGGCTATCGGGTTTTGAATCCCGGCGAAATAAAAGGTGATGGGAACCAGCAGAGTGACGAGAGCGGGTTTCCATAGTGCCCGCCCGATAGTCTTCCAGGTGGTGCTTGCATAGGCAGATAGAGGGGCGATAGCCATCAGGATTAGCAGCCCAAGACCGAGGGGGCCATTTGCCCGCTCGTAGAAGGGCGGGCCAACTGTGATTTTCTGACCTGTTATCAATTCAGATATCAACGGGAAAATTACACCCCAGAAGCTGACCGCCAAGATACCCATAAAGAGAAAGTTGTTCAGCAGGAAGAGCGCTTCGCGTGAGAATACCGAAGTCAGGAAATTTTCGCCCTTCAGCATCTCCCAACGGTTAATCAACAGGCTGAGTGACACAATAAATGTGACCCCGATGAAAACGAAAAACATCGGCCCGATTGCAGACTTGGCGAAAGCATGCACAGAGGAGAGCACACCAGATCGGGAGAGAAACGTGCCGAAGAGCACCAGAGCGTAGGTCAAAATGATCAGCACCACATTCCAGTGCTTGAGCATGCCTTTCTTCTCTTGGACCATTACAGAGTGGAGGAAGGCCGTCCCCGCGAGCCACGGCAATAAGGCGGCGATTTCCACCGGGTCCCAACCCCAGTAGCCACCCCAGCCGAGCACGTCGTAAGCCCAACGCCCGCCCAGTATTAACCCAAGCGAGAGGAATATCCAGGCAACCAGCGTCCAGCGGCGGGTGATGCGTATCCAGCGGTCGTCGCTGCGACGAGTGATCAACGCGGCCATCGCGAAGGCGTAGGGGATCACGTAGGCGACAAAACCCAGATAAAGAGCCGGGGGGTGGATGATCATGCCCGGGTGGCGCAGAAGAGGATTCAAGCCCCGACCGTCAGGCGGATTGAGCGGAATAGCCCCCGTAGGCTGCAGCATCGCCGTCACTTGCTGCCCATCCGCAGATAGCCACAATCGAGCAAAGGGATTCTCAAAGAAGACCACCAGGCTGAGGAAGAAAGCCAGAGTGATCATCGTGACCATGATGAACCACGGAAGCAGCTCGCGATCACGATCCCACTTGCGCAGACTGGCAGCACTAGTAAAAGCCGCCATAAGCCACGCCCAGAAGACCAGCGAACCCTCCTGTCCACCCCATAGGGCGGTAACTTTCAAGTATGTGGGCATGGAATTGCTCGTCACTGAGGCCACAAAGCCAATCTCGTAGTGACCCGTAGTGAGCAGCCATATGATCGCCACTGAGGCGACGGTTAATAACGGCCATGTCAACAGCATTGCGTAGCGGCCGCTCTCCACGAATTCCGGCTTACGCTTTAACGCGCCGTATGCTGCCGCACCAGCGCCATATAGTGAAGCCAAGAAGGTAATTACCAGCGCATAATAACCAATACTCGCAACCACGTTTTGTTCTCTCCTCTTAAGATTTAAATAAATATACGTAAGGCGACACTCGCTACGAGGAAACTAGCGTCGCAGGGAATAGATTTATTCGCCTTCAGCTTGCAAGGGGACATCACCTTCATAACGGGTGGGGCACTTGAGAAGTAATTCATCGGCATAGAAAATGCCGTCCTCACCCATTCTGCCCGTCACAATCGCCTGGGCTTCATCACGGAGCAGATCCGGCATGACACCGATGTATTCCACCTCTAGCCGTGTGGCATGAGGATCTTCCAATGCAATATGCAACGCCTCGGCCAGTCCGCCTGCTTCCTCAATCTCGTCCAGATCCGCGGGCACGTTGGCTATGGTGAAACGAAGCATAAGATTCTTTACATCGTACTGAATCGTGTCGCCATCAACGACGCCCGAGATCTTAATATCCCGGTCTCCTAAGTCTTCACCCCTGGCGAACAATTCATCAATCGTCAGATAATATTGCGCAGCGGCCTGAGTCGAGGAAGCAATCAGATACACAATCGCCGCGACGATCAAGAAACCGCCCAGTAGAAACTTCCCTTGGCCAGTGCGTTTTTTTGTCACTTCGCCCATTCCTTTACCTCCAGTTAATCGACCGCCGTTCCCCTTGCCACGAGAGAGCGGCGAATTGTATCACTAAACATGGCTGCTTTTGCAGTAACACCGCGATTAAGCAAGCGACGCGCCAAGAACAGAACCACGGTGGGTCCGAGTAGATATCCTCACATGAATTCATTAAAGGTATATGAACCCCAGACTAGTAGGAGATGAGAGGTAAATTCCTGAGGCGGGGGCATGCAAAATGGCTATAGCTAAAGATAGGGTCAGCCTTTACAGACCTCGATCAATCGAATAGTGATCGAGGTTATCCTCAAGGACATTACCGCGCAGGAGAGACTCATTAGATCGCAATTGTAACTAGCCCCATTTGGTTCTTTTTACAGCGTGACATTCTTCCCGCTCCTCGCATGACATATCGCGCTACCCACCCAAACCTTGTGTTTTTCTGCACAAGGTTAATGTAGAATGGGCGACGCTACCCATTCGAGTGGGTTGTTTACCCCATGTCGCTCTGGGCACGGCGGTATCAAGGTGGACGAAAACGATGATGGGGGTCAGGTCACACCTCAATCGTCAACGAGCTTGTGATGAGAGTTTGAGCGGTTGGAATGATAGCTTTTTCGGACCATTGATCCATCAACAAATCGCGGAGGCGATTGCATGAGAAATCGCACGATCATTCGAGTTGCATTTATCCTGACGTTCTGTCTCATCTCTTTTTCATTTCTCGGGGTGAGTGGCGTCGCCGCTGACGGCGGCGAAGGCCCCCCTGGCCAGCAAGGTCTCGATAACGACACCTGTCTGACCTGCCATGACGTTCCCGGCATGCAAATGGAGCTCCCCTCAGGCGAGGTCCTTTATCTAACCGTCGACGGCGTATCCTTCATTACATCATCTCACGGCCGAGAGGGAATTGCTTGTGTCGATTGCCACACGGGCTTCGATGGCTTCCCTCATGACCCTGTCTCGGCTCGCTCGATTCGGGAGTTCACCCTCGATCAATATACCCTGTGTGCCGATTGTCATCAGGACAAGTACGACGCTACTCTCGACAGCGTGCACCAAAAATCACTCGCGGGCGGAAACCTCGAGTCTGCCGTGTGTACTGACTGCCACAACCCTCACAGCACACAACCTCCTGATATCCCCCGAAGCCGGATCCCACAAACATGTGAGCGCTGTCACTCCCAGATTTATAACGAATATAAAGAAAGTGTTCACGGGTCCGCTCTCATCGGGGAAGGCAATCCAGATGTCCCTTCCTGCACCGATTGCCACGGCGTGCACGACGTCGAAGGGCCTACATCGAGTTCTTTCCACCTCTTCTCGCCCCAAATCTGCGCCGACTGCCATGCAGACGAAGAGCGGATGGAGCACTACGGGGTAAGCACCGATGTCTTCGACACCTACGTCGCAGATTTCCACGGCACAACCGTGATCCTGTTTGAGGAGACCGCACCAGATCAGGAAACCAATAAGCCGGTTTGCATCGATTGCCACGGAGTCCATGACATGCTCAAAGTAGATGACCCGGAGAGCAGGGTCATTAAAACCAATCTGTTGGCGACATGCCAAAAGTGTCATCCCGACGCCGACGAAAATTTCCCCAGTTCGTGGTTGAGCCACTATAAACCCAGCCCGGAGAACAACCCTGCCGTCTTCTATGTGGATCTCTTCTATAAGATTCTTATCCCAGGTGTGATCGGCGGTATGTTTCTATTCGTCGCTAGCGATGGCATTCGCCGGCTCATTGAACGACGCGAGGGGGTGAGCGATGAGTGAAAAACGCGCTAAATACCTTCGTTTCGCAATCCCTGAACGTACCGAGCACTGGCTTTTTGTCATCACCTTCGCCACGCTGGCTATGACCGGACTGGTACAGAGGTTCGCCTCTCTCGGAATCGCACAGGGTATTATTGTGCTGCTTGGCGGGATCGAGACAGTGCGTGTCATCCATCGCGTGGCTGCGACAATGATGATGTTCGAAACCATCTATCACATCGGTATTGTCGGCTATAAGGTATACGTGCGTCGTTCTCCAATGAACATGCTGCCTGGTTTGAACGATATTCGAGTCGCTTGGAAAGCGTTACTTCACAATCTCGGGTTTGTAAAAGAGAAGGTCCAGCAGGGCCGCTACACCTTCGAAGAAAAAGCCGAATACTGGGCCGTCGTCTGGGGTACAGTTGTCATGGCGATCACCGGTTTCGCGATGTGGAATCCCATCGCCACCACCCGCTACCTGCCCGGCCAGCTTATCCCGGCGGCGAAAGCCGCTCACAGTGCCGAGGCGGTTCTCGCCGTTTTGGCGATCATCGTCTGGCATTTCTACCACGTTCACCTGCGAAGATTTAACACAAGCATGATCAACGGGCACCTCGATGAGCAGGAAATGTTGGAGGAGCACCCGCTCGAGTTGGCCGATATAAAAGCGGGCGCTAAAAAACGCGTCGCACCGGAGATTCTACGTAAGCGCCGGAGAATTTACTTCACGATTTATTCGGTTATTGCCGCCATTTTGCTTGCGGGGGTCTATGCCTTCGTAACCATCGAGGAAACATCCATCACGACATTACCGCCCGCGGAACGAGTTTCCATCTATACACCACTAACCCCGACTCCCTTGCCGACTGCGCTACCGACAACGCCCCCACAAGAAATCGGGGCTACGTGGGATGCGGGTATCGGCGCGCTTTTCCAAGAGAAATGCGGCCTATGCCATTCAGACCCCTCCGGCTTGGGCAATCTTGATCTAAGTGACTATCAGCCGGCTCTCACGGGAGGTGTGAGCGGCCCGTTGATAGTTCCCGTTGACTCCGCAAATAGCTTACTAATCATCCGCCAGACCACCGGTGACCACCCCGGACAGCTAAGCATTGAAGAAATCGCTCGTATCCGAGACTGGATCGATGCTGGCGCGCCTCAATAGTGCCCAGGGCTGAGCGCCGAAGGAGACAAACATCATGATGCGACGGCTTCGAACATGGCTGCAGGTATTCTTCTTCCCACCACCTGGAAGCCACCGCATCGTGCGTCTTTTGCCTTATATCTTCCTGGGCTTTTTAAGCCTGATTGTGCTGATGGGAGGGGTCTATACCTGGGAATACACAAATTCCCCGGAATTCTGCGGTACTGCTTGCCACACAATGCCTCCGGAATACACATCCTATCTTGTGTCACCTCACGCTCGAGTAGACTGTGTCGATTGCCACATTGGCCGCGGCTTCATCGCAACGCGTATCACCCGTAAGGCAGGCGATATCAAACATATCATCTCTCTAGTAACAAAGTCCTACGAGTTTCCAATCAGAGCCGACGAACTTCGACCAGCGCGCGAGACTTGTGAGCGCTGTCATTTTCCAGAAAAATTCTCTGACGACAGTTTGCGGGAGATCAAGACTTTCTCTGATGATCTCGCCAACACGCCCTCCAGTATTTACTTAACGATGAAGACCGGCGGGGGCAGTACGCGCGAAGGTCTCGGTCGAGGTATCCATTGGCATATTGAAAATCAAGTCTACTATCTCCCAACCGACAATGGCGAAGATGAAATTCCCTTCGTGCGTGTCGTCCTTGAAGACGACACAACTCAAGATTATCTTGCCTTAGATTCCAACCTGGACGTGGCTTCAATTCAAACAGAAGAACTCCAGTTAATGGACTGTATCACTTGCCATAATCGAATCACACACTTGGTTGCCCAACCAGAAGATGCGGTTGACCAAATGCTCGCTCGCGGCCTTATCTCTACTCAGATTCCCGAGATCCGGCGTAAGAGCATCGAAGTTCTCCGTGCCGAATACAAATCAAAGGCTTCCGCTCTGCAAGGGATCGCCGGCCTCTCGGGTTACTATAAAACCTACCATGCGGCGTTCTTCGAAGAGAATAGCTCACTCATCGAGCAAGCCATCCTCAGGCTGCAAGGTTATTACGACCAATCGGTGTTCCCTGAACAACAATCCGATTGGGACAGCCATGCCAACAACCTTGGTCACCGAGATTCCCCGGGTTGTTTCCGCTGCCATGACGGCAACCATCTCAACACACTTGACGAGGCTATTCGCTTGGAATGCAATCTTTGCCATTCCATACCGGTTGTGGCTAATCCAACAGATTTTGTCGTAGAGATCGAAATCAGTCGAGGACCGGAACCCGAGAGCCACCTTAACCCCAATTGGATCAGCCTCCACCGCGATGTTTTCGATGCGAGCTGTTCCAACTGCCATACAACCGAAAATCCTGGCGGTGCCGACAATTCCTCATTCTGCTCCAACAGCGCATGCCATGGCACAGTGTGGGAGTATGCGGGCTTCGACGCTCCAGGATTGCGGGAAATCCTTCTTTCACAACTACCGGGGCCGGACGAATCGCCGATCTCAGATAGTACCGAGTTGACCTATCAAGCCAGCGTTGGCCCTCTTCTCGAGCAGCGGTGTGGAACTTGTCATGGGGAAAACGGCATCCAGGGTCTTGACCTGTCAAGTTACAAAACCACAATCGCTGGAGGTGTAACCGGCACGGCTGTTGTGCCCGGAGATCCAGATTCCAGTCTAATCATCCAACGCCAGACAGGTGATCTGCCGCACTTCGCTCAATTCACACTGGATGAAATTCAGCTGATTATTGACTGGATTGAGGCGGGAGCACCGGAAGGATAAGCGACAAGATTTCACAACCATAGCCACTTTAGCAATTGGCAGATTGATCGCTGCCGGCGCGCTAGATAATTAAAAAAAGTAAAAATCCCATTGACCCTTCCTGCTCCCGAGGAATAATCGTGACCAACCAAGTCGAAGCATGCTCTCGAAATTAAGGATTTTCGTTCACGATAGGAGGCACAGCCTCCGGGCCCGATTGGCCCTGGGAGTCGCTTTTCCTGTTGTGTTGATGCTCATCGGCATGTCTGTGATCCACCATCAAAGAGAACTTCGTCTCATCGAAGAGCAGATGATACAAACCGCGACGCGGATTGGCGAAGTCACTTCGGGAGGCATCCGCCACATCATGCAGGAACCTGGCAAAGGCCACCTTAATCAAATCCTCGATGATGTCAGTGAAACCAAAGACATCAATCAGATATTGCTGATCGATCTCGACGGTCGTATAGCTGTTGATACGACTGGTTTATCCTTAGGCGAACGCCGAGCAAAGACCGATACAGGTTGTATTGAATGCCACAGCGTCCCCGCAAACCTCGCTGCCCGCTCCATTGTCCTTGCCTCTCCGCCGCAAACACTCCGCATCGCTTCACCTATTTCGAACGAGCCGGAGTGTCATGCCTGCCACGATCCCTCAAGCGAGCATCTGGGAGTTCTGCTTTTAGATATGTCCTTGTTGGAAGCCCGGGAGAACATCCAGGGTGATCTAAAAATCGAAATAGCCATTTCTGTGTTATTTACTGTTCTCATCACTGCAGCCGTTAATTTACTCGTCGATGTTCTCGTTGTACGTAGGATTAAAGACTTCAAGGACCCCCTGGAAGCCTTCGCAAGCGGAGTGTTCACCGATCGTTTAAAAGTACCATCATCTCCACGGGATGAACTCGATACGCTTGCCATATCCGTCAATCAGATGGCCATCGAACTTGAGCAGTACCTTGAAGAGCGGGAACAGCAACAGCTCATTCGTTATCACGCCATCGTCAATGAACGCGTGCGGATTGCGCGCGAAATTCACGACGGAGTCGCCCAGTTGATGGGCTACGTCAACACTAAATCCTCCGCCATTCATTTATTACTCCAGGACCATAAATACAGCGAGGCTCTTATTCAACTGGAACAACTCACCATCTCTTCTCAAGATTCCCTCCAAGAGCTGCGCATCTCCATCCTCGGTCTGCGCATGAGCGACCCTCATGAAGATGGCTTCTTCGACTTGCTTGAGAGGTTCACGGATCAATTCAGTGAGCTGACGGGGATCAGTGTTGATCTGAGACTTCCTCCTAGTGACCTGTTTCCATCTCTACGCCCAGAGATCGAACTTCATGTCCTAAGGATAATTCAGGAAGCGCTGGTAAATGTCCAGAAGCATGCGCGCGTCCAGCAGGCTTGGATCCATCTCTCCGTAAACGAAAATACTATGGAGATTACCATTGGCGACGATGGGTTGGGTTTCGACACAGTAAACCCGTCAAATGGCGGTCACGATCACTTTGGCCTCGCTATTATGCGGGAGCGCGCCGAAGACATCGGCGCTTCATTCTTGCTGGGGACGGAGCTTGGCGCGGGAACCCGTGTGACGATACGCCTTCCCCTGGAGGACCGATGACCATCATGCGCGTTTTGGTCGCAGATGACCACTCTCTGTTCCGTGACGGTCTAGTCAGCCTTCTCGAGGCTGCCGGGTATGAAATCGCCGCCCAGGTCGCTGATGGCCAGCAAGCTCTGATTCAGGCGAAACGTACCAGGCCAGATCTCATTTTGCTCGATCTCTCCATGCCGCTATTAAATGGACATGAGGCACTGCCACAATTATTGGAAATCGTTCCTGATGCCAAAATCGTGATTCTGACCGTATCCGAGGAAGATGACGATCTTCTCAAGGTCATCCAGGCTGGCGCCCACGGCTACCTGGTAAAAAACCTAAACGCCGAAGATTTTCTTAAACTGCTTGGCGGACTTGAGCGAGGAGAAGCCGCCGTCACCGGCCGCACTGCTGCTCGCCTGATGGCCAGACTCGCCGATAATCGTTTGCCCGCGAAAACATTAACCGAGGACTTGACCGCGCGCGAACTCGAGTTGCTTGAACTTGTAGGCGAGGGTTTCTCGAATCGAGCCCTCTCCGAAAAGCTTTCCATCAGCACCAACACAGTTAAATATCATCTTAAAAACATCTTCCAGAAGCTCGGAGCTCAAAACCGCGCCGAAGCTGTGGCTCATGCCATTAGAACCGGAATTCTCTCCTCCTCACAAAAAGAAAATCTTGCCCCCTAAACACATTCTTCGCTGGACCATGATGCGCAGCCACTTCAAACAGCCTACCCCTCGGCTCGAACCCGATGCCCACCCATTACAAAACATCCATAACCCTTAAACGAAAAGCTTAATCCCACTACCCACCCGGGTAGTATGTGACGCCGCTCACACCTACCCGAAAGGATGCGCGTAGGTCACCGAATGGGTCTGGTTACATCTCTCACCATCCATTAATGTTAGGACGGTCCAGATCTGTGAGGTGGAAATGCCACCGAGTCGAGTGGTCGTTCTTTCGAGTCATTCACTGTACGCCGAGGGTGTACTTACGCGTCTGAAAGCCCACTCTAACGCACTCGAGTTGCACGTTGTCGATGCAGATCAAACTGACGCACTGGATCAGATTATCGCCTTCCAACCGACTGCGGTCATCGTCGATGCAAGCGACAAGGATGTCAACGCACACTGTCCGCTCGGGAGGCTCCTTAGGGACCTTCCTGATGTGCAGATCATCCGCCTCGACCCCATTAACAAGGGTTTCCAGTTGGTGACCAGTGAACAGCACGAAGCAGAAGAGGTGCAGGAACTGCTCGCCATTCTTAAATCAGGTAAAGCGGCCAATGAGGAATAAGTCTCTTGTGTTCCGGAGTTTGGGTCGAACGCACACGAGCAATTCCCCGACCGTCTCGAAAGGAGGAATCTGCCAGAAAAAAAGAACTCTCGTAATCATGAACACGTAGAAAATAAAAGTTCTGAGGAGAATGAATCTATGTTATCGAGAAAAACGTTATTCTTTGGCCTGTTAGTCTTGCTGGCACTTGCCCTGGCAGGTTGCGCAGGACAAGCCGGAGAACCCGGCCCCGCTGGTCCCGCTGGCCCAGAAGGTCCTGCTGGAGCAGCAGCCAGTGCAACTGATCTGACCTGCACGGAGTGCCATGATGACACAACCGCACTCTCTGGAAAGGCGGCTGCTTGGGGTGAGTCCGGCCATGGCGTTGGCGAATCCTATGTCCGCGGATCCAGCGCCAGCTGTGCTGGCTGTCACTCCGGTGGCGCCTTCAGCGCCATGGTAGCTGCGGGCCTAAACCCGTCCGAGGTTGAGGCTGGAGATCCAGATCCAACCCGCACGGATTGCCGCGCCTGCCATGCGATCCACACCAGCTACACTGCTTCCGACTGGGCTCTGGAGACCACAGCCCCAGTAGCGCTCTATGCCTTCGAGGGTCAGACCTTTGACGGTGGTGAGGGCAACCTGTGCGTCAACTGCCACCAGCCTCGCCGTCAGATTGAAGAAGCGGTCGACGGCATGGTCGAGATCACCAGCACGCACTGGGGTCCCCATCACGGACCGCAGAGCACAATGCTTCTCGGTCTCGGCGGCGCCGGTGTTGAAGGTAGCCCTAGCGCACACGCTTTGAT
>Ga0209345_10005631_pt1 | contig 11557 bp, 13 predicted proteins | sample Cruoilmetagenom7_FD_187294 | JGI IMG/M metagenome (GOLD analysis project Ga0209345, IMG submission 187294) | Oil polluted marine microbial communities from Coal Oil Point, Santa Barbara, California, USA - Sample 7 (SPAdes) (version 2) | ecosystem: Environmental > Aquatic > Marine > Oil seeps ...
GCTGGATCAGTTGAACACCGAACGGCGCGAGGTTGAAAGTGCTGTGCGCGATGCCGCCCTTGAGCAGGCAAGCCAGCGCGGGCTGGACGGGCCGCTGGTCTGGGCGGCAGGCGAAGGCTGGCACCCCGGTGTCGTCGGTATCGTCGCTTCGCGGCTAAAAGAAATGACCAACCGGCCAAGTCTGGTGATCGGGCTGGACGGGGATGAGGGCAAAGGTTCCGGCCGCTCGGTCAGCGGCATTGATCTGGGCGCGGCGATCCAGCGGCTGACCAGCGAAGGGCTGTTGTTAAAGGGCGGCGGCCACAAGATGGCGGCAGGGCTAAGTGTGGCGCGTGATCAGCTGGAACCGGCGATGGCGCGGCTGGGCGAATTGCTGGCGCGTCAGGGCGCACAGGATCTGGGCCCGCGCGATCTGCGCCTTGACGGGATGCTGATGGACACGGCGGCCACGGTTGAACTTATTGAACAAATTGAACAGGCGGGGCCCTTTGGCGCCGGCGCCCCTGCCCCCAGATTTGCCTTTGCCAACCAACGCATCCGGTTTTGCAAACGGGTCGGCGCCAACCACCTGAAGGTCAGCTTTTGCGACGTGGGAACGACGCCGATCGACGCGATTTCCTTTGGTGCCTTTGACGGACCACTTGGCCCGGCAATCGAGCAACATGGCGGCATGCGCTTTCATTTGGCCGGGCGATTAGAGATCAACACATGGGGCGGGCGAAGCCGGGTTCAGCTGCGCCTAGAAGACGCCGCAGCAGTGCGCGCCGATTAGGGCGAAAATCCGTAAAGAAACTTCTTGCCCTTTAACGCAGCTTTGCCTAAATACGGTCCACGCCAAAAGTGGCCCGTTCGTCTATCGGTTAGGACATCTGGTTTTCAACCAGGAAAGAGGGGTTCAACTCCCCTACGGGCTACCACTTCCCCCTTGCAATCGATTGTAAGCAAAAGATATTTTTAGTTTTGGCGGCACTGATCCGCCAATCTTCCCTTCATTAGGCTGTGGTATCAACGCCAATATCTTTGAATTTCAGATCTCCTCATCTGATCGCATCGCGCTTCGAATGTGAGCGTAAAAGAGCATGGAACCCGGAAAACGCTTGTTTGCGTCCGTAACATTTTATTGAGCAGTGACGCCCAGCTAAGGGGATTGCCGCCGTGAAGCGCTGCAATCGATTGCAAGAGTTCTTTGCAGGTTGGGGATCGCGTTGCTTGCGGCCCAAAGCGGTCATTCATCGCTATGGGCGAAGGTGAAGGCGTCGCGCTGGCGGTTGAGAACGTGAGCCGCACAGCAACCATGTCAGCCGACGAAGCCAGCCATTGGGACTTACTGCATGATGGTTGGATGGTTGAACGTGTGAACCACAGCGAGATTTACAGCGACCACGGCAAGCACACCAACATGGTTGAAAGTTTCTTTAGCCGCTTGCGTAACATGGTGCAGGGCCAGCACCACCACGTCAGCCCGCAGTACCTTCACCAGTACGCAAACCACGCTGCATGGCTGGAAGACAACCGCCGCACCGATAACGGGACACTAGCGCATATCATGGTGTCAAGCGCGATGGATGCGCCCGTTAGCCGAAATTGGAAGGGGTATTGGCAGCGGGCGGCGTAGACTACTGGACTCCGAACAACCTGCCATCATACTATATATGCGGTGGAATCACGCCCTAGACCCAAGCCCTAGCCTGAAATGAGGCGGGCAACGGCCCGGGAAAGGGGGTGAGTGCAAATGGCACGTTCCACTCGCAAAGTCGGACGTAGCGCGATCACTGGTCGCTTCACTACGGTCGCCACAGCAAAACGCAAGCCGAATACGCATGTCGTTGAAACTGTGAAAAAGCTAAAATCCCGCAAGGGTAAGTAAGCTTCAGGGTGGCTTTTCTGTGACAGGATGGGCCACCCTGTTTTTCGCATATTTATCGAGTATTTTCAATAATTTAAAAGAATCTAATATCAAGGACTTAGCAGAGGGTGCTAGACTATCTGACCCGCCACAAACACCCTTCCGGACCGAAGTCCTGCACAACACGCCCGTCTTTCTGTGCCCGTTGCAGCGCGTGACGCACCCGTTTTAGCACATCAGCGTGCATATCATCACCCCAGCCCTTAGACGCGATGATCTGTGCCGCCAATGTTTCATCGTCCGCAGGTTTTTCACGCAGCATGTCGCGGATCATCAGTTTCAATTCATTGCGCCCGAATAGCTGCTTGTACTTCCCACGCGGCGCTATGCCCTTGGGGTCGTCCTCATAGCCACACAGGACCAGCGCACGGTCTATGGCGTCAAGATCGGCTTTCAGGGCATCCGCAGCCTGAAGCGCAACCTTGTGCTGGCCTGCTATTTCACCACGTTTTTTGATTAATCCGAATATAGTATGTTCCATAGGGTATTATGGATTCACAACGCCGGGAAATGCAGCTAGATTGTTGGTGCGTTTGATACATAAGGCCGGCCTACTCGCCAAAGCTGCCATTCGATGGGTCAGAGCTGATGGCAGCTCCGTCCCGCGCAGCAGCCATTGATGCAGACTGCGGCGAATGACTGCTTCGAGCCCGAAGTGACTAATGCTGCGCTTTACACCTATGTCCGTTTAGCGACACGACCTGTCCGCAATGAAAGCGCCTAACCCAGCTTACAGTGTATCAAATACTGATGCACTCAGTGACTAGCTTGTGCGTGAGGGTCCGTTTGACGATGTGCGCTCGTCAAATTGGTCGTCTGTCGCGATTTTTGATAGCCGATATTCGTTTTCACGTTCGTCACAATTTCGCCAATTTAGACATTTAAGTACACGGCAAACCAAGCTTTGAGAATGAGGCATGTCTGAGCAAGAAACTCTACCACACGTTCATGTGGTCATTCGGGATGAAACGGTACCGCGCTCCGATGTGATTGAGGCCTTGTTCCCGGTCAGCGCGATTAAATTGACCGCGCGCGAGTTAATAACAGAACGCGTCCTCATCGAATGTGAAAAGCGCCTCTTCGACGACAAGGGGCGTGTGGCACCTTTGCTGATTGAACGGGCAGAGAAAGAGAAAACCCTGAACGGGCCAATCAAACACCATGTTCACTTGCCGTCTTCCGATGATGAGTTCCAAGAACAACAGATCGCAATTGCGCTGCATGCCTTCGAAACAAACGGGTTCATTTTGCTCGTGAATGACGTGCAAATAGAAAATTTAGATGATGAAATTGAGATTGAGGGCAAGACGGTCATCACGTTCCTCAAATTGACCCCATTAGCTGGTGGATAGAGTTTATGTTTAGTCGATTGTTTGGAACCAAGACAAAGCCTTCGAAAGCCGACCAAGGCATTGGCTATGACGGGGACTTTTTTCCCCAGCGGACTGACGAATTGATCATGCGAATTGAGGCATTTCTAGAAAGACTTGAAGCGGAACAAAGAGACGCGACGCCCCGAACCGAGGCTGCAAAAACAGAGGTTTTCAAAAGCCTGAAGGCGAAAGACATCGACTTTGCAACTGATCTGGCCTGCTATTGCTTCGACGACATTTGCCAACATTTTTATGACATTAGGGAAATTGAACCAAATAGAGGCGCCCGTTATCGAAAACACTTGGGGCTTTTCAAAGGACTTGCGCGCAAACCGCTGAACATTGAGCCTGAAGTCCTGGTCACTTGGATATCGATGATGTTGGACATCACCGAGCGTTCCAAGAACGTTTCAAAAAGTCCGCAAAAAATTCAGGACTTTACGAACCTAACCTATTGGCCCCTGTCACAAGTCATTCAGATAATTATGAAGGCCGCCAAGAAGAAACCGCTGAACCAAATTCAGATTGATGCTGTGCGCTCGCTTCTTGAGAGGGAGCAGTTGTCGCCAGACTACCCTTGGTTTGATCCGAAGGTTCTTAGGGTGCGAATAAACGAGATTCTTGAGCTCACCCAAAAGGATGCGCATGCAGACGAGGTTGAACCGTATCTGGCGACAGGCGGAGACAATTTCGGGTTGGCCATAGAAAGCTCTCTCGAAAGCCTTTCTGACACTGACACGCAGAATTGGCATAAATTGATGCATCTGGCGGCGACTGCTGTTGGCTCAAAACCAACGAAGAAATTTATGACAAAGGCTGAGGTCTTGACCGCTGGTGTGGGCAAGGAAAAACTGCGATCAATTTTACAAACTATGCTGAATTTTGGGGTGAGCGCGCAGACCTATCAACAAGAATGGCGCGTTGGTTCAGGGGAGTATGCATCCCACGGATATACAGATGTTGTGTTTACGAAAGAGAACGCAAATCTGCTGAAGGGCCTTGTGTGGGTCGCCATGGGCTTCCAAGACAGCAAAAACGTTAACCTGATTGCTGATCTTTGCGAGAAGTCGATGAAAAAACTCCCTGGGATTGGTCCTGTCGCTCAGGCGACGGCCAGTGCGTGCTTGCTCTATCTTGAAGAAACCCCAGGGGCCGAAGCAACGACCCGACTTTCCCGACTTTCCACAGCGATCAAACAGAAAAACATGCAAGACCGTGTGGCCAAGATCGTCGAGAGAAAGGCGCAAGCGGCAGGCATCACCACTATTCAATTACAAGAACGTATCGTTCCTGACTACAGTTTAGTCGGTGGTGAAAAGACAGTGCCATTTGACGAATACGCCCTTCGAACTTCCGTTGAAGGGGTCGGCAGTGTCACGCAGACGTGGTTAAAGCCTGACGGTTCCATTCAAAAGACCAAGCCAAGATTTGTGACGCAAAGCGCAGCGCACAAAGCAAGCCTTGCTAAGGCGAAGAATGAGGTTGCCGCCTTGAAAAAGGTGCTCACGGCGCAAAGAGACCGTATTGACCGCTTGTTCGCGGAAGATGTCGAGTGGCCCATTGACGAAGTCGAACGCTACTATGTTCAGCATGCACTGGTTGGCGCAATTGCCAATCGGCTGATTTGGTCTTTGCAAATAGGCAATAATAGTATCGCGGCGATGTGGTCAGGCGAGGGCTGGCACAATATTGCAGGGAGGGCCATTCCTACGAATACGGACACCAAGGCACGGTTATGGCATCCCGTTGAATGCGACACTGATGAGGTTTTGGCTTGGCGCGACCGTTTGGCCGATCTGGAGATTATTCAACCAGTCAAACAGGCCTACCGCGAGGTGTATTTGCTGACCGATGCCGAAAGGTCGACAAGAACATACTCTAACCGCATGGCGGCCCACATGCTCAAGCAGCATCAGATGGCCACGCTTATGGCGGCTCGGGGATGGCGCTATAGTTTAATGGGGGCTTACGATGATGGAAAAGATGATCAATGGGCGTATAAGACCTTCGCTACAAACGACTTAAAAGCCGAGTATTTGCTTCATACCAATTATGATGACGAGAATTGGAACGACGCAGGGATCTACTTATATGTCGGGACCGATCAGTTGCGGTTCGTCAAGGACGGGACGGTGCTAGATCTGGAAACCATTCCATCTCGATTGCTTTCAGAAACGATGCGCGAGACAGACCTGTTCGTCGGAGTTGCCAGCGTTGGCAACGATCCGCTTTGGGCCGACCAAGGGCCAACACCAGAAGCACGGCAGTATTGGCATAGTTATTCTTTCGGCGAGCTGGATGGATTTGCCGACACTCGCAAGCAGGTCTTGGAAGCATTGCTGCCGCGGCTCAAAATCCGTGACGTGGCGCACATTGAAGGCAAGTACTTGATCGTCGATGGAAAACTAAACACTTACAAAATCCATCTTGGGTCTTCGAACATATTGATGGCACCGGGTGACCGATATTTGTGTATTGTCGCGAGCTCCGTATCCCAAAAAACTGACTTGGTACTTCCATTCGAGGGTGACAATCGTTTGTCTGTCATTTTGTCAAAAGCTCTGATGCTTGCGGATGACGATAAAATCACGGCGAGCGATATTGTCAGGCAATTGAAGTAGCATGAGAGCTTGAAAATAGTTCGGTGATCCTACGGGTCGGAGAAATCAAAAGCAGTCATTGATGATTAAGGAGCCAATGGCAGCTTCGTCCCACGCAGCAGCCGTTCGGCCCTCAACGTAGTCCAAATGCCCGACAGAAACCATCAGATGGCTGCTAGGAGCCCAGAGCGTCTACCGGTTTCGTCAGGGTAACTGCTTCTGTCTAGGTCTACGGGCATTAGCTAGACGTCCTATCCATTGGGGCATATCTATCATGAGCAGATTGGCGAACATGGTGGAGTTGAATGATAAGTTGTTTAAGGTTCTCGATATCTTATTTAATCATTTCCGCCCTAACCTGCGCCTTTTTTGGGGTTCCAATATTCATTCGAATGTATGAAAGCTGGAACTTCAAATACATCGGCAGAATGACCATCGATGTAATTCTACTTTTGGCAATCGTGGCTGGGTTACTAACTGTCAGCTTTAGGATGTTACATGGCGTTGCGAACTTGCGACGCGTAAGCGCAATCGTTCTCGTGTTTTTCCTATCAATTGTTGGAATTGTGACTTCACTAATCATTGGAGCAGCATTTGGCTTTCTCCTTAGCTGGGTCTTGAAAATTTGGACTCCAGTAAATGCGTTAGTGTTTAAAATTCAATACGAAACAGCAGTTTATATGGGCTCAACCATTGTTGTTACCTATTTTCCCTCATTGTCCATGATTGCATCAGTTGCTGTTTTGGCGGCACTATTTGGGTTGCCATTGGCTCGTATCAGCATGGGGGTACGGTTTGCAGAAGCGTGGTGTCACCAAGCCGGGAAAAGATGGATGCTCTTTTGGCGGTGCGGGATCGGTGCTTTAGGGCTCTCGGTTATCTGGACGGTTGTTAGTTTGACCTCTCACTCATTTTTAATAGAACCAACGCTTAAGTACCCAACACTTTCAGATTTCAACGCCGGTATCAGCCAATTGACGTTTTCCCAGCCGACTTTGCTTGAATGGTTTTTCAGCCTCGGAATGAATTTGTTGTGGTACTCGCTTGCTGTGGGCCTTGTTGCATATCTTGCGGTACAGATTCAGCAACGGTTTGGATGAACATAACCAAACATTAGGCTCATTTAATGAAAACCGAACGGCAGCAAAGTCCCGCGCAGCAGCCATTGATGCAGACTGCAGCGAATGCCTGCATCGAGCCCAAAGTGACTGATGCTGCACTACGCATGAATGGTTGCTTTCGCTTGAAACGCATATGCCTCGACTTTGCAGGCTCAGTGCACGTACTTTGTACAGGAAAGCAGTTCGTATAGACACTTGGACTACTCATGAAACAAAGCGCAAAACTCTACTCTTTCGGTGGCTTCGATATGCAATGGGCTTACTTTACCGTAACCGGGCGCAAAGCTGCTGCCTGTGCGACCTGCGGCGTCCGGTGTAAGGACTGGCTTCGCCCGCCCAAAGCCCGCAACAAAAAGCTCCCCTACGACCTCAACGATACCTATGACAACAATGTCATAATCTCTGAGCGTGCCAAGGTAATGTTCGAAACCTATTGGCCCGGTCAAATGATGATACGCCAGATTTTTGACAATGCTTGGGAAGCTGAACCGACTCGCGTGCTTGTTGTCGCCAATCAAGACGACGTCACGGCCTATAGCAGCCAATATGGCAGTGGAGACAACGTCCCCTGCACGGAGTGTGGACTTCACTACTGTCAAACGTTCAAGGATTATCGGTTTCGTTTTGCCAACCCGGCGATCATCGACGAAGACGGGATATTCCGGACTGACATCACTTTTGGCCATGCGTTTCGCAGCCCATTGTGGCTAGCAGGCCCCAAAGCAGCCTTCGCCATCTCTGCGAGATTTCGCGAAGTGTATCTCAACCCATTCGAAGACACCAAAGACGGGATCAAGCATTTGCGAATGGATCAGCACTTTCGTGCCGACCCTGAACCGGATGCAGTCGAGCCTGATTATCCGGGATTTTTGGAATAGTATTCGTACCAATTGACGCGTGGTGTAAATGGCAACATCTGAGCCTAAGCGGACTTAGCGGTGAATTGTGTGAACGACAGAAAAGTCCGCTTGGCAGATCTTGGTGCAACCCGCAGCGAATGGCAACTTCGAGCCCACTTTGATCGATGCTGCACGATGCACGAACGGAAGCGATGCACTCGATAGGTGCCTTTCACCTCTGTCGGTCTGGTGATGGATGGAACGGATTAGGCGTGCGGTGCAAACGTGTCAGACATCGCACATTTAACCTCGACCGTGGTGCGCAGTGCGTAAATCGGGGGCGTGGCTTGGCACCATCTGCTGACTCCGCAGTCCGCTCCAGAACCTTTGGAAATCTCAAACAATTCACAACTCCTTCGAAAGGTCCTTTGGGCACGTGATCAATACTCTCCTTGCCACAGCAGCGGCTTCGTCCAGGAGCGAAGGGCGTGCAAATCATACAATAACGCCAATCCGGCCCAACATTGGCCCGTTTTCTGCACCAGACGAGAGGAGAGTTTCTCGGAGCACAATGAATGCGATTTCTGTGGGTATTGTTCACAATATGCGTTGTTTTGTCAGCGGTGGTACTAAGCGAATTTGGCCAGGTCCTTTTGGTTCTGATGATGTTGAGTGTTATTGGTATACCTCAGGCGTTCCTGCTGATGTATTTGCCCTTGTTTACCGGAGTGCTGGGCATTATTCTTATCACCCGAGCCGTAATAGCGCGATTGCCTTGGTTTCGAAAACAGGGTGCTCTTGTGCTGTTCGGCCTGAGCGTTGCATTGGCCGCTGGCGTTCTGTTCGCGGTTCCGACCTCCTATAACCACAAGGTAGAAGCGGCCATGCCTCTGGCTGTGGCCAAAGACATGCCTCTATCCGGCACCAAGGCCCAGGGCTTGGTTGTCGGGTTGAACCATCGTGCCGACCGGTGCAGCGCAGACTGTGCGGAATTGCTGTTTGCATCGCCGGATATTCAGCTGGTACTTGGCCGCTTTGACCATCTAGCCGACGGCACGTCGGCAGCACCTCCCGCCAATTCGAGCACTTGGGGGGTGGTGAAAAGGGGGGTGGGGCTATGCCCTCGGCCACCGAATCAATCCTCCTCGGCACTACATGTTGCCATGGCAGAGGCTGAACTGGACGGTTTTTGCTTTGATCAAATCCCTATGACCGACCATGTCGATGTCGTGGTTCGAAACATCAACAAACCCGGCGATGCACCCGGGCAGGAACGGGATGACAAACGCACAGAAATGTACTTGCGCCAGGGTGATCACCTGCGGCTGGCCTACCGCGTGACAACCGGGTCTCGCTACAAACTATCCGTGCCATTGGTGTTTTTTTCGTCGAATGGCCACGGGTTTGACCTAGGCCTGTCACTTGCTCCACCAAAGGAAAAAACACTCCTGAAAAGCCCGGTTGCTGTTCTGTCAACGCAGGCGTTGCTCGAGGCGGCCCTTCCCGGAGACATCACCCTGCCTTCCTTCGAAGCCGTCAGGGAATTGTCGCGGAAACAACAGGAGGCCCTGCGAAAACACGAACGCGACATTCGCAAGACGCTGGATCGCGCGCGCTATGCGGCTGCGCTAACGGCTCTGCGCTCCGACGATGCCGCCGAGGTCGCCAAAGGTTTCAAAATCACCAACGCCTATCTGAGCCGTTTCTACTCCTCAGGGGTTAGTGTATCGGAGATACCTTTACTATTGGCATCTGTATCCACACTAAGGATACCGTATTTCTTGGATGACCACATTTTACCCAATTCCCCGCCCGAAGTGACGATGGCAGTAGTCGACGCCGTTCTTGATCGGTTGGTTGAGATAGGCGAAGCCCCGTTGGACAAATCAACCAAGTCGGCCCTTCGCAGAATTTTACACCAGGCTAAAGTGCGCTCCCAATTTGATATCCGCCCACGTTTGGAACGCCTTGATCAACTGGCCTCCACTCCAAGAGGACGAGAACTTGTCGGTGGATTGATCGCGATGCGCGGTCTTCTGGGCCCGGATCAAGCACCCGCCCTGCTCGACTATCTTGATGTACAAATTGCCGACGGCAAGGCCGGTGATGGGCTGGATACCGCCTATCGTGGTCTATGCCTGATGGGCCCCGAAGGCGTTCAGTTTCTCGGCGACTTTACACAGCGCGATGTGCAGCTTGGCACGACCAAACACAACTCGACCGTGTACGATTTGTCGTACAACCTAACACTGATGGGGCTGGATGACGAAAAAATCAGAAGAACCCTGCGCTTTGAGCTTTACTCGGATGCAAAACGGCTCGAAAGGACGGAAGACCTCATGATCAAGGCCCGTGCATCAGCAGAGAAGTCACTTGCTAGGGAAACAGAAAAAGGGATTTCACCACCGTGGCGGCGGTTGTGTAAATAGTCAACTCTCGTTCATGACCCGACAGCGGCAACAAAACAGTACCTGCAAAACAAGCCTCCCACCGATGAATCGATGTGGCCAACAGGCATGCACAAAGGCTGAGTCGCATACCTCGTACTTTGACGGTCCAGTACGCGATAGCAGCCGTTGGAGCCACCGCAGCGAAAGCCGGGATTGTCCCGCAAAGCAGGCCTACGGGGTACCACCTACCCTGCTTCCCCTTATTTCCTTGGTTTAGTGGCGCGCGCGCCAAACTTGGGTGCAATGGAATAGTGAAGCGGTGTCAAATTGCCCTACGAAATGGGGTTCGCAACAAACTGCCAATGCGCAGGATGTGTGCACTTTGGCCAAGCGCGCTTTCAAGCAAACGCTCAAAACCGCAGATAAGACGGTTGCCATCGCGCGATCCAGCACGCTCATCGCCTAGTTTGGACCTGTCGTGGCATTGTCGCACTCTTTTCCTGCAACCTTTTCGCAAAAAAGAACGATCATGGGAACGAGCCGCACAGCTGAGTTTTAACACGAAGCCGAAGGGGTCAAGTGGCAGACAGTTAAACACCGCCGTGCGCGCCATCAAAACAGGCGGCATGGTCAATCATGCACACGACCCGGGCCGTCACAAAAGCGTAAACCGCTTTGATGGTTCCATTTTAGGTGGCGTCGGGCGCTACATCCCCAGCGCTTCTTTATAAAGTTCTAACACCGCTTCTTCTTCGGCCAGATCTTCGTGGTCACGTTTGCGCAGGGCGACCAGCTTACGCAGCACTTTGGTGTCATACCCGCGGCCTTTGGCCTCTGACATGACCTCTTTTTGTTGTTCCGCGATGTCTTTTTTCTCGGCGTCCAGGCGCTCGAACCGTTCTATGAACTGGCGCAGCTCATCTGCCGTTACGCGGTAGGTTGTATCGGTCACTGCATCGCTCATTTTTAGGCCCCTGAATTGATTGTCGGTCCCGGTTGCCTAGCGTTCCTTTGGCCGGTAGGCAAGTCGATCAATGCTTGCCTGTGTGGCGAATTCAATGATAGGCGGCAGGCGCAACAATTGGGGGGCAATGGGCATGAGTTTTCTGATCTGGCCGGGGGCCGCTTTATCGCTGGTCGGGTTGATCGGGCTGATCTGGTGCATCATACTGGCGGGCAAAGCACGCAAAGCGCAGCTGGACAGCACCGAAATGACGGCCCGATTGCAAAAACTGGTCGCTTTGAATATGGGCGCGCTGGGCCTGTCGACCATCGGTTTAATGATGGTCGTGATCGGCATTCTGCTGGGTTAGGATCGGCTTCAAAAC
>Ga0209345_10005632_pt1 | contig 11556 bp, 10 predicted proteins | sample Cruoilmetagenom7_FD_187294 | JGI IMG/M metagenome (GOLD analysis project Ga0209345, IMG submission 187294) | Oil polluted marine microbial communities from Coal Oil Point, Santa Barbara, California, USA - Sample 7 (SPAdes) (version 2) | ecosystem: Environmental > Aquatic > Marine > Oil seeps ...
CACAAAATCCTCAAAGTAAAACTGAGAATAAATTGCAAAAACTCCATAATTGGCTTGACAACCTTAAGGTTGCACAGTATAAGTTAAAAGCTAAAATTATGCAATAAAATTTTATCGGTTATGGGCCGGAGTGGCGGAACTGGTAGACGCGCTAGGTTCAGGGTCTAGTGGGGGATTCTCCGTGGGAGTTCGAGTCTCCCCTCCGGCACCAATGTGTAGATCTTTTCTTGTTACGGTTCACAGGGATCGGGGATCAGATCCTAGAGATTTTCAGATATTAAATTTCACAAGGCCAGAGGGAGAAATCCGAGTAAGTCATACATTGGAGTACGTCGTCGAGGATTCCGACCGATAACGCAGTGAAATTTGATATATGGAAATCTACAGAGGTTCGCTTCTTACCATTTCTTTAATGAGAGGAGATATTCATGGCTGTTAGAATAGCTATCAATGGTTTTGGAAGAATCGGAAGGTATCTTGTAAGGGTTGCTTTTGACAGGGATGACGTAGAGATAGTCGCCATCAATGCCAGGGCTGACACCAAGACCCTCGCCCATCTACTTAAGTACGATTCCATACATAGATCCTTCCCGGGAGAGGTTATTGCCAAAAGTGGGACAATTGTTGTAGGCGGTAAGGAAATCATTATAACCAGTACAACAGATAATCTCAGTGAACTTCCCTGGAAGGAACTCGGTGCAGACATCGTTATGGAAACTACCGGCAAGTTTCGAGATAGGGATAGTAACGCTCAACACTTTAACGCAGGGGCCAAGAAGGTAATCATCGGAGCTCCAGGAAAAGGCGTTGATGCTACTTTAGTTTATGGGGTTAATGAATTCAGCTATGACCCCTCAAAACAACATGTGATATCTAATGCGTCCTGTACTACCAACTGCCTAGCCCCTGTTGCAAAGGTCTTACATGAAGGGTTCGGGATAGAAAAAGGTTTAATGACTACGATCCATTCATACACCATGGACCAGCGATTGTTGGACGGGTCTCATAAAGACCTCAGAAGGGCCAGAGCAGCTGCTATGTCCATGATTCCCACAACTACCGGAGCCGCTGTAGCTGTTGCCCAAGTCATACCTGAATTGAAAGGCAAACTAGACGGACAATCGATTCGAGTTCCCACACCAAATGTATCTGTTTCAGATCTCGTAGTGAATTTGAGCCGGAATGTAACAGTAGAAGACGTAAACGATGCGCTGAAGCAAGCCTCTGAAGGACCGCTAAAGGGCATACTATCGTATTGTGAAGAAGAATTGGTTTCTGTAGATTTCACCAGTAGTCACTATTCCTCTATCGTGGATGCACCAAGCACCAATGTAATCGGAGGTGACATGGTAAAGGTTATGGCATGGTACGACAATGAAAGCGGTTTCTCCGCCAGGATGGTTGATCTTGCTGTGTACATAGGTGAAAGGCTCTAATGACCTATAGGCTTCCATTACCTTGTTTAAGGCTAATTTCTGAATCATTACCAAATGTTTCAAGCTGTGCAGTTACTCAACAATAGCGCCTATGACTTGAATAATCTTCTCCTCTCTTCTTGATTCATTTTGAAGATTCTAAGTTCGCTGCTCTAAATTGCAGATAACTCAGTCGCAAGCTCCCTCAAACAATCTGCAATTTTCAGCTTCACTCACTAAGAATCTTTCTCAAAATGAATCAAGAAGGTTCGTCAAAGATCATTCAAGTCATATTCCTACCAACTGCACAGGTCGAAATGTTTTCAGAAGGAGGAGTATGTGCCGATAAAATATATTGATAATCTTGATATCCATGGAAAAAAATTATTAGTGAGGGTGGATTTTAATGTCCCCCTCGATGAGATGGGAAATATTACTGATGATTCCAGGATAAGGGCGGTACTCCCAACTATCAATTATGCCCTAGACGAAGAGGCCGGGGTTATCCTGATGTCACATATGGGAAGGCCAAAAGGGAAGGTCGACAAGCAGCTTACCTTAGAGCCAATAGCTAGACGGCTCCAGAGGTTATTAAAAAAAGAGGTCGTCCTGGTCGATGATTATGTTGACGGTAACGTGAAAGATACGGTCAACAGCATGAATTCGGATTATGTTGTGCTCCTTGAAAACTTAAGGTTCCATGCCGGGGAAGAGAAGAATGAAGATAATTTTGCAAAGCAGTTGGCTAACCTGGCAGATGTATATATCAATGATGCCTTTGCTGTATCCCACAGGGCTCATGCCTCGCTGGTTGCCATAACCCGCTTCTTCGACGTGTGTGGCGCCGGGTTCTTGATGAAGAAGGAACTCAATTACTTTGCCAGAGCCATGGAAAATCCTGCGAGACCAATGGTGGCCATTATAGGGGGAGCCAAAGTATCCAGTAAACTGGAGGCTTTGCTCAATGTCATCAAGACGGTGGATAAGATGATAGTAGGGGGGGGGATGGCATTCACCTTCCTTAAGGTGCTTGGGTATGATATTGGGAAGTCCTTGCTTGAGGAGGAGCTAGTAGATACTGCACGCAGGGTTTTAGATCTTGCCAAGGAACGGGGGGTTAAATTCTACCTGCCTGTGGACTGCGTGGTTGCGGATAAGTTCGATTCAAAGGCGGAAACCAAGATAACTACCGTCCAGGAGATCCCCAAAGACTGGATGGCGTTGGATGTCGGTCCCGCAAGTATTAAACTCTTCTCTGAAGCCTTGCAGGATGCCAAGACCATTATCTGGAACGGGCCGATGGGGGCCTTTGAGATGGACGCTTTTAGTAGGGGAACGTTTGCAATGGTGGATCATGTGGCGAGTTCCTATGCATTGACTATCGTAGGCGGTGGAGATACAGATGTTGCCGTTAACCGGGCTGGGGAACTGAGCAGCATGTCTTACGTATCCACAGGTGGAGGTGCCTTCATATCTCTATTGGAGGGGAAGCCACTCGCAGGGATCGAAGCCCTGAAAGCCAAATAGTTCTTTCTCCACCTCAACTATAGATTTTCATATATTAAATTTCACAAGGCCAGAGGGAGGAATCAGAGTAAGTCGTACATTTAGTACGTCGTCGAGGATTCCGACCGATAACGCCGTGAAATTTAATATATGGAAGCCTATATATCAGAAATTTTGAAACTCAATTATGAGCTACAAATTGTCGGGTGGGCTATTCGGTTACTTGTTATACGTAACGCCTTGTCGCAAACCCCTATCTACAGATAAGCCACTATTACACGAAGAACGAATACCTTATGACAAAGTAGTTCATAAGAAGTAAACGAATAGTCTCCCTGACAATGGCTTAAAGGCATAATTCAAATTGAGTTTCAAAATTTCTGATATATAACCCGTTCACAGAGTCAGACGGGCAGAGGTCAAGCATGCGAAAAGCACTTATCGCCGGAAACTGGAAGATGAATATGACCGTACCTCAATCGGTCGGGTTAACATGTGAGATCAAGGACATGTTATCAGGTGTGAGCGATGTAGAAATTGTAGTTGCCCCCCCTTTTTTGGCAATACATAGTGTGGCGCAAGAGTTGAAAGGCGCTAATATACATCTTTCTGCGCAGGATGTTTTCTGGGAAGAGAAAGGGGCTTACACAGGCGCCATATCCCCCCCAATGTTATTAGATGCCGGATGCAAGTATGTCATTGTGGGCCATTCCGAACGACGTCAGTATTTTGGAGAAACAGATGATACGGTCAACAAAAAGATGAAGGCTGCCCTGCATCACGGCTTATTGCCCATCTTTTGTGTAGGTGAGGTTATTTCGCAAAGAGAATCAGGAGAAACCTTTAACGTAATTGAAACACAGGTTCAGGGAGGACTATCAGGTCTCTCCCCCTTAGAGATGAAAGATGTGACCATTGCTTATGAGCCTGTGTGGGCCATTGGAACAGGTAAGACAGCTACCGGCGAGCAGGCTGAGGAAATGCATGATTTCATAAGAGGACTCGTGAGGAAGCTTTATAAAGATACGGCAGATAATACAAGGGTACTCTATGGTGGAAGCGTGAAACCGGACAACATAAACGGTTTGATGACCAAACCGAATATAGACGGGGTGCTAGTAGGGGGAGCAAGCCTGAAGGCTCAGGATTTTGCGAAGATTGTCAGGTATCAAAGGTAGGTCTGTAAGAGATGGACGGATCACTCATTTTGCAACATGATGTCATCGGTGATGTCGAGGTGCCTCGTCTCATGCTCGGCACCTCACCCTTTATCGGGGCCGGACAGTTCGGTCTTCGATCCATGGAGTACTACCTCCGCTTTACCATGAATCCGGAGAACGTGACAAAATTGATCGTAGAAGCAGCGGAAATGGGGATAACCTGGGTGCAGGCTCTCGGGTACGAGTTCATAGGTAAAGCAGTGGAGGAAGCTAGGAATATCACTAAAATCGATATCCAGGTGATTGGCTCCATCGGACCTCATAACTTTGACAGCCAATTTGACTTGATGAAGAGGCTGGGAGCCAGGATAATCCTTACACATGCAGTAGTTACCGACAGGCTGGATAAGCACTTTGAAAAATGCATCGACAGGATAAACGATGTCAGCATTGCAGGGGCAGTTACGCACTTGCCGGGAAAGATCATCCCTCAGCTCTCCGGCTATGACAAAGTCAAGATAATAATGGCATCCGTAAATAAGATTGGTAAATTCATGTCCCCCACACCAAAGGAGAGTCTTGATGCCATCAAGAATACGGATAAAGTGGTTATCGGTAAAAAGACACTTGCAGCCGGAGTTTTGAAGCCAAGAGAGGCTTTGGAGTATACCTCCAATTTTGTCTACGGAGCCACGATCGGCATAGCTTCCTCCGAAGAATTGAGGGAGACCTTTGGTGTGGCTAAAGAAATATGGAAACCTCAGCCTCGTTCCTTATAGATTTCCATATATTTAATTTCACGGCGTTATCGGTCGGAATCCTCGACGACGTACTCAATGTACGACTTACTCTGATTCCTCCCTCTGGCCTTGTGAAATTTAATATTTGAAAATCTATAGGTTGAGGGGGAAGAGAAATAATGAAACGATGGCCAAAACCAAATCTAAAAAGATCGGACAAGTATCATGGTGTATTTTTTGACGAGGGGCTGCCAGAGCCTAAAAAATGGGTTGCACGAGTGAACAGGCGCTGTGCCCACTTCAATTTTATTGGTACTTTCGAGACAGAATTGAAGGCTGCAAAAGCGTACAATACTTACGTTAAAAAACATGAACTTTATAACGTTGGTCTATTCTTGAACGATCTGAAGTGCCAGGAGTAGAGGACCCGGACCATACAGCCTCTGCTCTGTATCCGTCTCAATCCTCAAAGTCCCCTGAAGGCCCCTTATCCGTATTTAATGCGGCCCCACGCTCACGAATCTTGCTCTTCGTCCACTCAGCAGGGTCTTCAATTCGAGTGGCTTTTGGACCCAAGTCATAGGATCCAGCCTTGAGAATAGCCTCAATAGCCAAGGGTGCAGTATCATTGGCTTTAAAAACCTCAGTCAACAGCTCGTAAACGAAATCTTCAACCCCTTTTGCCATCCTTTCGCGCACATCGCAGGGCAGACTTAGGAACTTATTCTCAAAGGGGAGGTTGAGTTTTTTATAATTCCCGCCTTTTATTTCCCTTGATTTGGCATAATCAACCATTTCATTCCACAGCTCTTGTGTCACCCCTTTGTCAACCACCTTGATAAATTCCCCGTTTTCATCAAGCTGCGCGTTCCCGTATTCATTGACCTTCACACCCCAAGTAATCATCTGAAGGGCAGTCGCCACATTGGCCTTTGTAGTATTGGTCTTCTGAACGATACTCTGGAGCCTATCCGAACTGTTACCCGATGTCCCGTGCTGCGCTCCTGAAACCTTATATTTAGTCAGGGCTTTATGTATCTCTGCTGTCAAGGAAACCTGTATACCCTTGTCGCTTTCTTCGATACCATGGGTAGTTCCATTATTTAAGGCGATCCAATCAGGAAAGATGTCATGGGCATTAAGTCCCTGAATCAGAAAAAGGGCTTCGTCAACCGTCGAAAGCCCCTCCTTGCCCTTTATCTCACCGACTTCCGTCTCAAAGCCGGCCCACTTGGGGATACAGGGGTTGAGGGTTATACTGGCAAGAAGGTTTTCATCATCAGGCAGGTGTGATGCATCAATGGCGATGGAGGTGATACCTGCGTCAAACAAGGACAAAATTTCGGTCTTCCCTGTTTCAACATCGCCGGCAGACTTTATGCCGTAATGATCTGCATGTATAGCTACCGGCACGGTAATGTCAAACTCGTTGCAAAGCGCATCCACCTGCCTTGCCAGATTCCAAAGATTGACAGCACAATAGGCGCTTGTACCACCTTCTGACTTAGCAATTTCAATGATAATAGCAGCATTTGCACACTGTGCAGCCCTGAGGACGCCACGAATCACAAAGTGGTTTCGCCCATTGGCCGCAATGGTCATGGCCTTTCCCTTGGCCATCATGGCCCTATCTATCACCTTTCCGCTCACAATCAGAGCCTTGGAATTGGGAAAGAGTTTGACTATATTGGGCGGACGGCCGACCTTGAGCGCCTTTTCAAATTCTGAAATTGTAGTTGCCATAATGAGATTCTCCTTTTTCACTATGTTTTTTCCTCATGCCTTGGATTTTTGGTTCTTGGCTTGTTCACGATCTCCCAAGATCGCAAAAATCAACGGCATATCAAAAGGTCTTTGAAAGCAATCCTATGGGCTACAGCTTCATTAACTTACCCGTATTTATTGAGAAGTTACACCGAAAAGTGGAAACATTGCGATTTATGCGGGGAATAATACGTGGAAGAGATGCCGAAACAAAAAAAGGGTTTTCGGAAAAATCCCAAACCCTTGAATATATTGGTAGCGGGGGCAAGATTTGAACTTGCGACCTTCGGGTTATGAGCCCGACGAGCTACCAAACTGCTCCACCCCGCGACACGACTAATTACAATTAACTATACTGCATATATATAACACGCCAAGATTTTTGTCAAGATTTTTTTGAGGAAATTGAGGAAATTATTTCAGGCTCGTCCCTTAAGAACTGAGGTCAACCTCATTTTCCCGTAATAAAAAGGTTAGGAGTTTATACCCATCCTCAATATACAGACTATTTTTTTTTGCTGATCTTTCATTGAAATCCAGATCCTTTGATGGCAAAACTTTCGAATCATTCGACGAGTAAATGGCAAATGGAACAGGATCGGATGTGTGACTCATCAATGTTAAAGGCGTAGAATGGTCCGGTAGAACCATAACTCTGAACTCTCCAAACTTATCTATCCCATCTAAAACAGTCCCGACAACATCTTTGTCGAACCTCTCAATAGCCTTGATTTTATCTTCTATATTGCCACTGTGGGAAGCTTCATCGGGCGACTCAACATGGACATACACAAAATCCTTTTCTCCAAGTTCTCTGAGGGCATACTCTGCCTTCCCCAGATAATTTGTGTCAAGGTATCCAGTTGCACCCGGAACATTGACTACCTCTAGCCCAGCATACATACCGAGCCCTTTTATAAGATCAACGGCTGATATCACCGAACCGGAAATATTGTATCTTTCACAAAGGGTTGGCATCTCCGGCGCCCTACCCTGTCCCCAGAGCCAGATGGAGTTAGCCGGCTTCTTCGACTCCTTTACCCTCCTTATGTTAATAGGATCGCTTTCAAGGATTGTTTTGGAATCATCCATCAATTTAAGGATGATTCTCTTCCCTTTACCTTTAGGCAAGTAAGGATCAATAGCCTTGCCGGAGATGTCATGAGGCGGGGTCGTCTCCAATTTTTCCTGACCGTTCTTCCAAACAATAATATGACGGTAACTGACTCCGGGACAAAACTTTATATCTTCTGTCCCAAGCCTATTGTCAATCTTGCGGATGAGCTCTCTTCCCTCTTCCGTAGTTATGTGACCTGCGCTATAATCTTCCATGTATATTTTACCATCTCTGGCAGATAAGGTTATCAAGTTACACCTGAAGGCCACATCCTCTGGGCCCAGTCTTAAACCTATGCTGGCAGCTTCCAAAGGCGCCCTTCCAGTATAGTACTTCTTGGGATCATAGCCGAGGATAGAGAGGTTCGCAGTATCGCTGCCAGGGTTAAACCCTTTGGGTATGGTGCTTACCAGACCGAATATTCCCTTTTGGGCCATCCGATCCATATTGGGTATATCGGCCACCTCAAGAGGAGTCTTGCCTCCCAAGCCAGAAACAGGGTAATCGGACATCCCATCACCGATCAATATAACATACTTCATCTCGTTTAATCCCAAAAAAATGGTGAATATTAAATTTCACAAGGCCAGAGGGAGAAATCCGAGTACGTCGGCGAGGATTCCGACCGATAACGCCGTGAAATTTAATATATGGAAATCTATACGGCATAAGTCTGTTGCTTGTAGTTGTTGAGGAGTTGCAAATTAAAGCTCCAAGACCTCTAATATTTTATCTAACCTAGATGGCAAGGTTACGGGTTCCGCAGACACCTTAATGGCATTCTCTGGGTCCTTCAATCCATTGCCGGTCAATGTACAAACAATGGTATCACCTCTTTTGAAGTGGCCTTGTTTGCTTAACTTAATAACCCCTGCTACAGAGGCTGCTGAAGCCGGTTCGCAAAATATCCCTTCATGTTTTGCTATTAACTTATATGCGCTTATGATCTCTTCATCTGAGACCATATCAATGGTCCCACCCGATTCATCCCGGGCCGCCTCTGCCCGTTTCCAGCTCGCGGGGTTCCCTATCCTGATTGCCGTAGCCACGGTCTCCGGATTTTTCACGATGGTTCCCCTTACTATGGGGGCAGCCCCCTCGGCCTGAAACCCTATCATCTTGGGCAGGTTATTTATCTTGCCGGAGGACTTATATTCCTTAAAACCTTTCCAGTATGCCGTTATATTACCGGCATTCCCAACCGGTAACGCATGGAATGTCGGGACAAAACCTAGTTGGTCACAGACTTCAAAAGCTGCCGTCTTCTGTCCCTCTAAACGATAGGGATTCAAGGAGTTTACCATCGTAATAGGGTATTTTTCCGATATCTCTCTTACGATATTTAGCGCCTCATCAAAATTTCCCTCTACCTGGATTACCACAGCACCATGGATCATAGCCTGGGAAAGCTTCCCTAAAGCTATCTTTCCTTCCGGGATAAGCACATAAGCCTTCAACCTCCCCTTTGCCGCATAAGCAGCAGCAGAGGCAGAAGTGTTGCCTGTTGAGGCACAAATAACCGCTTTACCCCCTTCTTCCAATGCCTTGGATATGGCAACAGTCATTCCCCTGTCCTTAAAAGAGCCCGATGGATTGAGACCTTCATGTTTCAGATAAAGATCAATATCCTTATTAATAAAATCCCTCAGTCTATTGGCTGCAAGAAGAGGCGTATTGCCTTCATCCAGGCTAATGACCTTAGAGTCGTCCCCTATAGGCAGAAACTCTTTGTATCTCTTGATTATCCCTCCCATAATGTTCTGTCCTCCAAGGTTGAAACCGCGTCCTCTATTCTAATTAATACCGTATCATCAAGAGTTGTTGGCAGATCATCTATCTGTTTCAATGCCTTCTGAACATTGGCCTCTTTGGCTTCGTGAGTCACCATAAAGATTGGAACGTCCCCTTCGACCTCTCTCCCCTTCTGAATAACCGATGAGATGCTTATATCCAGATTACCCAGTATCCCCGATATCTTTGAAAGAACCCCGGGTCTATCTTTGGCGGAAACCCTCAGATAATACCTGCTTCTAATCTCACTCATGTTCTTGATCCTGCTATTCCTTATGTTTTCATGCTGACAAGAAAGGAATGGCGCCTTCTGACTGCCGCCCTTCAGAATATTCCGACATATCTCTAGAATATCGCTAATTACTGCGCTCGCCGTCGGTAACATCCCTGCTCCCTTTCCATAAAACATAGTTGAACCTACGGCATCCCCGTTAATAAATATTGCATTGTATGCCTCATTAACCTTTGAAAGGAGATGACTGCTAGGTAATAAGGTCGGATGAACACGCGCTTGAATCTGGCACCCCTCTTCCTTGGCTATAGCCAGTAACTTTATCGTATAACCCAGTTCCTTAGCGAACTCTATGTCAAGGGGGGTGATCTTGGAAATGCCTTCAGCATAAATGTCATTGAACTCCACTTTGGTCCCATAAGCCAGAGAGACCAGTACAGCTAGCTTGTGGGCCGCATCTATCCCTTCAACATCGAAGGTGGGATCTGCCTCAGCATAACCTTTTTTTTGGGCATCCTTCAGTACGTCCCCGAATGTTGCGCCTTTATTCGTCATCTCGGAAAGGACATAATTTGAAGTGCCGTTCAGTATCCCAAATATAACCTTTATGTTGTTAGCAGCCAATCCATCCCTGATGGACCGAATGATGGGGATACCACCACCGACACTTGCCTCAAAGCCAATACCTACCTCTTCCTTGTATGCTTCTTCAAATATCTCGGCACCATGGACTGCCAGTAAGGCCTTGTTTGCCGTAACTATGTTCTTACCTTTTCTGATGGCCTTCAGGATGATATCCTTGGCCGCACCGCATCCACCGATTAGCTCAATTATTATGGAGATATCCGCATCATCTATTATTTCCTGAGCATCCGTAGTTAGAAGCTTCTTGTCTATCATTAACCCTCGATCGCTTGTAATATCCAGGTCTGCGATCTTCTTCAGTACAACTGAAGCCCCAAGACGATCCTCAATAACCTTCCTGTTGTTCCGGAGGATCCTCACCACTCCGGTCCCTACAGTGCCAAACCCAACCAACCCAATATCTATTTTCTTCACGGTCGTCCTCGTCCCTAATGTATCATTTCCAATATGACGTAAGGAATTTCGTGCACCTATAGATTTAGCGTTTAACCTCTGTTTTTCTTCGCAATTGCTTCCGCATCCTCCAGAGAAGAGTAACCTGACGCTAAAACCAGATGTGAGTAAAGTTCCTCTGTCATGTTTTCCCCTTCTTGGACTTTGTCTAATAGGTCTTTGTGGAGACTGGCCAATGTTTCATCTGAGTAAGTCTCGAGTTCTCCGCGCATATAGGTTTCAAACGAGGTGCCAAAAGATGTGTCATCAGTGCTACTCAGTGAGCGCGCACCACCCATCAGGTTGGGATATTTATCAAACATCTGATTCTGCCACTTATATTGGATTTCAATGATACTTTCCATCAAAGGATTATCTTTGAGTTTTGGGATAAGGTTTTCCATGCGGGCATATTTTTGGGTCATCATGTTAACGCCCTTCCTGTCGGCCTCCTGCAGGTCCTTTAGATAGCAGTTCAGGGTCTTTTCCGACCAGGCGAGGAATTGGGCCTTCCTGTTGATACGAAAGCTATCAGGATGTTCCTGACAACTGGCCTTATGCCTGCTTTTTACACTGAGAAACATTTTCAGTTCAAAGTCCAGGATATTCTCTATAATATCAGTTTTTTCCGACACTTGATCCCCCTTTTCTTTCATGGTTTTTAGTGATGAGACCGAAATAACCATCCCAATTGATCAGAAATTTTGAAACTCATTTGAATTATGCCTTTAAGCCATTGTCAGGGGGGACTATT
>Ga0209345_10005633_pt1 | contig 11554 bp, 9 predicted proteins | sample Cruoilmetagenom7_FD_187294 | JGI IMG/M metagenome (GOLD analysis project Ga0209345, IMG submission 187294) | Oil polluted marine microbial communities from Coal Oil Point, Santa Barbara, California, USA - Sample 7 (SPAdes) (version 2) | ecosystem: Environmental > Aquatic > Marine > Oil seeps ...
TAAAATTTCAGATGCTCAAGTGGCGAATTTTATAAGTTTAATGGATAAGTAAGAGTAAGGCTTTGAAAGTTAGTTGTATAAATAAAATTTAGAATTGTAATATTGGAAAAAACAATTATTTATATTGTGTCGGATAGTAGATCTGGTTCTACTTTATTGGAAAATATTTTATCGAAATCAGAAGACGCTTTATCTGTTGGTGAATTGCATCATCTTGATAGTCATTATAATAAAGGTCAGTGGGGGAAGACTTGGGGCTGGAAATGTTCTTGTGGTAGTAGTTTGAAAAAATGTGTTTTTTGGAATAAGGTCTTTGCAAACTTAAAATTAAGTGGAGTAAATGGCATTTCAACAACCACAGTTGATTATCAGAAATTTTATTGGAAATATTTACCAAAATTAGCATCTAATTTTGACACAAAAGAAAACGCAAAGTCTTTAGGAATTTTAGATCATGTTTATAACTCAATTTTTGATATTTCAGAGAAGAAAGTAATAATAGATTCGTCTAAAAATCCATTACAAGGATTGGCAATTTATGAAAAACTTCATTACGATGTCAAAGTTATTTACTTGAAACGCGATTTGAGATCTTTAGTACTATCAAAAATTAAATGGCATAAAAAATTTAGTGGAAAAAAGGCTAATATATACAAAGTCTTAATTGCTTGTGTCTTTTTTAGATTACGTTGTTTGGATTGTCTGAATAAAATTCAAGATAAAGATAAAATAGTTATTACTTATGAAGATTTATCATCAGATCCACAAAACACTATAGGTTTAATTTTGGATAAATTTGAACAACAAAAATTTGAGGTGCCAAAGTTTATGTCTTTTGGAAATGATGACCATACAATTGGAGGGTCGCCAAATAGATTTGATACAAGAGAAATAAAATATGACGATGCATGGAAATCAAAAATTGTTAAAAGACCTTTGTTTAATAATATTGCTAATTTATTTAATAGGATTTAACAATTAATGAATACTATCTCAGATAAATTAAAAAAATCAGGTTTTTGGCAATCAGTAGAGGTCATAACTTTAATAATCACACGCTTTGTGTTTTTTGCAATAATGGCAAGGTTGTTAAGCAAGGAGGATTTTGGTTTAATGGCTATAGCAAGTGGCTTTATAGCCGTTGGTAGTATTTTTGCAGAAAGTGGTATGGGATCTGCCTTAATTCAACGAAAGAATATTTCTGCGCGACATATAAATGCTGCTTTTCAAGGCAGTTTTTTATTCGGTTTTATCTTTTTTGTATTGATGTTAGCTTTTGCACCACTTGCTTCAAGATTTTTTGAAGAACCTGAGCTAATCTTATTAATTAGAGTTATTGGAATAAACTTAATTGCGTTATCTATAAGTAGTGTCGCGATAGGTGTTTTACATAGGAATTTTCAATTTAAAGAAGCGTCGATCGTTACAATAGCTTCATGTATTATCAGTTATTCCGTTGGTGTGTATTTAGGAACTGAAAACTACGGTGTTTGGTCGTTAGTTATTGCTACTTTACTTTTTACAATGTTTAAGTCTGTCGGTTTTTTTTATTTTGCTAAAGTGAAACTACTTTTTGAATTTAATTATAAGGAATGGAAAGATTTATTTTCTTTTGGTTCAGGTATGATTTTACTTAAAACAACTAGCTTTTTAAGTAGTAGCGGTTTAAATTTGTTTTTAGGTAAAATTTTATCACCTACATTATTAGGTGTTTTTGATAGAGCTTCATATATTAAGACAATACCAAGTGTATACTTTGGTAATATATTGGATAAAATAATGTTTCCTGCAATGTCTGAAATTCAGGATGAAGAAGAGAAGTTATCCAAAATATTTGAATTTGGTATAGGCTTAAGTAATTCTGTACTAATGCCATTAACTGTTTTTTTAGTGTTTTTTTCAAATGAGGTTGTGCAAATTTTACTTGGTAATCAATGGAATGAAACAGTCTTATTACTTCAAATAATGTTTTGTGTGATTCCCTTCAGTATTTCTGGTAGAATGGCAGATTCTGTAATAAGATCTAAGGGGTTAATTTACTCTAATGTAAAAAGAAAACTTATTTATGTCTGTTTTTTACTAATAACAGTTACTACAAGTGCTAAATTTTACGGGTTGATTGGAGCGGCTATAGCAGTTACAGTTAGCTATATGTTTAATTATATTTTAGTAGTGATTTTAGTGAAAAGAATTTTTAATAAAACATTTCAGGAATTATTTTTGAAACCCATGATTCCAGCGATTAAGCTTAGTATAGTTTTAGCCGTAATTGTTATCGTTTTTAAAAGTCTTTTTAATATATGGGGCGGAAGTGATTTATTGTGTTTTATTACATCCATAGTATTTTTATCTGGATTACTTCTATTTTTAGCTTATAAATATCCAAGTTATTTGGGTGAATATAATAGGGTTACAATTGAAAAAGTTTTAAAGAAAAAACATAAATCAAATTAATAGATATATAAATTGAAGCAGTTTTATTATAAATTTATAACGAGGATAAACATTATTAAGAAGGATCTAAAGGATAAATTTCCAATAGGTTTTACTAAAAAGATTGGACTTTGGAAAAAAGGGTTTTTAGCTGAAAAATATACGCTTTATCAACTCGATAAAAATAATTATAAAGATTATTTAAGTGATTATCATGCGGCTATGGCAAGATGGATTAATGAACCATTCAATGAGTTGTTAACTAATAAGTTAATCTTTTCTGAGTATGTTGGTAAATATATTCAAGTGCCAAAAACCTTTGGTATTATAGTAAGTGGACAGTTTTATTCTAACGATAGCAGATCAATTGAAGATCTTATTAATCAATTTGAAATTTTTGTTGTAAAAACCATCTCTGGTGGTGGAGGTAAAGGAGTTTATATTATTAATAAAGAAAATGATAATCAGTTTTTAGTTAACAATACTAAAACATACAGTTCGAAGGAATTACTCTCTTTTTTTAAAACCTTAAACAATTATATTTTTACTGATTATATAGAACCAAGTGAATTTTCAAAATCACTTAATGCCACCTCGGTAAATACCATGCGTATTATAACACTAATTGATCCAGAAACAAATAAAGCATTTATAGCAAGAGCAGTTCAACGTATAGGAGTAGCAGCATCTGCACCACAAGATAATTTTACAAAAGGAGGTTTAAGTGCTTCAATTAATCTTGAAACTGGGCAATTAAGTGACTGTACAAGGCATCCTAAAGCTAAAGAACATAAGAGATATACGCATCATCCAGATACTAATGTGAAAATAGAAGGAACAGTTATTCCAGATTGGTCTTCAATAAAAACAGAGATATTAGATGCTGCTAATAGTTTGCCAATGCTAAAATGTGTTGGATGGGATTTTGTACTAAGCACTAAAGGTTTAGTCGCTATTGAAGGTAATCATCATCCAGATCCAGATGTTTTGCAAGGGCATGAGCCGTTATTGACAGACGAGCGAATAAAAGCATTTTACAAATTTCATAAAATCTTATAATTTATGTGTGGCTTTACAGGCTTTATTAATTTACATAATCAACCATTAAAGAGTCATGTGTTAAAACAGATGACAGATATACAGGTACATAGAGGACCTGATGATCAAGGTATGGTTGGTTTTTCGTTGTTCAAGGATCAAAAAATTAATGTAATTGATAACGAAACGGCAGAGTTTAGTCATCTACATGCAGGTATTGGCTTTAATAGACTATCTATTTTAGACCTTTCTAAAAAAGGCCATCAACCAATGATTTCTGGTTGCGGTAATTATATTTTAGCATATAACGGAGAGACCTATAATGCATTATCATTTAGAGATGAATTAATAGCTAAAGGGCATCCAATTCAAAGTCATACAGATACTGAAGTGATTCTTTATTTGTATATAGAATATGGTTTAGACAAAACCTTAGAGTTACTCAATGGTATGTTTGCTTTTATTATTGTTGATTTAAAGCTGCAAAAAAGTTTTATAGTTAGAGACCAATTGGGTATTAAGCCAATGTATATCTATAAAACGCCAAATGTTTTAATGTTTTCATCTGAAATAAAATCATTTACTAAACATCCAGATTTTAAGGCTGAACTTAATTCTAATCATCTCGATGAATATCTATTGTTTAGATATTGTGCTTATGATAGGACACTTTATAAAGATGTGAAGCAAGTGCCTCCAGGACATTATTACGAAATTACAGAAAATAATATAGAGGTCAAGGAGTATTGGTCTTATTCAATGGTTAATAAAGAAAATCTCATAAACCCCAAAGATGCTTTACAACAATTGGACGAAACATTTAAAGAGAGTATTAAATCGCAGTTAATGAGCGATGTTCTTGTGGGCTGTCAATTATCTGGTGGTATTGATTCTTCATTGGTAACGACTTATGCACGTGAGTTTTTTAACGCCAATATGGATACGTTTTCTATTGTCTTTTCAGATGAAAAATATTCCGAAGAAGAGTTTATTACTTACGTAACAAATCATACCAATTCAGATTCACATAGATATCAATATTCTAACGAATACGCTTTTGAGAATTTTTTCAAGGCTACTTGGCACTTAGATCAGCCTATTAGTATACCTAATACTTTAGGTATAAAGCGTCTTGCGGAACGCGCTAGAGAAAATGTTACAGTACTTTTAAGTGGTGAAGGAGCAGACGAATTATTTGGAGGGTATTCAAGATATCACAATTTATCTTGTAGATTAAATATGAACCTTAAAGGCTATTCTAATTTACCTGTTATTGGAAATAGAATTAAGAGTAAGTACAATTTAAAGCAAACACTAGAGGACTTTTTTATAATGAGTAGTTCTGCTTTAAGTATAAATGATTTTAAGAAATTTAGTGTCACTAACGATATAGAAACGGTTGTCAAACAAAGAAAAGAGCTTTTTCCTTCTCATGGAGATGTCATAAAGCGAGCTTCTGTTTACGATTTAAAAACCTACATGGTAGATTTATTAAATAGACAGGATAAAATGACTATGGCACATTCTGTAGAGAATAGAGTGCCATTTTTAGATAAAAATATGGTAGAGTTAGTGATGAAGCTTCCAACGAAGTTATTGGTTAAGAAATGTCAAGATATAAGACATCTTAATAGGCCAAATAAATATACCAAGCATATTTTAAAAGAGCTTGCTGTAAAACGATTTAACAATGATTTTGTTTACAGAGAAAAAAGCGGTTTTCCGCTGCCTGTAGAGGATTTATTTTTAAAAACAAGAATGAATCAGCTTATAGAGGATCAACTATTGCCAGGTATAAAAAATAGAGATGTTTTTGATTATAAAGAAGTCTCTAAAATTTGGAGTAATAAAAACAATTTTTCTAAAGGAGATTTAAAAAACTTATGGATGTTTTTTGCTTTTGAAACTTGGGCACAAACCTTTTTAGACGGTACATATAATGGTTAAACTTATTATTGGAGGAGACATCTGCGTGACTAAAAGAGACGAAAAGGCTTTTTTAGGAGGAGATGCTCAGCAATTATTTACCGATGTGTTACCAGAAATTCAAGCTGCTGATTTTGCGATTGCTAATCTTGAAACTCCTTTAATTAATGCGCAATCACCAATTAAAAAAAGTGGTGCTGTTTTTGGGAATTCTCCTAAAATGTTAAATGCTATAAAACAAAGTGGTATTACTTATTTAAATTTAGCAAATAACCACATCTTAGATCACGGTAAAAAAGGACTAAAAAGCACATTAGAAGCTCTGAAGGAAAATCAATTTGATTTTTCTGGAGCAGGTGAAACATTAAAAGATGCTTCGGAACCATTTAGAGCAACTATAAAAGGAAAAAATATAACTGTGCTTAGCTATGCTGAAAACGAATTTTCTATAGCAGAAAATGGTCAATCTGGTGCAAATCCAGTGGATGTTATAGATTTTGTAACAAGGATAAAAGCTCTTAAAGATTCAAGTGATTTTATAATTTTATTATATCATGGAGGTAAAGAAAATTACCATTTACCCTCACCAAAACAACAAAAATTATGTCGCTTTTTTGTAGATCAGGGGGTTGATATGGTGGTTTGCCAACACTCACATACGGCTGGAGTTTACGAAGCGTACAATAAAGGAAATATTTATTATGGCCAAGGCAATTTTGTGTTTGACCCTTACCCATTAAAAAGAGATTGGCTATACAAAGGGGTTTTAATTGAAGTTGTATTACATGAAGATAACTCAACAGATATACAATTGATCCCTTATATACATAAAAGCTTTTTTAAAGATGAAATTGGTATAAGAAAAATGACAATAGAAGAAGCAAAACTTTTTATGAATCATATAGATGAAGCTTCTCAAAAGATGATTAAAAACCCTAATTATATTCAAGAAGAATGGCTTAAATTATCAAAGTCATTAGAGAATACCTATTTTAGTATTTTAAACGGTAATGGTAAAGTGATGCGTAAGTTAAATGAAAAATTATCTTGGTTAAAATTCATATACAAAAACGATAGAAAATTGGTGTTAAAGAATATTGTGACTTGCGAAACGCATCGAGAAATTGTTGAAACTATTTTAAAAGACAAGTAGTATGAAAGACAAATTCATTTTAGGCTTTAAGAAATTCGTTTATTACTATTTTAATGTCTTCAATTACAGAGGTAAAAAGGCTGTTGACTCCGTGATTGAAATCACCAAGAAAGAAGAGCGAACTTTTGAAAACTCAAAATATACTGTAGGAATAATAAAAGAGAAATGGCACCTTCATTATAATTATGTAAAAGCTTGTGAGGATTTAAAATTGTCTTACGTTATTATAGATTTTTTTTCGAAAGATTGGTTACAAAATTTAAAATCAAAATCTATAGATTTCTTAATCGCCAGACCTTCGGTTCAGTACACCCCTTGGAAAGACATGTTTGATAATCGTTTAAAGTTGTTAAATGATAGTTATGATATTCCTGTATTTCCAAATTATAATGAATTGTGGATATGGGAAAGCAAGTTAAGAACTCTAGATTGGTTAAAGGTTAATGATTTACCACACCCTTCATCTTATATTTTTTACGATAATAATGAACTTTTAGATTTTGCATCTACGTGTAAGTATCCAATTGTATACAAAGCAAGTAGTGGCTCTGGAGCATCAGGTGTTAAGATTTTAAAGAATTCATCAGAGTTAAAAAGTGTAACTAAGAAAGTTTTTAATTCAGGTATTAGAAGTTACCGAAAGCATAAGTTAGATAAAGAACATGGTTTTGTGATTCTTCAAGATTATCTCAATGATGTTAAAGAATGGAGAATTATTAGAATTGGTGATTATTATTTTGGATTTGAGAAATTAAAAGAAGGCCAATTTCATAGCGGTTCTAAAAATTTTGGTTATGGAATGCCTCCAATTGAATGTTTAAATTTAGTTAAAGATATCACAGATAAATATAAAATTTATTATGCCGATATTGATGTGTTTGTTACGACAGATAATCAGTTGTTAGTTAATGAGGTACAGCCGTATTTTGGACAAAAAGGCGATAGGGAGTTATTGCAAATTAATAATGAGTCTGGACGATTGTATTACGATACAAATAATCATGAGTGGGTTTTTGAAAAGGGTAAGTTTTGCAAAAATAATTTGTGTAATTTAAGACTTTTGGAAATGATTAAAACAATTGACAATTGAAATTATTAATACTTCTAATTAAATGGGGCTTTCCAATCCTTTTAATTTCAGACCTTAGTTCTGAGTTATTAGAGAGTGAATTCATTCTAAATATTTCTAGAGTTTTAAGAACACTAATTTTGATACTGCTTATTAAGGAGAACATAGCGAATTATCGCATAATAAAAAAGTTTATTTTTTTTAAATTCTTAAGTTTCTTTTTAATAGTTCTGTTTTTGTACTTGTTTACAGATCAAGATTTTGCAGAGGGATTTTGGGTGTATTCTAAAATTTTATATTGGGTGTTAGGTGTTAATATTCTATTTGCATATGGTTACCGAGGAGTTTTCAAAGAAGAAGATTTTTTGATAGTACTTAAAAGGGTTATATTAATTGCGTTTATTTTTACAGTTCTATTCTTTTTAACGGGATATATTAAGGAGGATTATAACATTGCTGCTTATTTAGTACTTTTTATGTACCCTCTTCTATTGTATAATAGTGATGCTTTCAAGTTTAACAAGTTTTTTATAATTCTATCCGCATTTTCTATATTTATAACCTTAAAAAGAGGAGCTATATTGGCTTTTACAGTTAGTAGTCTTGTTTATTATTTTGGGTATTTAAAATCAAACTTTAGTATAAAAAAATTAGTGTCTGGTTTTATAATTATTACGTCAATTTCATTAATAGGATTAACATCCCTTGAATTTGAAGATTCAAACGTAGAAGAACGTTTTAATGAAAATCAATTCGACCCTAATAATGAAAAAGCAGGTTCAGGTAGAGTAGGTCTATATATGGACTTATATGACGGATGGTATTATTCAGATAACCTAATTTTTGGATTTGGAAATCAAGAAGATTCAAGAAGAATTGTAGGTAGAAGAACACATGCACATAGTGATATTTTTGGATTTTTATATAATTATGGATTAGTAGGTATTACGCTTATATTATTACTATATATAAAAATTATTAAATTTTACTTCTATTATAGGAAATACGATAAAGAGAATTCTGCTATAATTATTTCTTTATTTTTTATTTTAGTCTTAGTTAATTTTTATTCGGGCTTATTTAGAACAACGAATGTCGTTTACTTCTTTTCAATTCTACCATATTTGCAACTAAAAGTATTATATAAACAAAAACAACAACAAGTAATGGCATGGCAGAAAAAATAGTAATATGTTCTAAAGATTTAGAAGCCAAAGGTGGTGTTGCAAATTTTTATAGAGAATTAAATGAAGTATGGAATTATCAGAGCCATCAATTGGTGTATTTTAATATTGGTTCACATAGCTCAGATTATGTCCATCGTGAGAAAAGATATTTCGGTTATTTAGCGGATAGTATAAGACAATATAGAGAGTTTTATAGGTTCTTAAAAAGAGAAAAGCCCAATAAGGTTGTTGTTAATCCATCTTTAATCCCTATTGCGATTATTAGAGATGGAATTTATGTATTAATCAGTAAGTGTTTGAAAATAAAGTCTATAACTTTTGTTAGAGGTTGGCGCGAAGGCTTTTTTAATAGACGATTTTTATCATATTTTTTTAAAAGTGTTTACAAGAATTCGTCAGAATTTATTGTATTAAGTAAAAAATTTAAAACAGAGTTAGAGAAACATTTTAAAGGACATAATATTCATGTTGTTTATACAACTTACGATAACTCGCAACTACAAGAGAGGAAAACTAAAAGTTCTGATGAAATTATAAAGATGGTCTATATTTCTAGAATTAGTGAACTTAAAGGAATTATGGAATTATTAGAAGCCTTAAAGTTACTAGTTGCAAATAAATATACGTCGTTTTCAATGGATATATATGGACATTACAGGAGTTCTGAAATTGAAGAAAAAATAAATGATTTTCTTAGTCTAAATCCAGAGGTTAAGTCAAAGATTAATATTTTAGGTTTTATTGATAAAACAACTAAATATGAAGTGTTGTCTCAATCACATGTGTTTTTACTTCCTTCTTATATGGAAGGCTGTCCCAACGCTGTTATTGAAGCGACTGCGTCAGGTTGCTTTGTAATTGCAACCAATGTAGGGGCAATTCCAGAAATTGTTGAAGATGGATTTAATGCGTTTTTAGTAGCCCCAAAAAAAGTACTACAACTTAAAGATGCCATAGCATCATTTCTTGATAATAAATCTTTTTATCTAGAAAATTGTTCAGAAAGTAAGCTTAAAATAAAAGATAGATTTGAAATAAATGCTGTTAGAAATCAACTGTATAATATATTTGTAAATTAAGAGAGATGAAAAAAAATATCTATATAGTTAGTCAAACTGAGTCTGAATTAACTCAAAGAGGGAAAAGACATCCCGATTTGGCAAAATTACTAGCAGAAAAAAATTACAATGTAACCTATATTAGTTCTAATTTTTATCACGCTGATAAAATTTTCTTTTCTAATGCAGATCTAAAATCTGCTCAAGAGAGATTACCATACCGTTTAGAATTAATTTCAACTCGAGCATATAAAAGCAATTTTAGCTTTAATCGTGTATTATCAAACTTGATTTTTGCTTTCAAAGTTTATAAAATACTAAAGAAAGAATTAAAGGAGAATAGTTTGATAATTATTCCTTCGAGACCTATTGAAATTTTGTACTACATTAGTAAGTTAAAACGGAAAAAAGACGTTGAAGTTATTGTAGATATCAGAGATGTGTGGCCAGATGCGTTTAAGATAAACAATAAGATAGTTAGTAAGATTTTTACAACTTATTGTAATTTCTTTTTAAATCGAAGTGTTTCTAAATTTGAAAAATTTTTACACGTTTCTCCTTCTTTTTTAAATTGGCTAAGCCGTTACAGCCCAAATTCAACATCAGATTTTATTCCCCTAGGATATAATCCAAATCGTTTTAATTGCGAAGTTGTAAAACCTAACATTATAGTTCCTCCTGTCAAAGTCGTTTATATTGGCCTTTTGCAATACCAGATTGATATTCTTCCTTATATTAAATCGATAGAGAATGATTTAAGATTTGAACTGTACTTATATGGAGATAATGGAGAAGGACAACGTTATGCTTCTGTATTTGATTACGTGAATACAAATGAAATTAAAAATGTATTTTTTAAAGGAAAACTGAATCAAGATGAAGTATGTATACATTTAAAAAAATGTGACATTGGTATTATCCCTATGATTACTTCTTCAATGCCAAATAAAATATTTGATTATTTAGCATGTGAATTGCCTATTTTTGCACTCGGAAAAAATGATTGTTCCGATTTTGTAAACAATAACAACATAGGCTGGTCTAGTTCATTTAATGTCAGTGAAATAAAAGCAGTAAATGATGTTGTTTTTAAAGGAATCAATTCAGATTATAATGTTAAAAAACAAGAAGTAATTTCGAATAGAGAGAAATATTCAAGAGAAATACTTTTTAAAAGAATAATTGAAGTAATAGAAAGATAATGCAACAACTAACACAAAAGCTAGGTTCTGGCGATATGATCATTCAAGACGTGCCTTACCCACAATTAGGAAAAGGAATGGTGATTGTTAAAAATCACTATTCCATAATTAGTGCAGGTACAGAGGGTTCTACAGTCGTAGCAGCTCGTAAAAGTTTAATAGGTAAAGCCAAAGAGCGTCCACAACAAGTAAAACAGGTTATTGATACCTTAAAAAAACAAGGACCAATTCAGACCTACAGAGCAGTGATGAAAAAACTTGATGCGTATTCGCCATTAGGGTATAGCTGTGCAGGTGAAGTCATTGAAGTAGGCGAAGGAGTAACCGAATTTGAAGTGGGGGATAAAGTCGCTTGCGCTGGAGTAGGTTATGCCAACCATGCAGAAATTGTTTCTGTTCCCATTAATCTATGTGTAAAATTAAATCCAAGTACCAACTTAAAAGATGCTGCATATAATACCTTAGGAGCCATTTCAATGCAAGGAGTA
>Ga0209345_10005634_pt1 | contig 11554 bp, 11 predicted proteins | sample Cruoilmetagenom7_FD_187294 | JGI IMG/M metagenome (GOLD analysis project Ga0209345, IMG submission 187294) | Oil polluted marine microbial communities from Coal Oil Point, Santa Barbara, California, USA - Sample 7 (SPAdes) (version 2) | ecosystem: Environmental > Aquatic > Marine > Oil seeps ...
ATTGTAGGTTGGAGTAAAAACGGTTATTGTTTTCATTTTATTATTTTATTAGAAACATGAAATAGGTAAACCCAAAATATATCAATATACTATAAGCCAATACTTTTTGCTGCTTTTTAAAAAACTGTTTCTTAAAAAATGGGTAAAAAATAATGACCGCCATTAAAAACCAAGACAGATAAGCAAACCTATTTGAAAAACTTGCACGAATTACCAAGATCCAAAAGGCATTAGCTGTCACATAAATATTGAATAATTGAATATAAATTGTATCATTAAACTTTTTCTTAATAATAAAATAATATCCTGCAAATATTGCTGATGAACTATATAACAGAAAATCCCAACGAAAACCTATTGAAGAAAACTGATCATCAAATCCTTCCATTGTTAAATATTGTAATCTATTATCTTCATAGCCAAGAGAAGTAATAAAATTTTCCCAAAAACCACCTAATAAAAGAGATAATGCAATAGCTACTAACCAACCCATTAAATAATATTTAGAGTTTTTATAAAAAAAGGATAATATGTATGCCGAAATAGGTATAATCATACTCCCATGTATAAAAAATGAAATTGTGATTACAATATATTGCATATATTTATTTTTCGTAAAAGATATTCCTAATATAAATAGAGAAGTAGCTATCCCATTTCTAATACCATTTGTTCCTGCAGCCCAAAATGAGAAAGATGCAATAAACATTAATAAAAGAAAATAGTGATCTCTTCCTAACCATTTTTTACAAGCCACATATATAGGCGTTACGTATAAAAATGCACAGACTAAGAAAAATGAATGTGCATTCATAAACCCACTACAAAATTTTATAAAATAGTTCCACAATAAATCTCTTCTTTCCATTACTTCTCCTCCAGCTGCAAATAATTCAAAAAAATAGTTATACCCAGGCATATCAGGAAATATTTCATGAATAGGCCTTAGTCCAATATATAAAGTAACAATCAGAAAAAGGGGTAGAGATGTATATTCTTTTTTAAGTGGATTTAATATTATATACCCTGTTGTTATAAGTTTTATAACTGTAAATAAGACTAGTAATAGTATTATGTTATAAAATAAGGGAGTATAATATTCTACTGGGATAAAATCAAACATTATATTTTAAATATTTGTTGCTTTTTTAAGGAACTCCCAAGTTTTATCTTGCTCTAATTGTATAATCTTTTTTGCATTATTAAAATTAGTACTAAAAGGGTTCTTATTAGATACCATGTTTTTAAAAGATCTATTTGTCATATCAAACTTATTTAATAAAGTCTCTAACCTAGAATTCATAGACCGATTACCTTCTTTCCTTTCAAATACAATAAAATTGGTTTGCATTATTATTGAAAATATTGTGCCATGAAATGAATCCGTACAAACTAAAGCTGCATTATTTATTAAATATATAAATTCCTCTGGGCTAAAGATATAACTTTTAAATTCTCGAATTTCTGATAAATTTACAATTTTGCAAGAATGAATATTCGCTATTTTTTCAATATATTTTCTATAACTATCCGTTTGATTACCTAAAAAATAGGTGAGAATATATTTTGTATTAGTTTCCATTTTAGGAATTTTCGATACAATAGCCCATTCATTTTTACTAAGCATCATTGTTGGATCAACTAATACTATTGCTTCCCTACCTGTTAGTCTTTTTATGATTGCAGCTCCTTGTTCTTCTCTAACGGATAAATAGGGAATACTATTTAACCACTCTTTATAGAGACCTTTTCTATAGTTAGGTATTGTATTGACTCCAAAACTTGGGGCAAAAGATATCCTTTTTGATTCTGGAGCAAATCCTAAAAAATCAATTATTGAATTCTGTTGATAATATGGATTCCAAATTTGGTCACTTCCTGCAAAGAAAAATTCATAATTGCTTAAATTTTCATTTGTATAATTATCAACTGAAATGGAGAAATCACTTGATATAATTTTAGTATTAAAAAAGTTTAAAAAAACATTTTTTCTTTCTTCTAAAATTTTATTAATTTTCCTTTTATGCTTTAATGTCCAAAAAATAGATTTAAAGTATCTATCCTCTTCATTTTTAATAAATAATAATTTGTTAATTCTGAATTTGATAACTTTAACTACATACAGCGGGTTAAGTTTTTGTATATATGATAATTCTAATTTTTGTTTATTAAATCCAATTGTAGTAGTATTAATTATAGTTTCTGGACTATATCCAAGTTTTTTTATAACCTCTTGTACAGCATAATTTTGTAACTTATTCCCATAATTCTCCCCACCTGTCATGGTTATTATTCCAATTTTTTTCAAAATACTTCTCTCTTTTTTATAATTCATTTTATAGAAATATTTTCCTTGTTAAATAATAAAATTTCGGACCTATGTAGCAACTTGCAAATTTAATTTTTGATTTTATTGGTACTTGATTTGAGGATAAGATAAATGATTTATTTTTTCTTAAAACACTCATAAGATTTTTTAATATCTTTTTTTGATTAGGAAAACTTTGACTTCTAGCCACATCAACTAAAGTGTTAATCAACAATAATATATAAGCTTCTTTCGCTATATAGATTATTTTAGGGAAGCTTGTTTCACACATTTTCAAAAGTTGAGAATATGCTTTAATTCCTGTTAATTTTCGTTCATTAAATACTGATCTAGTTGCACTGTTTGAAGATTGTAAATAATGGTAAAGAGGTTTTGATAAGTAATATATTTGAGATGCCTCTTTTATTGCTTCGCAGGCAAACAAAGTATCTTCACCAATGTATATATGTTGACTATATCTTATATTCTTTAAAATATTTTTTTTGTATAATTTAGTTACTGAAAACCTATTGATTGGAGCTATTGTTATACTTATTGCCTCTTCCTTACTAATATACCCATGATATCTCTTATGAGTTTTTATAATCTCTTCTCCATTTTCAAAATTTATCAAATACTCAAATAATATAACTTCTACCTTATATTGAATTACACAATTTACTAGATTTTCATAAGTGTCCTGCTCTAGCCAATCATCACTATCAAGAAAGTTTATATAATCGCCTTTTGCTAAATCTATTCCTATATTTCTCGCCGTTGATACACCTTGATTTTTACAATGAATTACTTTAATTCTACTATCCTTATCTGCAAAATCATTACAAATAACCGTGCTATTATCAGTAGAACCATCATTTACCAATATAATCTCAAGGTTTTTATATGATTGGTTTATAACGCTTTTTAAACACTTTTTAAGGTATTTTTCAGTGTTATAAATAGGTATTATTACAGAAATAAGTAATTCTTTAGCCATTTTAATCAATATTCCAATTTATTTCATATGCATATAAAAAATCTGCGATATACATTCTTACACCTCCTTTTATTGTTTTAGTATTTTGATAATATTTGTTAAAATTAAATAACAAAGATAACCATATAAATATATTCTTTGACTTGATAAAATTTAATCTCTTTTTATTAAAATGAATCATACTACGTAGTTTCCCTTTATTACTTTCGTTAATCTTATTTTGTGTTAAATAATTGTTTAGCACTACTTTGTGTGCTATTATAATTTGGCTTAAATATTTTATCCTTTTTGATCTTGTAGAAGAAACAAATGTTGTTTTCCTAAGCTCAGCCATTGAAGAATTATTTCCGTGAATCCTTCTCTTAAATAAAGGTTCATTAATTACAAAAAAATCTCCTATAGCTGCTGAAACAATGCTAAAATACCAATCATGTCCTAAACTGAGATTTAGTTCAATATTTTTATGTGAATTTAAGATATCTCTCAATTCTTTTCTAAAGCACATTGAACAACCCAAGTAGTCAGAATTACCAATAAAATAGCTAAACGGTACTTTTGAAATCTTATTTTTTAATTTGTTTTGTCTTATACTATATCGCTTATTTATTTTATTGTTATTTCCATCAATTAATTTGAAATTGGAACTTAACAGTTTAATATTATTGTTATTATCCATTACAGATGTCATCCTTTCAACTTTATTATTTTCCCATACATCATCTTGATCAGCTAAAAAAATTATATCGCCTTTTGTTTTTTTAACAGCTTCAAAGAAGTTACTACTAAAACCCAATTTTTTTTCATTAACAAAAACATTCCAATTTAATAATTGATTATCATCAATAAACTTTTTAATAATACTAATTGTTTTATCTTTTGAATGATCATCAGTAATTATAACCTCATCAACAAGGACTGTTTGGTTTAAAATTGAACTTAGTTGTTCAAAAATAAATTTTTCTCCATTATAAGTGGCCAATGCGACAGAGATCATAAATTAAAAATTATTTATTAAAATATATGTATGTTATTTCTTTTCTAGTGACAAACATAACAACATTTAGTAAAAAAAATATCTTTTTATAAAGATTTTAAATCTATCTATAAAGGCTTTTTTATAGTGATATATTTGTGTTGCTTTTTGAAGTTTTTTTAAACTATTTTTCATTTTTTTATCAAAAAAAAGACTATTTGTTGTTTCTTTCCATGTAACTAAACTTTTTCTACGAACTTTCATACGAATTAGTTGTACCAATCTAAAATCTAATGATGATCTTTGTTTACCAAAACGTTTTGGCGGCACTATTTTCCCATCCCTCAACGTCTTTTGAATTCTTGTATGCAGTCCTATATGTCTATGGTTATAACTTCCTTTTTGAGAATTAAGAAATTTATCTAGAGGCAGTTCTTTTACATAAAGCTCACCAGATTCTATTCCCTCTTCTATAATTATATCTGCAAGTGGTGAACGTGTTACCACAACATTTGTTCCCTTACCATCATTTATAAATGGATTTAGCCATGCATCCCCTAGAGATATATCGGATAATTCAGTAGTTACATCATCACAAAAATCACACGCATTTGCTTTAAAAAGACCTGTTCCCCACATATCACCAACATTTTTCATTTTTATAGTATATTTTCTATTATTTCCTGTTTTATTACATTCAAATGAATAGTCACTTGCTTTACTATTAAAATCTTTTACTCTAAATTCTGGTTTTAGATATTCATTGTATTTAACACCTGCTTTTTCAGCTAAATATTCTGTAAAAAACTTGCTTTTAATTCCACCGCAAATAATACCTACTAAAAATGCAATTTTCTCTTTTAAAATCGGCTGCTTATGCTGAACTAGTCTTATAGACTTAATAAAACAAGCTACTCCTACTATTGCTACTTTCCCTTCTAAATTATTTAGCTCTTTTAAGACCCCTGATAGTGAAACTGGGTAATATTTAGTTTTTGAAGCGAGTTCTATTTCTTTTTTATGACTACTTATAGCATATTCATATTTGAAATTTGTGTTACTAGATTCCTTTACAGAAAGAATATGATTTACAACTCCTCGTTTTAATAATTGCGTAAAAATATAAGTAGCTAAACCTCCTGATGAAGAAGTTAACCTATATTCTTTAGAAAACCCTGCATAAATCTTATTGTATTTTCCTATTTTAGTATGTTTATTTATTGTATTTTCTAAAAAAAACTCAGCTAGCTCATCTTCCGTTTCAACTTCTTTTTCTGGAAATGGATTAAAAGGACATACTTGTAAACATGTATTATCAGAATCACAACTACTTAGTTGTGTAGGGATAAGAAACCCATAATCATCCCATTTCATCTCAATTGCATTTGAAGGACATACGTATACACAAGTACCACAACCTATACAAAGATTATTATTAACAACAATATCAATTACTTTTGGTATACTCATTTAAAACGAAGATTTATATTTTTTTTAACCAAAAACATGTATTTTAAAAAATTAACAAATAACAATTTGAATTTAGCATGTAAATAGTTCTTAGATTTTGAAAATTTTAATTCTCTAAATTTTAATTCTAAATCAATTCTTTTAATTAAAGATTTTGCTAATTCTTCATTAATTTTATTTTCGTTATAAAGATGTATAACATCAACAATATGTTGTGCTATAATTGAAAAATTCGAAAAACTTGACAAACTATTTGAACTTGACAAATTAGAATCATGAATTCTATATTTTACTAAAGGCAAATTTACTCTAATAAAACCGCCAGATAAAATACTACGAATAACAAGTACTATATCTTCTGTTTTACAATTTTTTATTATGGGGTTATATGTATTAATTAATTTCCTTTTAAAAATACGACCAGGAGCAAAATGTTGCAGAAACCTAACTTTAAGAAAATCATCGAGTGTGAATTTTTTTGAGTTATAATCTAATTCTATATTTCTAACATGGTTACCGTTTTTATCAATAATCTCTGCATTAAAATCAACCATATTTATCGAAGGGTTTTCTTCAATAACTGCAACTGCTTTTTTTACATGATCTTTATTTGATATATCATCCCCTCCTAAAATAACTACATATTCTCCTTTTACAATTGAATAACAAACTTTAGAAAAATGACCTCCAATACCTAAATTTATTTTATTCCTGTTCAGAATAATTTTATGAGGTCCTGAATAATTTTTTAAAGTTTCTTCAATAATTCGAAAAGTATTATCTGTTGAGCAATCGTCTGAAATTATTATTTCCAAAGGTATATAAGTTTGGTTTAAAGCACCTTCTATAGCTTCTTTTACATAATTTTCCTGATTATATGTAAAAAGACAATAGGAAACTAATTTTTTTTCACCCATTATTTAAATTTATATTAATATATTTTATTTAATACCCAACATTAACTTATTTTTTTAATAAACCTATTAAATCCATACGTTTATTTAATTCCTTAAATGAATACCCAATTGAAATTAAGATTAAAGGTATTCCTATCATATAAGCCCAATAAGTTGGTGCAAATTTTATAATTAAAAAACAACACAACCCCAAGGTGAATTGAATACTAAATATTTTATAAAATTCTAAGTTAAACTTAAATTGATACTTATTTTTTGCTATATAGAATACTTGTGAAAAATATAACATATAAGATATTAAAAATGAAACTCCTAAACCATCCAAACCATAAAAATAATAACCTAATAAATTTAACCCTAACATATAAATATTCCAAACCAATTCATTCCAAAAAAATAACTTGGAGGCTCCTTTTGCCAACAATATAAAAGCAATTGACCAACTTGCAGCTTTAAAATACATTCCCAAAGCAGCCCATTGAATCAATCCATTTACAGGGATAAATTCTGTGGAATAAAGTATGATTACTACCCAATTAATAAAAATTAGAAATATAGCTAAAATTGGGGCTAGAATTAATAATGCAATTTCAGCTTGTTGATTCATTAATAAAGTTCCCTTTTTGTTATCATGTGAAACTCCTGATAGCCTCGGATAATAATCAGTACTCATTGCCGTAAAAACCAACCCCACGTATGTAGCTATAATAGCAAAACCCGCATTGTACAAACCCACATCATCCAAACTCCCTGTATTGCTAATGAAAATACGGACAATATATGAGCCTCCAACAGTAATTAAACTACTTAAACTTAACATAAAGCCCATTTTTAACATTCCTTTTCCTTCAAAAATGGTTTCTTCAGGAGAGACTTTAATTTGCTCAATTTTAATTTTCCTTGCAAAGTACCAGCTAATCCCTAATAAAAGAAGAACTGTTAAAATAATAGCAGGCACAACACCATCAACACGATAATAATAATAAAGTGGTGCTGATATCACTAAACCAACAAATGAACCCAACATGTTGGCTTTGGCTAGGTATTTTAATTTGCGCATCCCTTGTAACAACACATTTTGACCGCTAGTCAGCTGATTGAAAAGTAACGTTACAGATAGCCACATAAAAGCAACTGTATATTCTTTATTGCCAAATGTAAGTAGACTTAACCATGGGGATAAAATAAAAGTGATAATAGCCCCCAATAGACCCGTAATCCATACCAATCGTCTAAAAACAGTAACTACTTTATTTATTCTATTTTGATTGCCACTTTCATTTGCAGCAGCAATATCTCTTATGGCACTTGTACCCAATCCAAAATTGGTTAACGAACTTACTAATCCTATAGTTGAGGTCAATAAACCTACAATTCCCATACCTGCAGGACCCAATAAAACAGCAATAATCTTAGACCTCACAATTGCAATAATAATATTAAAAACTTGTACACCTCCAAACAAAGAAGTAGCTTTCATAATTGATCGATAAGAGGCTTTTTCTTCTGTCATTAATAGTTATTTAGTACTGTAACTATTTTTTCAACTTCCTCCATTTCAATTACCCCACTTATAGGCAAACTCAACACTTCTTCATGTATTTGCTCTGTAATTGGAAAACTCAAATCATTAAATTCACTATAAGCCTTTTGTTTATGAGGGGGAATTGGATAATGTATTAAAGTTTCTATGCCATTATCATATAAGTATTTCTGCAATTCGTCCCTTTTTAATGTTCTAATTATGAATAAATGATAGACATGAGATGACCTTTCTTCGACAGGCTCAGAATGACATAACGAATTAGGTAAAATAATGTTTGAATTTTTAATATTCTTCAGATAATAGTTTGCAACTTTTCTACGAGCATCAATATCGTTTTGGATGTATTTTAATTTCACATTTAAAAAAGCTGCCTGCAGTTCATCTAAGCGTGAGTTTAGTCCTTGGTATAGGTTTTCGTACTTTTTATGAGAACCGTAATTACGAAGTGCTTTTACTGTTTTTGCTAATAACTCATCATTAGTTGTTACTGCCCCAGCATCACCTAAAGCACCCAAATTTTTACCAGGGTAAAAACTATGCCCTGCAGCATCACCAATACCTCCTGAAACTTTTCTGTTCCAAACAGCCCCATGTGACTGAGCTGCGTCTTCAATTAGCTTTAAATCGTGCTTTGTGCATATATCTATTAACCGTTGATTGATAGCAATTTGTCCATATAAATGAACTGCTAATATTGCTCTTGTTTTTGAAGTAATAGCTTGTTCTATTTTTGAAGAGTTAATATTGTAAGTATCAATAGTTGGCTCAACAAATACAGGTACTAAATCATTGTCTGAAATTGCCAAAACAGATGCTATATAGGTATTGGCAGGTACAATTATCTCATCTCCTTTTTTCATTAAACCCAATTCTATGTAGGCTTTGAATATTAAACGTAAGGAATCTAAACCATTGGCAACCCCTAAACAATATTGAGTTCCGCAAAATGTAGCATAATTTTGTTCAAAAGACTCCAATTCTTTCCCCATTAAATACCAACCAGAATCGATAACTCTGCTTGCTGCTTCCTTTAACCCTTCCTCGTATTGTGCATTTATTTTTTGTAAGTCTAAGAATTTAATCATATAAAGCTTTTAATAAATTGATACACATCATTATCTTCTTCTTTAGCCCAATCTAGCACCGTTTTCCCATAAATATCAGTTGCTTTTATATCTGCACCGTTTTTTATTAGTATTTTAATTGGGTTTTTATTAAATGTTTTTATCATATTTGTTTTAGCATACATTAAAACATTTGTAAAATTGTAATTATAAGCATTCACATTAGCTCCCTTATCAATTAATAGTTTAACACATTCAAAAGAGTTATTATAAACGGCAATAATCAATGCAGTCCAACCTTCTTTTGTTTTAATTTCTAAATCAATTTTTTCATGCTTTAATAATTTCTCAAGTGATTGATATTCATTTTTTTTACAATATTTCCATAAACTACTATAAGGGTCTAGGGTTAGAATGATATCAAAATCAATTGTTGCTATTTGGAACCTGTTCTCCATTTCTTTAACAATAGAACCTGATTTTAAATTTGACTTTCTTTTCGTGATTTCCCAACTTCCAATTTCATAATTCTTAAATTTAGGTAATTGATATTCACGAAACGAAAATGCTCTTAATTGGTTTATAATTTGAAATGCCGTTTGTTTATAATCAATTTTTAAGTTAGTATAATCTATACTATTCTTACCAAAATATGTTGACCCATTAGCGATTTGAGGGGTCGATTTATAATTAACATTCAATAATGTTACTAAATTTTCAATAATTAATGTTGTACCATAATTGATGTATTTTAAATATAATTCTCGTGCAGTATCCTTATTTTCAATTTTAAACTCTTTTTGAGCAATAATATCTCCTGTATCAATTCCTGCATCAATTTTATGTAATGTAACACCACTTTTATTTTCTCCATTAATAAGTGGAAGTGATGAAGTGAACATCCCTTTATAAGCAGGTAATAAAGAAAAATGTATATTGTAAAGTGCATTTGTATTAAATAAATTAGGCTTTATTATTTGATCAAATTCTAAAGAAAGAAAAATTGCATCAGAATACTTATAAACCTCTTCTAAATTCACAACTGGTATTTCCCATAATTTTGCATAAAAACCTAAAGATTTTTGAAATCCATTTTTATAATTTTCTGTTTTATTAAGAATAATTGAAATTGGAATATCTAAATTTTTAATAGCATAATTTAGAACATCAACAGCTATATTATTCTTCCCTGCTATAAATAGTCTCATTTTTTAAACTTTAAAAAATCTGAATATTCTCGTATATAATCACTTTCACTGTAATTATGTGATGCCAATACCATACAAATTGAACCTGAAGAAAAATTATCAAGTTCACGCCACAATCCGGGTACAATATGCAGTGCTAAATTAGGGCGGTTTAAGTGTATTGTTTTTTTATTTTTACCATCATCTAAACTAACATCAAAACTACCACTTGCTGCGACAATAAGTTGTTCCAGCTCATAATGCGCATGTCCACCTCGTGCCTCTCCTCCTGGTACATCATACAAATAGTACAATCTTTCAACTTTAAAAGGTACGTTCTTATTATTTTCTACTACCGTTATGTTTCCTGCATCATTATGTATTTTAGATAAATCAATTACCTTACAATCAAAAACTGAATTATTAAGATGTGGCATGTTTAAGGGTTTTAAATTTGTTAAAATCTCTTATATAATCTGCTTCATCATACTTAATAGATGATACGATAAGTGCTAGTGAATTTGTAGAAAAATTTTCCAATCGTCTCCACAGCATATTAGGCACATACAAACCGTAATACGAGCGGTTTAAACTATATTTCTCTTCTTTTGTACCATCATGAAGTACCACATCAAAACTACCTGAAAGAGCTACAATAAACTCAGTAGATTTTTTAAAGGCATGACTACCTCGTATCTCACCACCTGGCACATCGTATATCCAATAGGTACGTTGTATTTCAAAAGGTATTTGTTTATCGTTTTCAAAAAAACTTAAATTTCCTCGTCTATCTAATATTTTTGGAAGTTCTATTATTCTAACCTTTTCAATAGCTGGATTATTCATATTTAGTTTACTTAAAAAAGATTATTTTATTGTAGGTTATAGCTTATTAAATTACTTTCAATAAATTTAGTTTTGCTATTTTAATATGTTAACTTATTTTAAAATTAGCCTAATTCATCTTTAACCAACCTCAACAAATAACTTCCGTATTCATTATTCTTATAAGGAGCTGCTAATTCTTTTAGTTGTTGTGCATTGATATATCCTTTTTCAAAAGCAATTTCTTCAATACAGGCAACTTTTAAA
>Ga0209345_10005635_pt1 | contig 11553 bp, 13 predicted proteins | sample Cruoilmetagenom7_FD_187294 | JGI IMG/M metagenome (GOLD analysis project Ga0209345, IMG submission 187294) | Oil polluted marine microbial communities from Coal Oil Point, Santa Barbara, California, USA - Sample 7 (SPAdes) (version 2) | ecosystem: Environmental > Aquatic > Marine > Oil seeps ...
GATTGTTTGCCGTATGGGAATTGAAATCACAATAGGGACACTTTTTAACACACCATGGGATATGCACATAGAGTGAGAGTGGCGGCAGAATAAGTTGGGGCATAGGGTATGGCTTGGATTGGATTGGATTGTGGCTTAGGTTGGGTTGGTAGTTCCTAAATTATCAGGATTATTTTCAGTACCGCGAAAGTTGTTCGAGTAACAAGGCCATTGCCTTGCCTCGGTGGCTCACTTTATTTTTCTGGGTTTTTTCTAATTTGGCAGATGTGCAGTCAAACTCTGGGATATAAAAAATAGGGTCGTAACCAAAGCCATTTTTGCCTTTAGGCTTGAGGGCTATAAGCCCTTCCCATGTACCTTGGCAAATAATAGGTGTGGGGTCTTCTGGATGTCTTATATAGACGAGCAGGCATTGAAACCTTGCTGTGCGCTCAATTTCTGATACTTCTTGAAGTAGGGTCAGCAGCCGCTGATTATTTTTTTCATCGGTGGCATTTTCGCCAGAGAAGCGGGATGAATAAATACCAGGCGCACCATTGAGAAAATCTACTTCCAAGCCTGAATCATCGGCTATGGCAGGAAGGCCAGTAAGCCTGGAGGCATGTCGTGCTTTGATAAGGGCATTTTCTACAAAGCTCAAACCGTTCTCAATGGCATCGGGCACCTGAAAGTCCGATTGGGGTACGACATCAAAATCCATCCCTGAAAGTAGTTGTTGAAATTCGGCAAGTTTGCCTTTGTTGCTGCTTGCCAGTGTTACTTTCATGCTTGAATTTTCTCATCTGATCATTTGCTAAAAAATAGGCCACCTCCCGGTTTGGGGGAATGGCCTATGAATCTAGAGGTATATGCTTATTGCTACAGCGCTAAAAACTCTTGACCTAATAAGGGAGCCTCTAAAAATATTTACTCGTCGAAATAGAATTTATTTTGGAATGAGAGTGAGTGCGCTGGCTTGTTAGGGTTTGGCTGCACTTGAATTTTAAATGTCATGGAATCTTCATTTTCATATTCAAACGGCGCTAGGTAGTAGACAGCATTACCTTCTCTCACTTCAACAAAGTTAAGTTTTTGTTGTTGCCCAAAAATATTGAATACAGTGCCCTTAACCAATGCGGTTTTTCCACCCACTTTGTCATCAACAATGACGGAAATATTGACGAGGCCTTTATCCTTGCCTCGGGTAATATTATAGGCACTGGCAATTTCTGGCAGAATAAAACTGCTGTTAAATGAGGTGTAGTAAACCTTGGTGTTACCAAATTCTTTATAGGGCTTATTGTCTGCTTGAGCGCTAAATGCCATTAGTGCTAATAATGATATCCATAGCCATTTGTAGTTAGTTGTCGGTGTATTACTCTTCTGCGTGCAGTTAATCATGGCTGTACCTCCCAAACCTGTGAGGTTTGATTTTTTTGGCTATTTACTGAGTAAATAAATAGCGGTGTTACTAAACAGATTAGGACATATTCCTTTGAGTTGCCTGTCGGGCATTCGTTCAGCAACAAATTCTCGGTGATCTATGTGAATGTTTAGCTCTGCACATAACGCTTCAAAATCCTTTACTGTACAGAAGTGAATGTTGGGTGTGTCATACCATTGGTAGGCAAGTTGTTTGGTGACGGGCATGCGACCGTTAATTAAAAGGGACACTCTTGCACGCCAGTTACCAAAGTTTGGAAAGGTGACAATGCATTTTTTACCAATACGAAGCATTTCATCTAACACTAAGTGAGGGTTTTGCATGACTTGCAGTGCTTGGGTCATCACAACAGCGTCAAAGCTGTTGTCGGGGAATTGTGATAACCCTGAATCCAAATCAGTTTCCACCACATTCACACCATTGGCGATTGCAGCCGTAATGTTATTTTGGTCAATTTCTAGCCCATAACCTTCGACTTGTTTATGCCGTTGCAGGTTTTTCAGTAGGGTGCCATCGCCGCAGGCAAGATCTAGAATCCGACTTCCCGGATTAATCCATTGCTCAATAAAGTCGAAATCTGTTCGCATACTCATGAGGTTGTCTCCTCTGCTGTCGATGCTTGAGAGTCACTTGCCTGATCATTGGCAATACGGCCCATGTATGCATGCAGGACTTGCTCGTAGCGCTCATTGGGCAACAAAAAGGCATCATGGCCTAGGTTGGAGTCAATGGCGGCGTAGGAGACGTTTTTATTGGCATCAATCAGTGCTTTCACAATTTCTTCAGATCGCTCAGGTGCAAATCGCCAGTCGGTGGAAAAAGAAACCACGAGGAAATCACACGAAGCATTACTAAATGCTTTAACCGGGTCATTCCCATACTCACGGGCTAGGTCAAAGTAGTCTAAAGCTTTGGTCATCAGCATATAGGTGTTGGCATCGAAATTACTGGAAAAGGCATCACCTTGATGGCGAAGGTAGCTTTCTACCTGAAATTCCACGGGCGTATCCTGGCCCTGTTGAAATGAGCCAGATCTTAATTCTCGGCCAAACTTATTACCCATCAGCTCATCAGAGAGATAGGTCACATGGCCAATCATTCTTGCCAGAGCGAGGCCATTACGAGGTAGCGTGTTGTCCTCAAGGAAATGGCCATCACGAAAATCGGGGTCAGACTTAATGGCATTACGGGCAATCTCGTTAAAGGCAATATTTTGCGCGCTGAGCTTCATGGCTGATGCAATGACAAGAGCATGCCGAATCCGGTCAGGGTATTCTAACGCCCAGCGCATAGCCTGCATTCCCCCTAAACTACCACCGGCAACAGCGGCCCATTGGTTAATACCCAAGCGGTCAGCAAGCCTTGCTTGGCTTTGAACCCAGTCTCGTGCTCGTAATGGTGGGAAGTCCACCCCCCAGGGTTTTTCAGTTTCTGGGTTTATAGAGTTTGGACCTGTACTGCCGTGGCAACCACCAAGGTTATTGGGGCAAACGATAAAGAAACGGTTGGTATCAAAGGGTTTGCCTGGGCCAATATGATTTTCCCACCATCCAGGCTTTTTATCATCCTCGGAATGATAGCCAGCGGCATGGTGGCTACCACTGAGTGCATGGCAAATCAGGATGGCGTTACTATTGTCACTATTAAGTTCACCATAAGTTTCTATTACCAATTGATAATTGGGTAACGTGCGTCCACAAGCCAATTCCAGGGGCTCATCAAAATTCAGCGTTTGCGGCGTTACTATACCTACCGTATTGCCTGCAAAATTTTCTGGGGTGATGTCTGGCATTGGCGGTTAAATTTCTCCGTAAAACAATGGGTGTGAATATAGTGAATATGGTGGGTATGGAGGGGGAGTCTAAAGAGGGCTTTTCTCCAGTGCAATACTGTTATTGAGTTGGTAATAAAATAGTAGGCGATTCACTCTAATACCATCCTCCAATAATAATGGCGTTATCGGAATAAGGAGGTAAAAACTTTGTTGCGGAATTGAGCACTGATTCCTGGCAGCAGAGGTGCTAGCGTAAAATAATACAAGTTGGTTGTGTATGTTCGTTCCTTGGTGGGTGAGCGTGTATTATAGTTTGGTGGAGTCAAGACTAGAGTCGACTCAGCATAAAAATCTGAGAGATTAATATTTTGGATAGAGTTAGAAAGTGTTTATGATGAGTGTTATGAATTCGTATCAAAAAATAGCTTCTATAGCGCTGATTTTATTTGCATTTGTTTCGATGACGATTGAAGCTGGAAATCTCTATCGCTATAGGAATACAGAGGGAAATCTGGTCATTGATTACGCGGTACCGCCAGCGTATGTGGCCAATGGTTATGAAATTCTTAGTGAACTCGGGCGTGTGCTGGAAGTGGTGGAGCCTCAGCAGATTTCGGAGGAGTCGGAAGAAGTTCAGCAGAGTAGAGCGAAGCAAGTGGCGCTACAGGAACAAGAAGACCAGATGTTATTGCGTACTTACAGCGAGGTGAGAGAGCTTGAGTCTGCAATGGAAAGAAAATTGACACAATTGGATCGAGAAATTGACATTATTCGATCTAATATGGAAAAAAATGAATTAGCACTTAACACTTCAAGAGAACAAGCAGCAAATTATCAGTTTGGCGGGAGGACAATACCTAAGTTATTGTTAAAAAATATGGATGTGCAGATCCATGAGCGAAGAGATGGCGAACAGATGTTAGTTGTGCGACAGCAGGAGCATCAGGGCACTAAAGATCGCTATTTTGGGTATTTAGATCGCTTTAAGGAATTAAAGGGAATTAAAAAAAGCACGGCTATTCCCGAAAAAACCCCGTCATTGCTACCGACCACTGATCCTGCCAGTGCTCCGTAGGCCTGCGCTGAAAACCACTTCTAACAAATTGACTAATTCTGCCTTCGGCTAATGCCAGCATCATATTTGCGGCAGCAGTCACTGTAGTCGTAGTACGAAGATTTTCACTGATTTCAGCTTCTCGCAAAATTTGTTTTAGTTGAGTTTCCAGGCGGTCAAACAGCTGCTGTATACGTTGATGAAGTCGATCGGTTTCACCCGTTAGAGCATCACCTGTTAGCAGCCGAGTAATTCCGGGGTTGCGTTCAGCAAAAGTCAGTAATAAAGAAAGGATTCGATAGCAGCAGCTAATGGTGTCGGTCTCTTCTGTCAGTATCACCCGAATGCGACTAAACAGAGTTTCTTCAATAAAGTCGATCAACCCTTCGTACATTTTTGTTTTGCTGGGAAAGTGGCGATATAAAGCCGCTTCTGATACACCAACTTCTGCTGCTAGAGCAGCCGTAGTAATTCTCCCTCCGGGAGTGGCTTCGAGCATACGTGCCAAGGATTGGAGAATTTGTTGTTTTCGAGAGCCTTTGCCTGTGGCCATTTTGGGTTACTCGCTCGCTGTTATATTGGTGATCAGTGTACCGACGCCTTGATCCGTAAAGATTTCCAGCAGCGTGGCATGATTTACACGGCCATCGATGATGTGGGCACTTTTAGTCCCACTTTTCACTGCATTCAGTGCGCAACTGATTTTAGGCAGCATGCCGCCGTGGATAGTGCCATCGGCAATTAATTCATCCACCTGTTGTGTCGATAGCCCAGTGAGCACATCACCATTTTTATCCTGAAGCCCTGCCACATTAGTGAGTAGCATCAGTTTTTCAGCTTGTAGTACTTCGGCAATTTTCCCGGCCACTAAATCGGCGTTAATGTTGTAGGAATTACCTTTGCTGTCGACCCCGATGGGAGCAATTACCGGAATAAAATTGCTGTTAGTCAGCATATCGATAACATCAGTGTTAATAGATTCCACTTCGCCCACATGACCGATGTCGATAATCTCTGGAGCTTCCATTTCAGGTGCTGTTTCTGGTGTTACTTTGGTCATCTTTAATTTACGTGCTTTGATGAGCTGTCCATCTTTCCCTGTGATGCCGACAGCACTGCCGCCTACGCCATTGATCAGATTAACAATCTCTTTGTTGACACTGCCCCCTAGTACCATTTCTACTATATCCATGGTTTTACTATCGGTGACACGCATGCCATTAACGAAGTGAGATTCAATGTTTAACTGTGAAAGTAGATCACCAATTTGTGGCCCGCCGCCGTGTACGACGACAGGGTTCATGCCAACCAGTTTCATCATGACAATATCGCGGGCAAAGCTGGCTTTGAGTTTCTCATCCACCATGGCATTGCCGCCAAATTTAACCACAATGGTTTTTCCCGTGAACTTCTGGATATAGGGGAGTGACTCAGAGAGTACGTTGGCAATATTGCTGGCCGCTTCGCGGGTTAGAGACATTAGTTGGTCCTGTTATTAACTGTAGGTTTAAAACGTCAAATTGTTATCAATGGATTGAAGCTGTTGTCGGAAAGTGGATTGGATATTTTCCAATGCTTCTGGTGACTCTGCCTCAAAACGTAAGGTTAGAGCAGCGCTGGTGTTTGATGCGCGTACCAAGCCCCAGCCCTCTGGTAAGTCAACTCTCAACCCGTCAATGGTAGAAATTTTTCCTTCTTCAAAACTATGCCCAGAGGCTAGTTTATCCATAACAGCAAATTTCTCTTCATCGGCTAGATCAATTTTGATTTCTGAAGTGGAATAACGAGGTTCAAAACTGGCAACCATTTCATCGAGCCCCTGCTCACGGATGACCATGATTTCTATGAGGCGGGCTGCAGCATAGATGCCATCATCGAAACCATGCCAGCGATCGTGGAAGAAAATATGACCGCTGAATTCACCGCCCAGGGGAGCTTCGCATTCTAATATTTTGTTGTGCATATGAGAGTGGCCAGTTTTCCACATGACTGGCCGTCCACCATAGCTGCTGATTAAACTATTAAGTCGGTTTGTGCTTTTGACATCAAAGACTATATCGGCTCCAGGATGACGGGAAATTACATCACGAGCAAAAATCATTAATAACTCGTCGGGCCAGATAATTTTGCCGCTGGCTGAAACGGCAACCATGCGGTCGCCATCACCATCAAGAGCAATACCCAGGTTGGCATTGCTTTCTTTCACGCAGGCAATGAGGTCCGCCAGATTAGTGGCGACAGATGTATCAGGTGGGTGGTTGGGAAAATCACCATCTATATCGCAATACAGTGGGATAACGTCACAACCAATGGCTTCCAGTACGACACAGCCATGTTTTCCGGCAACACCGTTACCTGCATCCAGAACAACTTTTAGTTCATCGGCAGGTACGATATCGCTGGTTATCTGTTCAACGTATGCTTCGGAGAGGTCTTGAACTTCCAGTTCTCCCTGATGCACAACATCGGGGAAATCCTGTTCCAGCTCCGATTTTAATGACATAACTTCGTCACCACACAGAGCATGGCGCTTGAAGAACATTTTGAACCCATTGTATTCAGCGGGATTGTGGCTGGCTGTGACCATAATACCGCAATCTGTTTTTGATAACTGATGAGTGGCATAGTTCAACAAGGGTGTTGGCACCTGCCCAAGGTGAATAACATGGCAGCCGGTGGCTAGAATGCCTTGTTCCAACGCTTCTGTAAGCTCTGCACTTGAGTTGCGGCCATCGCAACCCACGATTAAAGAGTGCTCACCAAGCTTCATAGCTCTGTTTGCTAGGGCTTTACCTAAGCGGAGGGCAAACTCTGCAGTTAACTCAGTATTAGCCAGACCACGAATATCGTAGTCCCGGAATACTACACTGGGGAAACCAGTTTTTTCAGTAGCTGAGATATCTTCAATAGTTGAGTCATTTTCAGCTGTTTCTTCTGGCTCCTTGGTGTCATCTGGTTTTGTTTCTTGATCGACTTGTTGCTTCTCTTTTAGAGCATCATCTGATTGCCCTGCAGATGACGGAAGTACTTGTAAATAAGTATCTTGGTTTTCATCAATTGCTTCATCGTCACTTAGGTTGGTAGGTGGTTTTTTGTTCTTACCCAGCTTGATTTTTGGCGCTTTATCTTTGTGGTGATAGAGCGTGTAGCGAATAATTAAATAGAGCAGCACAAGCATGAAGGCTATTAATGCGCCAAGGATGGTCAAGAACTCGCGGTAAGAAGGTTTTGCTTGATCGAGCAAAGCCGCGCTGCCGGTAAAGCGTATTTCCCAATGGGGAACACGAGTGTGCAGGGTAATCATTTCAACTACAGGTTGGTGAGTTTTTACAGTGATGACGGCTTTACCCTGGGTTTTGGGTAGGCTTTGGTAAAACTCAGTTTTTCCTGATGTGTTCTTCATACTACTGAGTAAATTAGATAGGGAGTCTGTTTTAAGCATGAAGAGCATGGTGCCCAAGGTTTTATCGTCACGATTAATCGGATACGCGAAAAGAAAATACCAAGAGCCTTTGATGTAAGCGGCAACAGGATCTGGTTTTTCTCCTGCCAGAATTCTGAGAGTTATTTGCTGGCCAGCAAAATTATGTGCTTGATCCAGGCGGGTATCTTCTGGGCTTAGTAAGTATCCCTGGGAAAGGCCATCCACCCAGTCTGCCATTAGCTTTTCCATATGTTCAATCTGTGCCGGGTCGCCAGATGCCAATGCATTAATGAACAGGCCTTTTTCAGAGAGGGACTGCAATTGTTGTTGCCGCTGCTGGAGGTAGGTATTGGCAGTAACGAGCTGCTGTTGGGCGTGATTTTGGGCGCTGACCATTGCTAGGTCTTGCTTGGTTTTCTCCATCAGGTTGTGATGTAGTAGGTCTGATAATCCAGCAAAGCAACAAATAATGAGAATAATTAACCCTATTGCAATGGGATGCTGTTTTAGCTTGCCAAGTATATTTAGCTTGGGCTCATTAGTTGTGGGATTTGTCATGATGTATCTTTAGCCTAGCATCTGGGCGATTTTCGCAATTAATTGTCGCGCTAAAATCGATTTATTTATTTTTGGTATAGCTTCTGATCCCTGAACTTCTACCACAAGAACAGCATTATCATCACTATTAAAACCAATTGTTCGGTCTGATACATCGTTAGCGATCACAAGATCAAGATTTTTTCTTTCCAGTTTGCCTCGGGCATGGTGTTCCAGGCCATCTTCAGCATTGGCTGTTTCTGCGGCGAAACCAACGGTAAAAGGGCGTTTTTCCAATGCAGCCACAGCACTGACAATATCCGGGTTTTTTGCCAGCTCTATTGTCATATTATCAGCAGATTTTTTAATTTTTTGTTCGGAAACCTGCACCGGGCGGTAATCGGCTACTGCTGCGGAAGCTATAAACAAGTCACAACCATTGGTCTCTGTCAGTGCGGCATCGTACATTTCTTGAGCACTGATTACATTGACGACCTTAATCCTTTCAGGTGCAGCCAAGTTGACGGGGCCACTGATTAATACCGTTTCAGCACCGGCTTCGGCTGCTGCTTCAGCTAGAGCGTATCCCATTTTCCCTGAGCTGTGGTTACTGATATATCGAACTGGATCAATGGCTTCCCGTGTCGGGCCGGCAGTTATGACTATTTTTTTACCAGCCAGGGAGCCGGTTTCAAATAGGTCTGCTGTCAGTTCAGCGATGTCTTCCGACTCAATCATTCGGCCTGGACCCACATCGCCGCAGGCTTGTTCGCCTTCTGCTGGTCCAAAAATATGTACGCCCCGACCACGTAGCCGTTCAATATTGTGTTGGGTGCTGGCATTTCGCCACATACCCTGATTCATGGCGGGCGCAATTGCCAGTGGAGATCGGCTGGCTAGACAGAGGGTTGACAGTAGGTCGCTACCTTCACCGCTTGCAAGCTTGGCAATGAAGTCTGCTGATGTGGGCGCAATTAAAATAATGTCAGCCCAGCGTGCCAGCTCTATATGCCCCATGGCAGCTTCGGCTTCAGTATCTAGTAGCTCAGTATGCACAGAGTTACCAGAGAGGGCCTGCATAGTGAGAGGAGTAATAAATTTTGTGCCACCCTGGGTCATAACAACGCGAACAGAGGCGCCTAAATCTTGTAGACGCCGAATAACCTCAGCACTTTTATAGGCGGCAATTCCGCCTGTTATACCTAGCAGAATACGTTTGTTGGCCAGAGAGGGCATTAATTTTCCTGAAAATTAATTTTGAGATGGCTAAGATAACATTGCAAAGCGGATTTGCGTAGTCAGTGCTTACATTCAATTTCTATGTATGTGCAGTTCACAGATACACAATTTATAGATACACAAGGAGGTGTACATGACAATTCGTGATTGGCCCACATCAGAGCGGCCACGAGAAAAACTGATGCAGCGGGGTGCTAGCGCCCTGTCCGATGCTGAGCTATTGGCAATCTTTTTACGTACTGGTTGTGCTGGTCGTTCTGCTGTAGATCTGGCACGAGAGTTGTTGGAGCGATTTGGCAGTCTTGCCGAAATGTTGTCTGCCAGCAAAAAATCATTTTGTGATGTTCGTGGCCTTGGTGAAGCAAAATACGTGCAGTTACAGGCGGTAATGGAATTGGCCAGGCGGCATTTGGGCGAACAGCTTCGCAGGAAGCAGGTTTTCAGCAACCCATCCTTAGTAGGAGAGTTTTTACTCTCTCACCTGCGCGATTGTGAGCAAGAGGTTTTTGCTGCACTATTTCTAGATTCCCAGCATCGATTAATTTCCTGGGAAAAATTATTTTTTGGCACAGTAGATAGTGCCAGTATTTATCCTAGGGAGGTGGTGAAGAGAGCGCTTTATCATAACGCCTCTGCTTTAGTGCTTGCCCACAACCACCCCTCTGGTGTGGCAGAGCCGAGCGAATCTGATCGATTGATTACCCAAAGGTTAAAAGAAGCATTGACCCTGGTAGATGTCAGGGTGCTTGACCACGTGATCGTTGGAGCTGGTTATACCGTTTCGATGGCAGAGTATGGAATGGCATGAGTGATCTATGTCAGAAAGCGTGATAATAGGAAAACCCCCTTCAATAGGGTAAAAACAGGGTGGATTGAGAGAATTTATTTGCTTTCAAAAAGGGGTTCTGGTATAAAACGCGGCTCTCTGTGGGGGGCTCTCTTTGTGAGGCCACTTTGCTTTCGAAAAAGTACTTTCATGAACAATATTTGGGCATGGATAGCTTTTAACAAAGCTTTCTTCGAAGAAGAACAACCCCGCTAACAGATTTCATAAAGTAGTCGCTAGGTATCTGCAGCGCCACTTTTTTTAAAGGCAAAGTAATTTTAGAGGCCAGGTAATGTCTAAAGTATGTCAAGTCACCGGCAAAAAGCCGATGTCCGGAAATAACGTTTCACACGCAAAAAACAGGACTCGCCGTCGGTTCGAGCCTAACTTGCACTTCCACCGTTTTTGGGTTGAAGAAGAAAAACGTTTTGTAAGGTTGCGCCTTTCTGCTAAAGGAATGCGTATAGTTGATAAGCTAGGCATTCAACAGGTTCTTGCTGATATGCGTAAGCGTGGCGAAAAGGTTTAAGGAGATAAATAATGGCTAAGTCTAGTCGCGATACAATTAAATTGGTTTCCAGTGCGGGCACTGGGCATTACTATACCACCACAAAAAACAAGCGTACTCAGCCTGAAAAGCTTGAGTTCAGTAAGTATGATCCAGTGGTTCGTAAGCATGTTCCCTATAAAGAAGCTAAAATCAAATAAGTTTGAAGATAGCTGCTTGATAGATGAAACCTCGCATATGCGGGGTTTTTTTATGGCTAAATTTACTAGTGCTGTGGGACTAAAAAGCTGTAAGGTTATGGAAAGCTGGAGTTAGAAAGTTGTCAGTGCAATATCAGTTATACCCGCTTCACGAGCCTGATCTGAGATAAGTACAAAAGTATTGGTTTTTGCTTTGGGGTGAGCTTCGATAATTACTTTGGCTTGCGGGTTGCCAGCATGAGATCTTTCTACATTAGCCCTGACTGAGCGTATATCAATATGACGCCCAGATAAAAAAACTTCATTGTTCTCAGTGATTGTGAAAATTATATTTGAGTTTTCTTGCTGCGCATCTGGTGGCTTATCAGAAATGGGTGGGCGATTTAATTCAAGTCCTGATTCTTTAACAAAAGACGCTGTGACAACAAAGAAGATGAGCATGATAAAAACTACATCCAGCATGGGGGTGAGGTCAATATCGGCACCCTGTGCATCGGTGTTGCTGATAGCACGTTTTCTTCCTAAAGCCATTTAATGCGTTCCTTGTTGACCGAACGATGTCGGTAGT
>Ga0209345_10005636_pt1 | contig 11553 bp, 8 predicted proteins | sample Cruoilmetagenom7_FD_187294 | JGI IMG/M metagenome (GOLD analysis project Ga0209345, IMG submission 187294) | Oil polluted marine microbial communities from Coal Oil Point, Santa Barbara, California, USA - Sample 7 (SPAdes) (version 2) | ecosystem: Environmental > Aquatic > Marine > Oil seeps ...
CAATAAATGATAAATCAATATCCTTATTTTCACCCATTATTCCTCTAACTCTTCTATTTTTACAATGAATTCTGATAAGGTTGTTAATTCTACCTCAAAATCAGGATTTTCTTCAAATAAATCTTTAAAAATTATTAAAATCTTCTCTAGATCACCTAGCCATTCATCTGTCTTGGTTTTATCATATTTTTCCTCAGGAGAGATTAATTCGTCATCTACAATTATCCCATATCGCGTTACAGTTCCCTCATCTTCAATGTTTTTTGATAAATCTGCTATTTTTTTAATCATTTCAAGAAACTTTTCTTCGATTTCAATATACTCGTTCGATTCAATTGATTCTAATATTTTTGATGGTTCATGAGTTTTTCGAAATTGTAATCCTAATAGAACAATTAATGCTTTTTGTAATTGTTCCGTAGATAATTGAATTCTAAAAACACACGCTGCGAATTCATTAATTTCATAGAATTTAATTACCTTATTTAAATTATTAAATGCTAGACTTAACCATTCTTTAGTTCTTTTATAATTGGTTGACAAAGATATCTTCTATTTTTAATCATTCACTCTATACAATTTATATGACTTTTAATTTTAAAATATTTATCTCAAATAATTGTGCTTTACTTTTTTTAAATCTTGATCTCCACTTAGTAAAGAGTTGTACGAATAGTGTGAAAAACTAAGCAAATTTTAGTTCAGCAATGAAATAAATAATGTTTTGCACTTTATCTATATTTCAATCTAAATTCAATTTAAACTATAAGAAATTATTTATTTTCTTTTAATATCTTTTTGTCAGATAAATAAAAAACAGGCCAAAAATTAAACTATCTTTTTTTTACTAAAGGTAAATATTTTAATTTCTTTTTTGAGTTTATTGTAGTAGTTTTTTCACTAATTCTCTAAACTCTTGCACTTTAATTGGTTTAGAAATGTATTGTTCGAAGCCAGCAGCTAATATCCTTTCTTTATCGCCCTTCATGGCAAAAGAAGTAACAGCAATAAATGGAATATCTTTGAATTTATCTAATTTTTTTAATTCTGAGCAAATTTCTATTCCACTCATTTCAGGTAATTGAATATCCAGAATAACTAAATCTGGATTACTCGATTTAATTAACTCAAGTCCTAAATCTCCCCGAGTTTCCTCAAAAATCTCTATATTTGGTATCAATTTTAAAATAGCCCTAAATAATTTCATATTTTTTTCGTTATCCTCTACAACATATACACTTTTCATAAAAACCTCACTTTTTCGAAGACACGAATTTTTATTTTGGTAAATCTCTTTATTTAGATATGTTTATATGTATCATTTTTTATAAATTATTTAAATTTACTTCTTTACAAAAATTTGCAAAAATCAACATTAGAATAAATTAGAACAAGGCTTTTAATATGGTTGTTGGAATTGCTTTATTCAGTTGGGATCAAAAAATTGGTTCTGTGATTGATGTAAAATATCCTAAAAACTTCGACTTAACCGCGGATCTAATAAATAAAATCTACATGACTTTTGCGTATAGCGAAGACTTTGAAAAAGAAGAATTAATTGAGACTAGCTATAAAGAGCAGACAATATTATCTTATTGCGATAAAACCAGAGTAGTTAAAGTAGGATATGAAATTATAACCCTTATTTTAGAAGAAAAAGAAAGAGTAAATATTTTCAAGATAAAAAAACAGTTATTAGAATTTGGAAAAAACACATTTAAAAAAGAAAAAAGTGAGCGTAATCAATTTTTTCTCGGTAATGTTGGAATCTTTTTTGAAACAAGTTCAGCAAAGAAAATTTTGTTATTGGGACGAGCTGGTACTGGTAAAACAAGTATTAAGAAGATAATATTTGAAGGTGTGGATCCGAAAGATTTGTTATATAACCCTCTTGAGCCAACGCGAGGTATATCACCTTCTGTTTATTCGTGGTTAGATTTAAAATTAGGTTTATTTGATTCTTCAGGACAAGAAATAAGCTTTTTATTAGAAAACGAAGAAGATCGCGAACATATTTTAGCTTTTGATAATACAGATTATATTATTTATTTATTTGATTACCCTGGCTGGATTTCACGATCTCAAGACCTTGTTATCGAAATTCAAAAAATTCAAAAAATACTTAAAAAAAATTCTTATAGCACAAAGCTATTACTATTCTGTCATAAAATTGATTTAATTGGAAAAGACATTGATGATAAAATTATAGATGAAATTTCAGCTAATATAAAAAAACATTTTGATTTACCGCTTTTCTTTACAAGCATACATCCCGATTTGATTTATAGTTTGTACAATGCTTTTTATGAAATCTTAAGTATATCATCTAATGAAAATATCAAATTAAAAGAAATTTTAGAGAGTGAAATCAAATATTTTCAAAAAACATTGTTTTTTATTACAAATACGCATAATAGTATTGTCGTTCAATCTATGTCGAAAGATTTTAACACGACAATTATAAATCATACACATAAACTTGTGGCACAGTTAAATCAAACTTTTGAAGATATGACAAAAAGCGGAAACGTAGATCATCTTATACTTTCGAGTCATGATAATCTAAATATTATTATGAACAATACTAACTTACCTAAATTTAGTCTTAAATATTTAATTTGTATTTCAGAAACAGCGACAGTAAACAAATTAATTTGGTTAATTGGTCAAATAAGAAGCAAACTTAAAGATCTTTATTATTTTAATAAATCGAACAAATAAGAAAATGAGTAAAAAAGTAATTTTTGTGGGTCCATCTGGAGCGGGAAAGACGACTCTACGAAAAATCTTTTTTGAGGGCGAGAATTCTTCAAAATTATTAGAATATGCCTTAGAACCCACATTTGGGGAAGAATCGTTAATATTACGATTACCCAAGTTAGATGAAGATGTGGGGATATTCGATTTAGCAGGGCAAGAAAACGAAAGATGGCTTGAGACTGAAGAGAGATCTATTTTCAATAATACTAAAGTAATTTTGGTCATAATTGATGTAACTGCAAGTCTCGATTTCATTCTTAACTTCATAAAGAAAGTTTTAGAAGTTCGAAGCTTAACAACTCCTAATTCGTTTATTTACGTATTACTTCATAAAATAGATTTAGTTGGTCAAAAAAAAATTAGGGATATAAAAGCGGGAATAAAAGGTGCTTATTCCGAAGTAAAATTAATAAAGTTTCTATTTACAAGTTTAAAAAAGCAATATATGACTCAAACTTTTTCTTATTTTATTGAGATTATGCAAAGATGTTTAGATGATGTTATTCCAGAAGATGGTTTAATGTTTAATGTAATTGACGAATCAATAAAAATCGTAAATATCATTGATATCGAAATTTCAATTTCTAAAAAAGAAATTCAAGAAAAGTTAAATCGCCCAGAAAAATTAATCGATTACTTACTTGAAAGTTTAGTAAATAAGGATCATGTTGAAATAACACATGTAAAAAATCAAGAAATCCTCAGTTTAACAGAAAAAGGTAAAGATTATTTTAAAGATATTTTGAAACCATTGTCTACTGGATATCTTAAGCAATCTGAAACAGGGGAGATTATCTCAAAACCTCTTTACGAAGAAAAGATTCCCTCGTTTATCGGAGCTTTTATAGCCGATAAAGACGGGAGGACATTACTGTCAATCGAATTGTTTGAAAACGCACTTGAAAAGTTTATAGGTAGCATTCCAAGCAATGAAGATACTATTCCAATCGATCTTGATCTAATTCCGATGTTTATTAGTGCCTTAGAAAAATTTTCTTTAGAATTGAACATCAAAGATTTAAGTGGTTTTAGTTTAGAAGGAAGCAATTTAAAAATGAATATTTTTGGTTATGAGGATTTTACCGTTACATTTTTTATGAATCCTGATATAAATATAAACCCCGTCCAAAACAAAATATATAACTATTTTAAAAATATTTTCGAAGAATATGAAAAAGATTTTGAAAACGCGCTTACTTCCGGGCAAATAGACCCTCTTTTCCCCATAATTGACCAAGGAAGAAAATGGTTAGAAGATCTAAATAAATCGTATGAAGAAATGATAATTAACTTAGAAACCTTCGATACGGAACATGCTAAAATTCTATACAGTAAAATGGATGAGTTGTATAAAAGGGTTAACATTAAATTCTCAATGACTCTTGAAAAAATTAAAAAATTAAAAGTGAATCTAATGAAAGCTATTATTGAAAACGATACAGAAGAACTCAAAAAGATCGCAGAATCAACAAAAGATTTAAGCGCAAAATATACTATTTAAACAAATTAATTATTCTCTAATTTTGTTTTATGTTCTAATTCTTTTGGAATATTAAACGTAAAGGTTGAGCCCACTCCTAAAACGCTAAAAAAACTAATTTCTCCTCCATGTAGTTCTATTAAGCGTTTTGTTAAGGATAAACCTAAACCCGTTCCCGGTACAGAACGTACATAAGTAGAATCAACTCTTTGAAAATCTTTAAAGATTAAAGGGAAATCTTTATTGGCAATTCCGATACCGGTGTCTCTCATCTTAAAAATCCAATTATAGTAATCCCCTTTAATTATTAAAGATATTTTACCATCTATGGTGAATTTTATTGAATTACTTAAGAGATTTATTAAGATTTCTTTAAATTTAATAGGATCAGCATAAATGAATTTTTCTTCATCTAATCCTTTCACTTCAAATTCGAGATTTTTTTTAGAATAAAGAGGTTTTAGGTTTGATTTGATTTGTTCAACCATCGAATTTAACGAGAATTTTTGAATATTTAGATTTAATTGTCCAGATTCAATTTTGGAGATATTTAAAATGTGTTTGATCATATCAAATTGGTAATCTGCAGAGTCTTTAATATCAACTATAAATTCGTTTTGTTCTTTATTTAATTCTCCACAAACACCCTCTAATAAAAGGTCGGAAAAACCGATAATTGCGTTCAAAGGCGTTCTTAATTCGTGAGACATCGTTGCCATAAATTCGGTTTTAAATTGAGATGATTTTGCAATTTGATCCAAAAACAATTTTTGCTGCTCAAGAGCCATATTCAATTCTTTTGTTCTTTTTTGAACTTCGATCTCCAATTCTTCTTTAAATTTATCTTTTAAAAATTCTCCTTTTTTCTTTTCTGTAATATCTTGGAAAAGAAATTGTATCATGGTATTATTATTATGTTTGATTATCGATGCTTGGAGTATTACCCAAATATGTATTCCTTCTTTTTTTTTAACTTGAATTTCAATTGGCTCGGGAAAATCTTTTTTAAAAGACGCTTGAAAAATTAATTTAAAAAAATGTTTGATTTCCTCTGGAAATACTTTTGTTAAATCGTTAATAGATTTACCGATAAAATATTTTTTATCATATCCAAAGACTCTTTTAGTTGTTGAATTGGAATCGATAACCATTCCCTCAAAATCAATTAATATTATCGCATTGGGTGAATTTTCAAACAAATTCTTATATCTTTCTTCAGCAAACTTGCGGTCAGTAATATCTCGTAAAATTATTAATCTTTTAAATTCTCCGACTTTATTAATAAATACCTTTCCTCTACATTCAAAACTTATCCAACGACCTTCTTTATGTTTAATCCTTAATTCGATAGGTGACATTCCTGTTTTAAAGCTTGTTTTCAGAGCTTTAATGGCTCTTTTAGTATCTTCTGGATGTACTAAATCCAAACATGGTCTTCCAATTATTTCTTCTTTTAAATAGCCTAATAATTTTAAAGCAATTATATCGTTGATAAATTCAAGTTTAAGCTTAGAATCAACTATTGAGATCAAATCGTTTATATTTTCTATAATTAATCTATATTTTTCCTCCGAATCTATCAACAATTGTGCTGTAATATCTCGTTCAAGAGCATTTCCTATAATTTGTGAAGAAATTCGTAATAACGAAAAGTCTTCATTTTTCCATTCCCTTGTATTTTCAACGTTATCGAAGCCAATGAATCCTGCCAAAACTCCTTTAACATATAAGGGGTATGTAAGAACAGATTTTGTATTTTGTATTGTTAGCATTTCTTTCGTTGATTTAGCTTCTTCAGGTAATTCAGAAACATCGTTAATGTGAATTATATTTCCAGTTTTAAGTTGTTCCATCCACCAAGGAAGCGTTGCAAATTTTAAATCTTGAAAAATATGGATTTGCGAAGATACACCTTCAGCACACCATTCATGAGTGTTTTTCATCATTCTTTTATCTTCGTTAAAAAGAAAAAGATATACACGACTCGCACCACTTAAAATTCCCATATCTCGTAGCGATGCGTTAATATCCTCGTCTAAATCTAAATCAATAAGGAATCTGGACGAAATTGTTGATATTAGTGTCTCTAAATCAGCCCAGTTTTTAATCGTTTTTTCAACTTGTTTAATTTTATCCATATTTTCTTCCTAAAAATCTTTTTCGTTATAAATCATAATTTAATTGGTTTACAATTTGCTCAAAAAGGATTCTATTATTTTTTCACTATTAACTTCTTTTCTCAAATTTTTTGGGATTGTGAAAGTAAAAGTTGTTCCCTTTTCTAATTTACTAGTAAATAAGATTTCTCCTCCATGTAAGTAAACTAACCTCTTAGTTAAAGCTAATCCTAACCCTGATCCTGGTATGGAATCGATGTAAGCAGACTTTACTCTATTGAATTCTTTAAATATTATATCAAAATCCTTTTCTGCGATTCCTATGCCTGTATCTTTTATAATGAAGTCCCATGTATTTTTATTATTCCTAAATTCAAAAATTACCTTTCCTTTCTCAGTGAACTTAATAGCATTACTTAATAGGTTATAAATTATCTGTTTAAATTTAATTCTGTCTGCAAATATTAATTGTTCTTTTTTCAAACCCTTTAGATCAATAATTAATCCTTTTTCATTATATAATGGTTTTAATGTTGAGATTACATGATTAACCAGGTTATTTAAATGTATTTCTTCAACTGTTAAAGTAACCTGACCCGCTTCAATCTTTGTGATATCTAAAATGTCAGTTATCATTTCTAAAAGATGGTTAGAAGATTCATCAATATCTTTTACGAATTCTAACTGTTCTTCGTTTAATTCACCAAAAACATTTTCTAAAAGCAAATCTGTAAAACCAATAATTGCGTTCAAAGGAGTTCTCAATTCATGGGACATGGTTGCCATAAATTCAGTTTTAAACCGAGAGGATTTTTCGATCTGATCCAAATATAACTTTTGTTTCTCTAAAAGTTCTATTAGATCTTTCGTTCTAGATTGTACATTTTTTTCTAATTGTTCAGTGAATAATTTTTTTAAAATTTCTCCCTTTTTCCGCTCTGTAATATCTATTGAAGTTACAATAATTCCTGTAACATCCCCATTTATATCAATAAGAGGAATTTTACTGGTTAATGCCCATCTCAAACCGTCATTTGTTTCCCATTGCTCTTCATAGTTTATTTTAGGTTTTCCACTTTTAATTACTTCTAAATCATCGTTCCAATATGCTTGTGCCTGTTCTTTAGAATAAAGTTCAAAAAAGCTTTTGCCGATCAACTCTTCTTTTTTCATATTAAGGGTATCAGCAATATATTTATTCACACGAATAAAGTTATTTTTAGTATCCTTATAAAAAATCAATGCTGGGATATTGTCCAGAATTAATTTTAACTCATCGCTCAGAATTTTGTATTTCTTTTCAGACTCTTTTAATTGCTTTTCAGCTATTTTACGTCTTGTAATATCTCGAGAGACTGCAATGATAACGGGCTCACCTGGATAAGGAATTTGCTTACCATAAATTTCTACTGAAATCTCTTTCCCAATTTTTGTTACATGTACAGTTTCAACAATATCTTTTCCTAACCATAAATTTTCATCAACTAGTTGAGGATTTTCAGCAATTAACCTTGGTGCATTAATATCACGTACATGCATTTGCAAAAATTCTTTTTTCTCATAACCTAATCGATTGCATGCTGTGTCATTGACATTTATAAAATTACCTTTTAAATCAAGAATGTATATTGCGTCGTTGATATTATCAAATAAAGTCTGTAATTTTTCTTCAGAATCTCTTAGTTTTTGTTCAATTTTTTTCCGTTTTGTAATATCTCTTATGATTCCTATAGTATTCCATTCACCTTTTATTTGAACTGCTGAAAGAGATAGTTCTACTGGAAATTCTATTCCATCTTTTCTTATTCCTTCTAATTCAAGTGTTTTATTAATAGCAACACCCTGTCCAGACTTTTTGAATTTAGAAAAACCAATTTTATGAGCTTTGTGATAACGCTCAGGAACAATGATGGAATGTAAATTCTTGCCTAAAATCTCTTTTTCAGCATACCCAAATAATCTTTCTGCAGATTTATTCCAATAAGTAATTAAACCATCACTATCCATTTGAATTATTGCGTCTTGAGCATATTGGCTCAATAATTTTAATTCTTCTTCTACTTTCTTATGCTCTTTAATGTTTATTGATGAAACAGGTTTCATTTATTCCTCTTTAATTCTTGTTTTTCTTAAAAACTTTACAAAAATTACACATTCTGTTTATTCAGATATAAAAAAATATGGAAAAGTTCAATATTTTTATTCTCTTTGTTCTCTTTAGTATTAAAATGCTCTTTTTCCCACCCAACTTTAAAATAATAAGCTTTATTCGTTAATTTAAAAAATTTGAAGTTGTCGAAGTTTTTTATAAGTCCTAAATGCTCAAGTCTTTGCATATGAAGGTGAGCTTTTTCTAACTCTAAATCAAATTTCTCTACTAAATAATCTGATTTATATTTTGAAATGTGATCAGACTGTAAAATAATTGATAGCTCTTTCTTTAAGAGTAAAAATTCAAGTTTGCTAATTGGAATTAAATCACGCTGAATAATCGAATCTAAAATGTTTAAAATAATGTAATAAGTGTCATAAAAGAAATCCTTTCCAATTGATGTTTTAAATATTTCAAAATCTCCACCTCTTGGATGCTGAATAGTGATAAACTTTTTTATTGCTTTAATTTTTTGATTAACGTACGAGGGACTTACGAGATCTATTTTGTGTAAAAATGCTATTATTTTACAGGAGTGTAGATTGAGTTCCTTTATTATTTGATAAATTTTCACTAAAAACCTTATTATTGATTCTATAGAATTCATGATATCAAAAATACAAATAATAATACTACTTTCGTTAAAAACTTCCTTACCACTCTTAGAAAACCAAATATTGTTTTCTTGCCCTGCTAAATCAAAAATTCCTAAGTTAGAATTAAATAAAGAATATACGCTTGAATTAACACCTCTCGAAGGAAGTAATGGATTCTCTAAAAGCGTTAATGGATCGCCTTTATCAAAATAGATTTCCTTTATTGTAGTTTTACCAACACCAGGAGGTCCTACAAACATTACTTTTTTATCGTTAATAATATCATCCATTTTATATTAATTTTAATTAATTGTTGACGCTTTTGGTTTTTCAAGAGCCTCAATTATTTCTTTACACGAATCTAACATCATTTCAATGTAATTCATTAAATCCTGTTCAGAAACCTTTCCCCTTTTTTTTTCCTCTCGGATTAATTCACAAAAACCTTGAATAGTATTAACTCCACTTCGAATTTGCATGTTAATTGATTCTAAAGGTAAGATTTCATCCTTATTAATGTAAATATCTCTAACCTCTTCAAAAAAATGCTTGAATGCTAGGGGGTCATCCATTAAAATCTTTTCTTGTCCAATTTTATGAAATATCATCTCAATTCTTTTAAAATGAAGTATTGGTATTAATGGATGATCTATATCTCGAAGTAAAATAATAGCATATAATTGTTTTCTCCCTCTAGCTGTGGGGTCTTCTACTTCAATTTTATAAACCTGTGAATAAAACAGATTAAAATCAAGTATAACAAATTGGTTTTTTGTATTTAAGGCGTCTCTCAATAAATTTTTAATAAATTTTTCGTCTCTAAGATGAATAGATGAATAAAGAGCACGCGGACCTAGTATATGGTCATATTTTCCAATAATCAGTATAAATGGAAATTTATCTAAATCTTCTTTAAAATAAGTGTAAGGAGAAGTTATTTCTTCGTTAGGAGTGTTGTTACTTTGCATTTTCTTATAAAACCTTAAAATATTATTTTTATCTTTTGAATATTAATACAAATATTTTTTTTTATAATTATGTATTATTATCTAAGACTTTTTTACAACAAATCTATAAATATAGGGTAGAAACTTATTTATATTCTTTTGGATTTTAACTAATTACATTTCTTTTGTACTATAATACTTTTAATAAAACAAAAAACTTAGATCGTTTTTACTTTTAATAAAAATTTAAAAAAGGAAAATTTATTAGTTAATTATGTCCGAATCTGCTAAAACAATTATAAAATATTTTTGCGATCGTTTTCTAGATATTGATTATTATCCTACTAGCTTAAAAGATATTCTCGATTTGGAAATTAACAGGTTGAAGAATATTGAGGAAGAGGATGTTGTAAAGTTTAATAATATTGATATTCAAAATCTAAGAGACCTTTCCATGGTTAAAATTTCGGAATACGAACGATTGAGTAAAAAAGCACTAATTAATAAAGCTAATTTTAAAAATGCTTTAATCGCAGCAATTCTAATAGCAAATGCTTGGAGTAAAAGAAGGTTATACCTGAAAAAACCTAAAACGAAGGTTGTAGTAGCGGGACTTAATTTTGCGGGAAAAACATCTCTTATTAATAGATTAGTTAATGATGTTAATTACCTCGATATGATCAATTTAGAGCCAACAATAGGGGCAAATGTAGAAGAATATCAATCTGATAAGATAGATCTTATTCTATGGGACCTAGGAGGGCAAAAAGATAATATTAAAGAATATCTCGAATCCCCTGAAAGATTCTTTATCCAAGTAGATGTAATAATTTTTGTATTTGATTCTCAAGATGATGTTAGATACGATACAGCTGTAGATTATTTGAGCGATTTGATTAATATTCTTGCTTTTTTAAATGAAAGTCCTTACTTGGTAATTTTATTAAATAAAGCTGATTCTGATATTGTAAACGATCCTGATTTCCAAATTAAAGTAGAGTATTTAACTGATAAAATCTCGACTGTTTTTATGAATAGCGAAAAATCGTGGAATTTTGATATCACTCCTACAAGTATTTATAATTTTTACTCAAGCGAACCAGAGATAGCAAGAAGTATTAAAAACATATTTTCAAAAGAGAAATCAGAATTAGATTCAAGTACAATCTTACCTAACATTGAAGATAAACTTCAAAGAATTTTGGATATTAATCTTAAGCTTATGGATAAAATTGTGGACGAACTCTCAGAAGTTAAACGTGTACTATTTAGATTAGTACCCTCTGATATTTCGCAATCACTGTTTGCAATTCCGTTTGAAAAGGTGCCTATTGAATATATTTCAGATAACCAAAAATTAGAAAGTAAAGATAAGAAGAAGAAAAAAAAAAGTAAAGATGCTGTTCCATTCAAAAAAGGTAAAAAATTAAAAGGGGCTACCGGACCCCCCAAACGATTAAAATCTATTACAACTCCAGAATCTATAGAAAAAGAAAATACT
>Ga0209345_10005637_pt1 | contig 11552 bp, 12 predicted proteins | sample Cruoilmetagenom7_FD_187294 | JGI IMG/M metagenome (GOLD analysis project Ga0209345, IMG submission 187294) | Oil polluted marine microbial communities from Coal Oil Point, Santa Barbara, California, USA - Sample 7 (SPAdes) (version 2) | ecosystem: Environmental > Aquatic > Marine > Oil seeps ...
GAAACGCCGCTGTTCCCAACGCACCTCACGAACACCACCAGCCTATCTTATCATCTTAGCTCGGTTCTGAAGGCCGCAGGGATACCGAGGTCACGGAGACTGGTGCCATACAGCTTCCGCCACACCGTCGCCGAGGCACTGAAGGTCAGCAGCGTTCCTGATTACCACACGAAAGCAATCATGGGTCACGCCGACCAAACGATGACGGGAATCTACGGGGCTGGAGGAGTGGACGTAGGCGATCTATTACTCAGCTTGCGGACGGCTATTGCACGGCTCGGTGATGTTCCCGACTACGTCTACAGGCCTGAGGAGTTGATCCCAGTTTAATCTTCCGAGGCGGCCCAAGCGGAATGCCCCACAATCGACTCAGGAGAGTCACTGGCGGGCATTTGAGAATTTCCGGTGGGTATGTTGCCGCGAGAACAAGCGACTCTCAGTGAGTCTCTCACAGCGCAACACTACTGGGCATTAGCGCAGACAAAGGCTCCGTGGCATCGTGATACTCACCGCCTGTTGGCGCACGACAACCAAGCCTTGTAATCCTTAGGTATTTCATAAATCCTCGTTATAGGAGAAGCTGAAAGCCCCCCGCCCCCGGTTACACCTAAGGATTACACCTAAGGTTAGACCTAAGGTTTAGCCGTAGGTTCGTACCTAAGGATCAGCGCAGGTTCACGCCTCGGTATGATCATAGCTCCACGCCTAGGAATCACACCCACCAGTCATAACACTAACCAGCCAACCGAGAGGCAGGCTTAATCCTTCCGAGATATTGCCTGAACTGGGAAGTACACCAATAGGCCCAGGAGGGGTGTTCCTTCGCTTGGGTATGGTAACCTATGTTGCGAGGAGGCAATGTCGTGAACCTCATAGACGGTTACTCTGTGCGCTCAGGTCGAGTGAATTTCAGAGCAAAATAGTCTGCCCCCTTTTGATGGGCGTTCGACCCGCTACTTCCCCCCAATATCCCCTTGTTTCGTTTGTCCACGGCTGTTGTCCACAATCGGGTCACCGAGAGGCCCCTCAAGCGCGTCCAACTGGTGCTCGCCGCAGACGCCCATGTGGATCGTAGTTCCCAACTGGGAAGAGCTGATCGGTGCAGGCCCGGAACACGAAGACCAAGAGATTCGCCTAGCGGCCTGAGTCCGCCGATGCCCCAACTCTCCCCGGCCTGATCTCCGGACGCCTCATGCCTCCTTAGGCAGTAGCAACCAAAAGGATCGACCCAACATGACTAACTCAACCACACAAGAATCAACTAACGCTGCGGTGGCCTTTGCCCGAACCCTCGTGGAACCTCTTCGACATGCCCGTGGAGCTGTGAGCCGCGCTAAGGTGCTCCAGCAGTACGGCGCTCGGTGCGCTGGGTTTCACAATGAGGTCTTTGGCGACCCTGTGGCAGGCCATGTGGCCCGCTCATGGCAGAGGCAATTTAACTAACTTAATGGGTGACTGAGATGCGGTGTTGTCGCCGGTGCGCTAAGCGAAATTAGCGCCCGAGAATCTGTAGGCTACTCCACTGCTGGATTTAGCATGAGAACCTGCACGACCAGGCGTCGTCCAGCAATCCTAGCCGCTCTCCAGATCAGCAACAGCGCACCGACGCAAAATGAGGCGAACAGAGCTTTGGTGCCAATTCCGTCACCCAACAAGAGCAGCGCAATCGAAAACCCGGCACCTAGAAACGCTGCAAGAATGGTCGCGTCTAGAAACAAAAGATACTGCTTAGAGGCGTCCTGAACTCCTTGGTCCGACTCGACAGCTTTGTACATTTTGTACCAGTATCTATTCTGTTCCGCGCGAGTTGTGGGAAACGGACCATGTTTTGACACCAATTCGTCCACGCCTATACGAGTGTCTGAGTTCATTATCCTCGAAAACGCTTCTCCTCCCGGTAACGGATCAGACCATCGGAGAAAGATGAAGCGCGCTTTTTGTACGGCATCGAGCTGCCCCGTTATCACGCTCACGACAAGGAGGCCGACCACCGTGAGAGCCGCAGAAGATACTAGTTGAGCACTGATGGACGACAGCGACTCTAAGGCGCTTAGACCTCGCAACGAAAGAAAAAACCCTGCGCCATAAACTAATGCTAAGATAGCAAGCGGTGTTCGATTTGCTTCCTTGTGCGTATTCGCCATACTTTTGCGTCTACTCTTCTTGGGTGTCGGGATAAAGCTCTGGACTTAGCGTAATCGAGCCACTGCGTTCGGGCATATTGCGCCCTGTGCGAATCCAAACTCTGTTCTCTGTGCTGAAGACTCGCGCACCGCGATGCATAAATGCCCGCTTTACTGCATTCTTTGGGTGATGCTTGTCGTCTTTCGCCGCCGATACGTACGCACTCGTGGTGAACTCTCCATCCGATGGCATCTTCCTACCAAGCCAGCGATCCAGAACCGCTGCATCTACGTTGCGTCGAGAGCCGTGGTGAGGCACCTGTATCTTAGTGACGCCTGGAATATTTAGCCCAACCATTGGTGCATAGTCTGCGGCGGCGTGAAGTGCTTCTCGGCCCGCGTCCCCGGTCAAGACAACATCCTCGCCCAGCATGGACATCCATTGAACCACACTCATCTCATTTTCCGACGACGTATTGTTTTCAGAAAAAAGCTCTTCGCCCCAAACAGCGTTCGATAACTTGGCGAGTGCTCTCAATCCGATTTCGAAGAGTGTTTCTTCCCTTTTGAGGGTGACGCCTTCGGGTGTTTTCTCAGACTGCTCTACGAGATCGAGAAAGTGATCGTAGGTTGGTGAGAGCACTCGAAACGGGCCAATCTCAGCGCCTTGGAACGGTGCGATGATATCGATGCGTTTTTCATTCGCAATTTCCTCCAGCGCGGCGACATTCGGGTAAATCTCACGGAGGCGCTTCGCGAGGTTATCTTTGTTTGTAAAGCGCGAGAAGCGATGAATGAGGTCGTCAGTGTGATACCACGGGCAAATCATCCAGAGGGCGCCCACGTCAAACTCTTCGAGTACCGAGCGAAGCCCTCCGCAGTGGTCGCCGTCCGGATGGGTTACAACGACATGGTCAATAAAACTTGGGTCGTCGTAATGTTCTCGAATATGGGCGACAAGTGTCTCGCCGGTCGATTGATACCCGCCATCAACAACATGGATGAATATCTTACCATCCTGCTTATAGCGCATGGTAATAGCGTCGCCGCTTTTTGACGTCCCAACACCCAAGAAATCAATCTCATAAAAGTCCGACATTCTTGTCCTTATCCCGATTCTACATCCCCGGATATTAGAACATCCGTGAAAAATCAAAGGGACGCAGGGCCAAGCAGCGCCACTCCTTGATGGCTTCCTGTCCAACCTTCCGAGGGTTGCGTATCTGACCGGTCAACAAGCGTGACGTCGCCTCGAAATCCGAAGCAAAAACCTGAGCCTTCTGATTATGGGTGTCCGACCCACCAGTTCCCCCCATGGGGGCCTAAGGAACCTCAAAGCCAAAGAAGCTGCACACACCCCCGCCCACTCCGGACCTAGGGTGACTCCAGGACCCTCCAGTGTATCGCTGGGGTACCAGAGGTGGCGCTTGGCGACACACAACGCATCACGATTGAATGTAGATCAGCTGTAGCTACAGGGCTTCGCGATGGATGCGTTCTCCGATTTCCGATGCCGGTGGCAGGTACCTAGGACCATCACGGAGTGGAGGGAATTTGGCCGCTTCAGCTATGCCTTGGCAAGCTTCCTCTGGTTCAGCTAGGCTAGGTCGGGCCGTGTAGAGGCTGGGGATCGGGGTATTTAATATGAAGTTGCCAAGTTGGGTCTGGATAGTCCCCGCAGCAATGAGCGTTATCGCTTTGGTGGAGCTGCCCTATGGCTATTACATGCTTCTAAGGCTGGTCGTATGCACTGCCGCAGTGGTCATTGCCTGGAAACGCTTTGCTGGTAACCCTAGTAGCGTCTGGGGTGTGATCTTTGCGGGTGTGGCGCTGTTGTTCAATCCGATATTTCCCGTCCATTTTACTCGGGAGCTTTGGGCAGTTTTGGATTCTGTCACCGCAGCCGTGTTTATTGCTTATGGACTGCTTGCTAACCGCGAGGGAGCATCCAAACCCTGACGACTTTTATGCGTCCCGCATGCCCTCACCAGCGCGTTCTGCTCCGCATTTCCGAGATCATTAGTGCTAGTTGGACAACTAAGCTGAGCAACAACGGCGCTCCAATGCGTATTGCCCAATCCTGCCAACTTTCTGCACCTTCAATGTAGTACCAAAAGGCTGCCACAGCGCAGCCAATGAAGAGAAAGGTGGCGGTCATCAGTGAATATGTACCGTTCCCCGATTCCTGCTCCTTCGTGGCCATATAACCCCAAGGTGCAGTCGCAATGCCGGTGGCCCACAGTAAGTATGGAATTGCATTGTCGTATCGAGGTATCTGGTCAACAACGTAGAGGAAGACTAGCACACAAGAGCCCAGCGCTACTACGTATGTCCAGACCAGAGCGGGGATGCCCGCTAGAATAGCCGCCAAACTTCTCCCCCGCTCTTGTAGGGCAATCGCGCCCGCAACAAAGGCAATGCCGGGGAGTATGAACAGGCCGATCAAGAACGTGCCTATCAGCATGTATCCAATACCTAGGCCGATCAGTCTCCACTCACCTAAGATTCCAAGCCACACCCCAGACACGAGCGGCCCAAAAGCAATGATCAATCCGACTAATGCGAACAAAACTGCGAAAATGCCACCAATTAGTTTCCCCACTTGCTTTTCCCTCGTGCTGCTTGGTTTTTAGTCGGTAAGCATCGCCGCTGAACCGGAAACCGGTAGACCAGTTTCTACTCACATCCGATCCCGTCATTGTCCCGGTCAAGGTGGGGACCGTACCCCGGTTCACCTCGTCTTACTGGGGCCCTGCCTGCAGCGCGTGCCGCAGCGCAGTTCGCGAACGCGGTGGTAGGTGTGTAGTTAGACTGCGGTGCCTGTGGTTGCGCAGGTGGGGGCGAAGGCCTTTGTACGGTTTGCTGAGGCCGATGGCAGTGGTAGTCGCCCGTCTTGCGATTGTTGTGGCAACCCTGTGCATTCAACCCACCACCATGTGCGTACGCAGCGGGGCTGATAACCAACACAGCCAGGGTTAGGATCAAGCGCTTCACTTGCCTGTTCCCTCACACCAGTTCGGCCTCGGTTCTAACGCCCGGGTTCTTTCATGATCCCACGACCGAAGCACTCCTTCGCTTATGCCCTCATTCGCTACGTCACTTCCGTTGGCCGACAAATCGATCACCATTCGTCCGTAGTTGTCCTCACCGTACTCTTGGGTGACCACTAGCGATGCCCCGTGCGTCAGCTCTTCCATATACGCCTTGGCCGACTTCCCCAGCGCCCGCTCAGCCTCGCACTTGGCACCACCAATAGCGGCCCCAACGCCTCCAGTTTCAGGCGCGTCTACGTCGGACAGTCGAAAGTCCATGCCGTTGACTGTACCGCTGTCCCCATCGTCCCAATCGATCCTCGACGCCTCTGTGGTTTGATCCGGGCTGGCGCATCCGGCCACGCATAGCGTCAGTGAGAGTAATAATATTCTGATCGGTGCCACTCGTGCCTCCCTGTGCAGCGTAATGCGCCGTCACTACTTCTCAGGGAGATTGCGACTCAGACCGCATTGCAGTCAAACTAAAAGATGATGGCAAAACAAGCGCTCAGTGCGAAGCCAGGTTCGGCTGCCTTGACGACTTGGCGCCGTAGTCATGCTGCAGGCGGTCTACATGATCGCTGTTACGATCCGCTCTCTGCGTTCAATACATAAGATTGAATTTACTCAAACAAGTTGAATTAGCGGTATTTCGAAAGTAGCCTTTTCGAAGGTTGTGGGGAGTGGGCACATGAGATCGTTTTGGGGCGCTGCAATCCTAAACTCGTTTGCGCCGCTACTGTATCTGGTGGTCTTGTACTTTGGGCTCATGAAATACAACGCAGATGCCCAAAGCGCAGGCTTTGAGAACATCCTTGATGCGTGTCGCTATTTGGGGGCCGAGGCGCAAGGTGAGTGCGAAGAACTCCAGCTCTTAGACAAAGCGCGCCTGTTCGCGATGCTGGCCATCGGTGCTGGTGTAGCTGTCCCCTTATTTCTATTCTTGGTCCCGACAATACTGGGGCGCAGCCGCTTTCTACTGGGATTGTTTTTCCCGTTGGCACTACCCTTCGCGATTACTGCGACGCTGCTTATATCGATTTCGAGTATCATTTTTGTGGGCCTGTCCGCCCATGTATTCACCACTTGGACGCTCGAAATCGTTTGGCCGTACCTCTATATTGCTCTGGGACTTGGCGGCCTGTTTCTGTTGGTGGTGATCTTCTCGGCAGTGGGAACACTCTTTTCGACGAAACCAAATCGAGAGTTTGGGGCAGTAGTTGGCAAGGGACAGGTTCCGCAACTCAACGCACTTGTCGATCAGCTTGCCAAAGAACTGAAGGTCCGGCGGCCAAAGAATATCATTATTGGAACCTCACCCAACTTTTATATCACTAACGCGAAGACAGAAGTTTTCCCTTCCAAGAAACTGCTGACGGGCACGACGCTTTTCCTGTCGGCGACGCTCTCTAAGCTGTTGTCAGAACAGGAGTTGAAGTCGATCATCGCTCACGAACTGATGCACTACAAAGGGAAAGACCTGACATACACGCGGACGTTTTTTCCAATTTACAAAATGCTGGACAGCATGATTGTTCAGCTCGGAAATTCGCAGTCAGAAGGCCTGGCGGTTGCTGGGTTTCCGCTCCTAGTGAACCTCACACCTATGTATGAGGCGTTTTCGAATTCGGAGCGCCGAATATCGAGGGAACGAGAGCTTGCTGCGGATCGGGGGGCAGCCAAGGTTACCAGCCCAATGCATCTCGCGAGCGCTCTGTCCAAAGTCTCAATATTTTCCAGCGTGTGGCAGCTCGCTTTGAAGGACCACGCCGACGCCCTTCGAATGGGGGAAGACATTTCTGACGGCGCTGCATCGGTCTATGGGTATGCCGTGTATGAATGTTCGAAAGAATTCGTCGATGAACAATTTGATGAACTTTCTGCCAGGCGAATGTCTCATCCGACAGATACCCATCCGACAATGCAAGATCGATTCTACAACCTTGGGATCGCAATTGATGACGTGGAGAAAGTGTATTTCGACGAGCATCAAGGCGAGATTGGAGCATTGGTCATTGATGATGACGCCTTACGCCATGATGTGAATGTGGCCTTCATTTATGAAACGCTTGCAAGCTTCAACATCCAACTTCCTGCAGATGACGACAAGGATGTGAAGCACAAGCTAGTTGCACATCGCATAATGTATCAGCTCATCACGCACTTTATCCGAGCAGACGGAAAAACTCTTCCAGACGAAGTTCAAACAGCAGAGGCCATTGGGCGCAGGCACTTCCCGCAATTCAACGCATTGGTGTTCAGGGAGTATGTACACGGAACTGAGGAGCTGATCCCTCTCGATAAACTGAGTGAGTTCGCCTCCAACGTGTTCAGTGATCTTGGTATCGAAAGCTTGAAGGAGATCGTCAGCGAAGTGATAGCTTCAGACGGCGAAATTGATCTGCGGGAAGCAGCGATGCTGGAGGATTTTGTTCATTCGGTGGAGCGAAGCCGAAACACGGTTGAGTAGTGCTGCGGCTTGGTATTTTAGAGTTCGACGGCGCAGCATTTTCCGCGGAGTGACTGTATCGGTTGAGCCAAGTCCCGCTTGTCCGAGCGCGTGACGTCTCCAGACACGCTAATGGAGCGCCTGGTCGCTATTGCATTTGTTTGCAGTCGCTCAATTCTAGGCCCGCGACAGTGATCGCCTGTCCCTTTCGACTTGGGGGGAGGTGCCGAGCGCCGGTTTGCGGTACGCCTGCGGTGCACTTCGCGACACACCTGCGATACACGGGGGCTTGAATTGGCTGGTGTGCTGCACTAAACAGAACCCACGGATACCCAATAATTACAGGGGATTCGGGGAGGGGTGATACACCCCCTTGGTACCTCTGGCCGGACTCGAACCGGCACTCTGTCACCAGAAACGGATTTTGAATCCGTCGCGTCTACCAGTTCCGCCACAGAGGCCCTAAGCAGGGAAGGCTTCTCCTGCCGCATGGCGGTATATGATGTCAATCATCTCGACGCGGCTGGCAAAGATCGGTAACACCTCGCGCATGATAACAGCGTCACCTCCCGCCGCCCAAACACTCCTGCAAACGCTTGAAGCGATGGCCGAGAGGGCGCCCGAAAGCGGCTTCACATTGCGTGAAATTCTCGATCAGCTCGACGAGAGTGCGTTCGGCGCGGGGCTGTTCTTCCTGGCGCTGCCCTGCTGCATTCCCTTTCTTTATGGCGTGCCCCAGATCGTTTCGCTGCCCATGATGGCGCTGGCCGGGCAAATGGCGGCGGGCAGAGAACAGCCGTGGATGCCGGACAAGTTCAGCCAGCGAAAAATCGACCGCAAAGGCCTGACGCAAATGGCCAGGGGCGGGCGGAAATGGCTTGGCTGGATCGAAGCATTCACCAAGCCACGCTTCACCGGGATCACGGGCAAGAGATCAGAGCGAATTGTTGGACTTTTTCTCTGCCTGTTCAGCGCGTCCATCCTGGTGCCGTTGCCGATGACAAACACCGTGCCGGGGTTCGGCGTCGCGCTTGCGAGCTTCGGCCTCATCAACAAAGACGGCGTCCTGGTGATTTTGGGTCTGCTTCTCGGGTTTGCGTGGATTTTTGGGCTCGCCGTCCTTGGGCCTGTCGCCCTGCTGGCCATGATCGGCGCCCTCAAGGACTATGTGATGGCCTTCACGGCATCGTGACGCTCCGCCGCATTGTGGGGGGTGGCTTCGGCGGTGTTAGTGGCGGCATGTTGAAATTCCAGAACCTCTTGAAGGATTGGGCATGGCCCGTTGCGGCAGTGGTCATCTCCGCAATGATGATTGCCATTGCCCACGCCTTTGAGCGCTTTGGGCAACTTCCACCCTGTCCACTTTGCCTGCGACAAAGGGAAGTCTATTGGGCGCTGATCGCGATGACCATCACAGGTCTCGTGATCTGGAAAATTTGGCCGAAGCGGCGATTTTTGGTGGCGCTTAATGTGCTGATCGGGCTGGTGTTCGGTGTGGGCGCAGTGGTGGCTGCGTACCATTCCGGGGTGGAGTGGAAGATTTTCCCGCCGCCAGCAGGCTGCGCGGCGGGGGGCATGGTCAACCCGCTGGAAATCAAGGATCTGAGCCAGTCTTTCCACGTGGCCGATTGCACTGCAGCGCCATTCTACATTCTTGGCCTGTCGATGGCCGGATGGAACGGAGTTGTGTCGCTGATCTTGTCAGTCGTCAGTTTCGTCGCCGCAGCAGCAACGGTGCGCCGCTAAAGGCCGAGCACCTTGCGGGCGATGATGGTGCGCTGAATCTCGTTGGTGCCGCCATAGATCGACTGCGCGCGACCCGCAAAATAGGATGACACGTCCTTGGCGGCATGGAGAGGCAAGCCGATGTCCGACGCATTGGCTCCAAAGCCCGGCTGGGCAAATGCGGCGGCGGTGTCGAGAAAAAGCTCTGTAATTTGCTGGTGCGTCTGGGTCGCGAGGATCTTGATTGTCGACGCTTCGTTGCCCGGAGATCCGCCCGAAGAAAGCCCGGATAGAACACGAAAGACCGTCATTTCCAGTCCATCGACGGCCATTTCGGCTTCTGTGAGCTTTTGTGCGAACCCGGTATCGTCGATCAGGCGATGATTGCCGCCATCCGGCATGGCCGTTGCCAGTTCGCGAACATGGCGCAGCATGGCGCGCTTACCGCCGATACGGGCATACGACGTGCGCTCAAAACCGAGCAGGTATTGGGAATAGGTCCAACCCTTGCCTTCCTCGCCGATCCGATAGTCTTCCGGCACTTTCACATTATCAAACAGCACCTCGTTGAGGACGTGCTTGCCATCAATCGTGATGATGGGAATGAGCGTAACGCCGGGAGCATCCATCGGGCAGCAGATAAAGGTGATGCCTTCCTGCTTCTTGCCCTCGTTGCTGGTGCGCGCGAGCAGGAAGATCCAGTCGGCATGCTGCGCAGCAGACGTCCATATCTTGTGACCATTCAGGGTGTACGTGCCGTTCTCCAGAACAGCGCTGAACTGCAATGAGGCAAGATCAGAGCCTGAACCCGGTTCTGAATAGCCCTGTGCCCAGCCGACCGACCCGTCGCGGATCCCGGGAAGCCATTTCGCCTTCTGATCATCCGAGGCGAATGTATAGAGCACCGGGCCGACATAGACGACGCCCATGGGCGTGACCGTCGGCACGCCAGCGCGCTCAAGCTCTTCATCGAATACGTATTGCTCCTCGACCGACCAGCCGGGACCACCGTATTCCTCCGGCCAGGCGCTGGCGAGCCAGCCCTTGGCGCCAAGGGCCATTTCAGAGCGGCGAACATCTTCCGTAGTGGGCGCTTTGCCAGCCCGGTTCTTCGCAATGATATCTGCGGGAAACTCGGTTTCGAAGAAGTCCCGAACCTTGGCGCGGAAAATCTCGGTCTCAGGACTGAATGTCAGGTTCATCTGCACGCTCCCATTTTCAGGGGCGAGCGTAGGGCAGGCCCAGCCTGTGGCAAGGCCTGCCCCAACGTCTGGTCCGGCCTCAGGCGGCCTTCTGCGTCTCGATCCATGCATCGACCTTGCGCTCGAGCAGTTCGAGCGGCAGGGCGCCGCCACCAAGCACGGTGTCGTGGAAGCCGCGAATGTCGAATGTGTCACCAAGTTCGGCTTCGGCTTTCGCGCGCAATTCCTGAATCTTGATCATGCCGATCTTGTAGGCAGTCGCCTGACCCGGCATCACGATATAGCGCTGCACTTCCGAGCGGGCCTGAGCTTCGGTGATCGCGGCATTGGCAAGGAAGTACTGGACAGCCTGTTCTTCGGTCCAGCCTTTCGAGTGCAAGCCGGTGTCGATGACGAGGCGGATGGCACGCCAGATTTCGGAGCCGAGGCGACCAAAGTCGGAATAAGGGTCGTCATAGGTGCCGGGCATTTCCTTGGCGAGCCATTCGGAATAGAGGCCCCAACCTTCGGCATAGGCCGTGAAGTTCGCCTGGGTCCGGAATTGCGGCACGCCGGTGAGTTCCTGCGCGATGGCGATCTGCATGTGGTGGCCCGGAATGCCTTCGTGATAGGCGATCACTTCCAGCTCGCGCTTTGGCATCGCCGTCATGTCAGAAAGGTGCGCATAATAAATGCCGGGACGGGTGCCATCGGGTGTGCCGGGGAAATAATGTTGTGCGGCACCGTCCTGCTCGCGGAAGGCTTCGACACGCTTCACCACCAGATCTGCTTTCGGCAGGATGCCGAAATAGTTGGGCAGTTCGGCCTTGATGCGGTCGATGTCGGCTGTCGCATCGGCGATGTAGGCGGCGCGGCCCTCATCGGTGTTCGGATAGTAGAACCGCTCATCATCCTTGCTGTCGCGCAGCATGGTGAAAAACGCGTTCAGCGTGCCTTCGAAACCCACGGACGCCTTGATGGCCTCCATGTCGCCGCGAATGCGGGCAACTTCAGCGAGGCCCAGTTCGTGAATTTCGTCCGC
>Ga0209345_10005638_pt1 | contig 11548 bp, 10 predicted proteins | sample Cruoilmetagenom7_FD_187294 | JGI IMG/M metagenome (GOLD analysis project Ga0209345, IMG submission 187294) | Oil polluted marine microbial communities from Coal Oil Point, Santa Barbara, California, USA - Sample 7 (SPAdes) (version 2) | ecosystem: Environmental > Aquatic > Marine > Oil seeps ...
AATCCAGCAGATTTTGAGTTTGAAAAAGCAATTGCTCAAACCAATAGAAAAATGTCGACCATTGAAACAGTCTTTTTATTAACATCGGCCGACACTTCTTTTATAAGTTCAAGTATTGTACGTGATATTTTAAGAAATGGTGGAAATGTTGATGGTTTTGTACCTATTAGTGTACTGAAAAAATAATTTTAAACTTAACTATTTTTTTAAAGTTGAAATTTTGTCGTTTAAAAGATAAATGTACTTTTGCAACGAATTTATAATAAATGGAAAAATTAAAACAACGTTGGGGATTAACTTCCAACTTTCAAGTAGTACTAATTTTAATTGTTTTTTCAATTAATGGTTCTTTTGCTGCTTGGATAGCTAGACCTTTAACTGAATTTATTGGTTTAGATTATGAAACTACTAGTCCTTGGTTGTTTTGGCCAGTAAGAATTCTTTTAATTTTCTTTATTTATCAACTTACATTACCATTAGTTGGCTTCTTTTTTGGGCAATTTAATTTCTTTTGGAATTTTTTCACAAAAAAAATGTTGATGAGAATGGGTTTTAAAAAGTTTTTTAAAGAAAATTAAGCTTCCTTATCTTTTTTTATTAAGTATTTGTAAATCCATGTTAATGTGAAGGTTGGTAAAAAATCAGTTCCAAAAACACCGGCTTCTTCAATAAAAGCTACCAAACTACCTACTTTTCCTTCAACTCCTTTATACATTTTATAAATTAAAAAAGCTGATAAAGGTGCCCAAATAACATCTGAAAATTCACCTACCATTGGTATTACAAATGATAACATTCCAACTCCATCAAAAAGAATACTTAACAATAATAATGCATATTTTTTTTTCATAAAGCAACCTACTTAATTAATTGATAACAACCAAAGTAACACTATTTTTGTTTCTTTAATTTAGACTTATATTTTTTTTTAAACTTTTCTAATTTAGGATTAATAACAGCCATACAATATCCTTGCGTTTTATTATTGTTATAATAATTTTGATGATATGCTTCTGCTTCATAAAAAACATCAAATTTTGTTACTTCTGTAACTATTGGGTTTTCAAAAACTTTTGCTTGGTCTAAATCAACTATAAACTTTTCTGTAGTATTTTTCTGTTCTTCTGAATGATAAAAAACAGCAGATCTATACTGGGTTCCTTTATCATAACCCTGCCTGTTTAAAGTTGTTGGGTCATGAGTACTAAAAAATACATCTAAAATTTCTTGAAATGTTATTACCTTAGGATTGAACGTAATTTGAATTACTTCAGCATGACCAGTTGTACCTGTAGAAATTTCTTTATATGTTGGATTTTTAATAATTCCACCTGAATAACCTGAAGTTACACTCTCAACACCATTTAATTGTTGAAAAATTGCTTCAGTACACCAAAAGCATCCATTCGCTAAAGTTGCTATTTCTAAGTTATTTAACATATTGCTTTTTTTGGTTATTTCAGATTGAGCTTGAAAGTTAGTAAGTGTTAAAAAACACAATAATAACGATACTATTAATTTATCCATTCCTTAATATTTATAAATAAGTCGAAAAATGCTATTATTATTTACATTCCATTCGGAATTAACTTTCTAGGAAATTGAATTAAGCTTTCAGCTCCATTTTTACTTACACTTGCTACACCAAACAAAAAATTATCAATTACAATGTTTTTTAAAGTATAATCGTTTATTTCACCTACAAATCTACTATAATTCCATTTTGGAGAAGTTGTATCTCTCCAATAAATTTTATATCCAATTATGTTTTCATCACTAGGAATATCCCATTTTAACCTTGTTGAAGGTTTAACTGCTCCTGCTATCATAACATTTTTAGGTGCCAAAGGCGCTGCTGCTAACGACGCCAATGTTAAGCAATTTACAGCTGTTAATTTTGCAGCATAGTCAAAGTTTACACCTGCTATCACATCACCGTAATCAATAGTGTCTTCAACTCTAATATCTTGATGTTGTCTATTATAGTTCTCATGAGTTTCCATAATTCTAACTCCTGTAAAACCTTCATCATTAAAAGGTCTATGATGACCTCCTCTGCCAAATCTGTCTAACCTATAAACCATAATTGCATCTAAATTAGTCATATATGCATCCGTAATTTTATCTATATAACGTGCTAATTGTCGTGAAGGCCCATCTACTTCACCTCCATAATATCGCATACTATTACGCTCTCTATCAGTAGTCTTCATAGAAATGGCTTCTGAAAAAACTCTGAAAGTGCTATTATCTACTACTCCATCAATTCCTTGAATATTTCCAATCATATCATTATTTAAAACTCCTATAATGTTCCAACCATGTTCCTTTGCATATTTTGCCATAATTTTACCTCCATACAACCCTTGCTCTTCACCAGATAATCCAACATAAATTACTGAAACTGGAAACTTATACTTACTTAAAATTCGTGAAGCTTCAATAGCTCCTGCCATCCCGGTTGCATTATCATTTGCTCCTGGTGAATCTGAAGTAAAATCATTTGGGTCAGTAACACGGGAATCAATATCTCCAGACATAATTACATAGTGATTTGGATATAGATTACCTCGTTGAATTGCCATTACATTTACAACTTTAACGTCCTTAATTATTCGTCTACCATCAGCTTTAACTACATCTCCCAAATAACTAACTTCTAAACAATTATTACACTCTTCAGAAACTTTTTTAAAAGCCGAACTGATCCAACGTCGAGCAGCACCAATACCTCTTGTTGCTGAAATTGTATCTGACAATGTATGTCTAGTCCCAAAATTCACCAAAGTCTTCACATCACTTTCAATTCTATTTGCTGAAGTTGCTGTTGAAATTTCGATTAATATTTTGTCTATTTCAGATTGTGAAAATCCTGTTACACTTAACATTAATAAAATAATAAATAAGCTATTTTTTGTAAATATCATTCTATAAAATTTAAATATGTTCAATAGTGTGTACAAGAACTTCTAGCATTTCTTCAGTAAAATCTAAATGTGTTACCATTCGTAATTTACCTTGCCCCATTGATATAAGTAAAATACCTGCTTCATTTAAACGGCTAATAAAATCTTGTTCATTAATTGAATCTATTACATTAAAAATTACAATATTAGTTTCAATAGGTTCTACATTTTTAACCAACTCACAATTTTGAAGTGCAGTACCAATTATCTTAGCTCTTGTATGGTCAATAGCCAATCTTTCTACATGGTTATCTAAAGCATAAATACCTGCTGCAGCTAAATAACCTGCTTGTCTCATCGCACCTCCAAAAAGCTTTCTAATTCTAAGTGCTTTCTCCATATGTTCTTTTGTTCCTAACAAAACCGATCCAACGGGTGCACCCAATCCTTTTGATAAACAAATTGAAATTGTATCGAAAACTTTACCATATTGCTCAGGTGTTTCTCCTTTAGCAACTATAGCATTAAACAAGCGAGCACCATCTAAATGAAATGCCAAATTGTTTTTAACACATACTTTTTTCACTTTCAATATTTCTTCAAAACTCCAACAAGCACCACCACCTTTATTTGTTGTATTTTCAAGAGCAACTAACCTAGAATATGGTGTGTGTATATCTGATCTTCCTCCTGAAACTGCTTCCTTTAACTGTTTTGCGGTAAACATACCTCTTTTTCCATCTAACAAATATGAAGTAACTCCTGCATTAAATGCTGGTCCACCACCTTCAAAATTATATACATGTGCCCACTTATCACAAAACATTTTATCACCAGGTTGTGTATGCAATTTTATAGCTGCCTGATTTGCCATAGTTCCGGAAGGAAAAAACAAAGCGGCTTCCATGCCAAACATTTCGGCTAGTTTATCTTGTAATTTATGAACTGTTGGGTCTGCTTTAAAAACATCATCACCTACTTCAGCACTCATCATTGCTTTTAACATTCCCTTAGTTGGTTTAGTAACAGTGTCACTAATTAAATTTATTTGCATAGTTTAAAAATGAAAGGTTATTTTTGTATTTCTTAATTAAATAAATGATAGCTAACGAGCATATAAATAAATTACAAGATCGCATTGGCAAGTTAAAAACTTACCTTGATATTGACAAGAAAATAATTGAAATTTCAAATGAAGAAGAAAAAACTGTAAATCCTAATTTTTGGAACAATCCGAAAGAAGCAGAAATTGTTATGAAAGCTCTTCGATCTAAAAAACAATGGATTGAAGATTTTACTAAAATAAAAAACAATTTTGAAGAAATTTTAGTGCTAATTGATTTTTATGAAGAAGGTGAAGTTACTGAAGAAGAAGTTGAAAATTTGTATAATACTACACTAATTCTTATTGAAAATATTGAATTTAAAAATATGCTTTCTGATGAAGGTGATAATTTAAGTGCTGTACTTCAAATTACAGCAGGTGCAGGTGGTACAGAAAGTTGTGATTGGGCTCAAATGTTAATGCGTATGTATTTAATGTGGAGTGAAAAACAAGGTTTTAAAGTTAAAGAACTAAATTTTCAGGCGGGTGATGTTGTTGGTATTAAAACTGTAACCATTGAAATTGAAGGTGAATATGCTTTTGGATATTTAAAAGGCGAAAATGGTGTACATCGTATGGTAAGAATTTCTCCTTTTGATAGCAATGCAAAACGACATACAACTTTTGCTTCTGTATATGTATATCCATTAGTTGATGATAGTATTGAAATTGATATAAACCCAGCAGATATAACTTGGGAAACAATGCGTTCAAGTGGTGCTGGTGGGCAAAATGTAAATAAAGTTGAAACTGCAGTTCGTTTGCGTCATAAACCTTCAGAAATTGTAATTGAAAATTCTGAAACACGCTCACAATTAGAAAATAAATCAAAAGCTATGCAATTATTAAAATCTCAATTGTATGAAATTGAATTGCAAAAGCAACGTGAAAAACGTAATGAAATTGAAGCAGGAAAACTAAAAATTGAATTTGGTTCTCAGATTAGAAATTATGTATTTCACCCATATAAATTAGTAAAAGATGTACGAACAGCTCATGAAACTGCCAATGTTGATGCTATTATGAATGGTGAAATAGACGGGTTTATAAAAGCTTATTTAATGCAACAAGGGCAAACCGAAACTTCAAACGAATTGTAATGAAACAAAAAATTGATACTATAATTTTTGATTTAGGTGGTGTTCTAGTAGATTGGAAACCAGAATATGTTTACAGAAAAGTTTTTAATGACAATGAAGAAAAAGTACAATGGTTCTTAAATACAGTCTGCACACCTGAATGGAATATAGAACAAGACGGAGGAAGAACTATTGAAGAAGCTGTAACTATTAAAATTGCTGAATTTCCACAATACGAAGATTGGATTCGTTTATTTTATAATGAATGGCCAAATATGTTTTCTGGTCCAATAATTGAAAATGTTGAACTATTTCATAAATTAAAAGAATCAGGCAACTATAAAATATATGCTTTAACAAATTGGAGTGCAGAGAAATGGGATAAAGCATTAGAATTATTTCCATTTTTTAAAAATTTTGATGGAGTTGTAGTTTCTGGACAAGAAAAAACAAGAAAACCTTTTCCTAAAATTTATAATATTATTTTAAACAGGTATACTATTACTCCAGAAAAAGCTCTTTTTATAGATGACAATGAAGAAAATATTAAAGCTGCTAAAAAATTAAATTTTAACGTAATACATTATAAAAAAGCTTCTCCACTAGTTAATTTATTAAAGACTCATAAAATTACCTTTTAATATTATTACATATATATTGTCAATTATTTAATAAACAGTAAATTAATTTACATAAAATGTTATTTATTCGTATTAATTTGTATTTTTGGCTTCGAAAAAGATTTATGTTTTTTTTAAGAAAACTTAAATAAAAAAATTGCTAAGAATTAATAATTAATGTTTTTATATGAGAAGACTATTTTTGGTGCTGTTTATAATTTTCCCTTCAATTATATTTAGCCAAGAAAAAAATAATCCCCTTTATACAATATCTGGAAAAATAATTGACAACTCTACTGAATTACCTATAGAGGACGCAACAATTATTTTTAAAAGTACAGACTTAAATCAAATAAAATTTGGTGGAATAACTAACGCTAGAGGAAAATTTTCAATTGAAGTTGAAAAAGGAACTTATAACGCTTCAGTAGAATATCTTTCTTATAAAACAAAAGGCTTAAATATTTCAACTATTACTAGAGATTTAAATATTGGAACTATTAAGTTAGAAATTGACACTGAATACTTAGATGAAATTGAGATTATAGGTGAAAAAAGTACTTTGAAATTTAAAGCAAATAAACTTATTTATAATGTTGGTAAAGATATTTCTGCTGCAAGTGGTGTTGCCACAGATTTATTAAATAACATACCATCAGTTTCAGTAAGTCCTGAAGGTGAAATTTCAATTAGAGGTCAAAAAGCAACAGTAATGATTAATGGAAAAACATCAACATTAACTAAAGCTGAAGCCATAAAGTCCTTACCGGCTGGTTCTATTGAAAAAGTGGAAATTATAACTAATCCTGGCGCAAAATATAAAGCTTCTACTACAGGAATAATTAATATTACCCTTAAAAAAGGAAAAGATGAAGGTTTAAATGCTTCAATTACTACTTCAGGAGGTGTTAAAGATTATTATGGTGGTTTATTAACTCTTAATCATAAATCAAAAACTGTAAACTTTTTTACAAATACTTCTTATAGTCATAGTAATCCTATTACAACAGCAAGCTATGAAAATGAATATTTTAACAATGGTGTATCCTCTTCATTTTTAAATGAAGAAAGTGATTTTAACAACAAGCGTACTACTTTTGTAAGTACTATTGGGTCAGATTTTTACATTTCAAATAATACAACATTAACAGCTAGTTTAAATTATTCAAATTTAAATTATGATACTAGTAGCTTAACAAATACTAACTTTTTTGATGCTTCTCACATTGAAACATCTTCAAACGAACGTAATTATTTAGGCGATTTCACAAATGAAATTATAGAATTAATTGCTGAGTTTGAACACAACTTTAAAAAAGAAGGAAGAAAAATAACTTCTTATGTAATTTACACAAACGATGAAGAAAGAAAAAATAATAATGTAACTAACACTAACGCAAATTTCACCAACGAAGATTATATAGAATCTGTAAATTTAACAAACACCATTTTTGATCTTAGTTTTGAGAGCCCGTTAAATAAAAACAGTAGTTATGCCATTGGCTACAATGGTGAATTTGGTAAGGTTCCTTTTATTAATACTGGAAGTTTAACTAATACAGATATTGATTATTCTGAAACTATTCATCAAGGATATATTGATTATGAAATTGAAGGTGAGAAATTATATTTTAATGCTGGTTTAAGAGCTGAATTTGTAGAAACAACCTTAAATTATGTTAATACAAGTAATATCCTATTTAAAAAATATAACGATGTATTCCCCTCAATTTCAACAGGTTATACATTAAATAAATCAAGCAATATAAGCATCAGTTATAAAAAAGGTATTTATAGACCAACACCATCTTTAATGCAACCTTTTGAAGAAAAAATAAGCGAAACATCCTCATATATTGGGAACGAAAATATTAGCCCAATTTATTTTGATTCTTCAAACTTATCGTATGTATTTTCAAATGAAAAAATTACGTTATCTTCTTCCCTGTTTTTTTGGAGATATAATGATTGGTGGCAAGATGTAACTTATGAAACTGGTGAAACTATTGATGGAGTTTCAAAAATAATAACTACACCAAGAAATATTGGAAGAGTAGACCAGTATGGAATAGACTTTACATCTTCATTTAAAGTTATAAAAAATTTAAATTTGAATACCTACGCAACAATTTATAATTTTGCGCAAACTGGCACCTATGAAACTATTAACACCAATAACGAACCCATTATTTTAGATTTTAATAATGAAAATATAGAAGGTAATTTCAGTGTAATTGCACAACTTAAAATACCAACTCTTTTTAATATTCAAATAAATACAAAACATTACACAGAATCTAAAGGCCCATTTTCTACAAGAAAAGCATATACATTTACTAGTGCTGCAATTAATAAAGATTTGTTCAATAAAGATGCTACAATTAGCTTAACTGTTGATGATTTATTTAAATCTAGAGTAACTAATCGTGATCGTTTTGACACAAACTATTTTTCAAAAAGTTTAATTGAAAATAAATACAGAACAATTATTTTATCATTTACGTACAGGTTCAATCAAACTAAAAAAGATAGAAGAATTGATTTTGATACTGAAAAAGATATTAAACCTAATTACTAAACTTTCCTTTTTATTTTTACATAAAAGTTAATTCATGAAAATATATCACAATCCGCGTTGTAGTAAAAGCCGCCAAGGTTTGGCAATTTTAGAAGATTCAAAATTTAATTTTGAAGTTGTTAATTATTTAGAAACACCAACTTCAAAAGAAGAATTATTAGAAATTATAAAACTACTAGGAATAACTCCTTTAGATTTAGTTCGTAAAAATGAAGCTATTTGGAAAGAAAATTACAAAGGCAAAACGCTTTCAGGTTCTGAAATCATTGCAGCAATGGTTGAAAACCCAAAGTTAATTGAACGACCAATTGTTATAAATAATGGTAAAGCTGTTATTGGACGTCCGCCAGAACTTATCAAAACTATTTTATAAAAAAGCGTCATTTATATTAACTGTTAACACTCATTAACACAATATAATTTTTACAATAATTATATTTGCTAACTTAAATTTAATTATTAAAATAATTGTTAATGAATAAAATTACAGTCTTCATTTTTTGTATAATTATATCGATAAATACTATTGCCCAACAAAGAAGTAATAGCATTCATCAAGTATTGGTTTCAGGTAAAATAGTTGATACAGAAACTAAGCAAAACTTAGAATATGCTACTATTATATGTACACCCTCAAATGGAAAAAAAATTACAGGTGGAATTACAAATGAAAAAGGAGAATTTGAAATTGAAGTAACCAAAGGGACTTATAATATTTCTATTGAATTTATTTCGTTTAAAACAAAGACAATTAAAAATATAGTCATTAATTCCAATACAAATTTAGGGAACATTTTTTTACAAATAAATGCTGAAGCCCTAAATGAAATTGAAATTATTGCTGAGAAAAGTACTGTTGAAATACGTTTAGACAAAAAGATTTACAATGTTGGTAAAGATATGACTGTAAAAGGTGGTTCAGCATCTGATGTTTTAGACAATGTACCATCTGTCTCTGTTGATGTTGAAGGAAATGTAAGTTTACGAGGCAATGAAAATGTACGAATTTTAGTAAACGGAAAACCTTCTGGCTTGGTAGGTTTAAGCAGTACAGATGCTTTACGTCAATTACCTGCCGATGCTATTGAGAAAGTAGAAGTAATTACAAGTCCATCTGCTCGCTATGATGCTGAAGGCACTGCAGGTATTTTAAATATTATACTACGTAAAGGAAAAGCTTTGGGTTTTAACGGCTCAATAACAACTACTGCTGGAAATCCAGATTATTTTGGTGGTTCCACTAATTTAAATTTTCGATCAAAAAAGTTGAATTTCTTTACTTCAACAGGGTATTATTATAGAAATGCACCCGGAAGTTCTTCTAACAGCGTTCTAAATTTAAATCCTTCAGCCTTCACTCCAGCCAATAGAAATGAAGTTATAGATTATGAAAGAAAAAAAAATAGTTTTAACACACGGTTTGGTGTAGAATATTATATATCAAACAAAAGTTCTATTATAGGAACTGTTTTATACAACACTTCTAATGGAACCGATTTATCTACAAATCTTATTGATGAACTTGATGCCAATGAAATTTTAGAATACACAAGTAAACGTATTGAAAGTGAAAAAGAAAAAGATAAAACCATTGAATATTCTTTAAACTTTACACAAGATTTTAAAAAAGAAGGTCATAAATTAATGGTAGATTTTCAATATGGTGAGACCACTGAAAATGGTAATGCAATAATTACTGATTCAGAATTGTTTCCAATTTTTATTGAAAATTCTCTTGAAAGAAATTCAACTGATGAAAAGTCAAAAGACATCTTGTTTAAAGGAGATTATGTATATCCAATAAATGAAGATTCTCAATTTGAGTTTGGTTTTAAAACCGATTTAAACAAATTAATTGTAGATTATTTAGTTGAAGATTATGATGAAGGCCAATATATAAATAATACCAATTTCTCAAACATCTTAAATTTTGAACAAAATATTTATTCTCTTTATACGCAGTATGGTCACAAAATAAATAAGTTTTCCTATTTATTTGGTTTAAGAATGGAAGCTACTGACAGGAAAATTCATTTTTCGGAAACTGATGAAAATTTCAATAAAAAGTTTTCTGAATTTTTTCCAACCATAAATTTAGGGCTAGAATTTAGTGATGCTGAGAGTATTACATTAGGTTATAGTAAAAGAATAAGACGTCCACATCACTATTTTTTACACCCTTTTGAATCACAAATAAGTGAAACATACATCCGAAAAGGAAATGTAAATTTAGACCCAACATACACCAATTCATTAGATTTAAGCTATTTAAAAAAATGGAATAAGTTTACATTAAACTCTTCCGTTTATTACCAACATTCTATAAATAATATTGAAATGGTACAAACTGAAGAATATAGAGATAGTAATGGCAATACTATTTTGTTTGATGCTAATAATCCTGATACAGACCCGGAACTAAATTCTGATTTAACACTTGTTATTATTAGAAGTCCTATTAATTTAAGTACTCAAGATAGATATGGCTTTGAATTCACAGCCAATTATACACCTTTTAAATGGTGGAAAATATCAAATAGTTTTAATTATTATAAATATGAAACTGTTGGTGAATTTAATGAAACTAGCTACAATACAAATAATACAAGTTGGTTTACTCGTTTCAATTCACGTGTTACGCTACCTGGTAAAATTGATTGGCAAACAAGAGCAATGTATAGAGGACCTTCTAAAACTGCACTATCTGAAAGAGAAGCAATGGTGAGTGTTAATTTGGCATTTAGTAAAGATATCTTTAAAGAAAAAGGAACAATTTCTTTAAATGTAAGTGATTTATTAAATTCTCGAAAACATGAATCTACAACTTATACAGAAAACACCATTTCACAAAGCGAATTTAGATATAGAGAACGACAAATTTTACTGAATTTCACTTATAGATTTAATCAAAAGAAAAAAAGAGAAAGATCATCAGGAAGCTATAATGAAGGTGGTGAAATGTTTTAATATAACCTTTTTCACTCCTTTATTTCTTTAATTAACATTAAAGTTTCTTGTACTTTTTTTTCTAACGATTTAAAATCTCCTGATGCTAAAATATCTTTAGATATTAATTTTGATCCCATTCCAACACACGTTACACCAGCATTAAACCAGTCTTCTAAGTTATCTCTATCTGTTGAAACACCTCCTGTAGGCATTATTTTTGTCCACGGACAAGGACCCTTTATTGCTTTTACAAAATTTGCGCCGTAACTATCTCCTGGAAACAATTTTACTATTTCACATCCTAATTCTTC
>Ga0209345_10005640_pt1 | contig 11547 bp, 6 predicted proteins | sample Cruoilmetagenom7_FD_187294 | JGI IMG/M metagenome (GOLD analysis project Ga0209345, IMG submission 187294) | Oil polluted marine microbial communities from Coal Oil Point, Santa Barbara, California, USA - Sample 7 (SPAdes) (version 2) | ecosystem: Environmental > Aquatic > Marine > Oil seeps ...
TGGTCGAAAATTCCTGGAAAAATTTGAAAAAAAAATCAAAAATCTTAAAAATATAAAAAGTATGTCAATCGACAGGAAATGGTCTAAAGTTTCCATTAACATATAAGTCGCTATATTGAAAAAATTTATCTACCAAGATATACTTAAAATCAATTATGCAAAAAAATTGAAAAAAAATAATTTTTAATCAAAAAAAAATGACATCAATAGAAAATCTTCAAAAAAAATTAACTAAAATTAGAGATGTGCCTTCACTTTGTGCGATATACAAGAAATGCAAGACACAGAAACAAAAAGAAAAGTTTTGGAATGATCTTCTTGAGATTTCTTTGCATAAAAAAATTGCAAAAAGTTTATTGAAAATCAAACTTCAACCATTTGATGAAAGTTTTCATAACAACAGAGCTAAACCTCTCTTAAGATTCAAAAACAAACCGCAAGATTGTTCTATAATTATACTTTCTGAATGTGTCGTAGTTATTCATCAAGAAAATCTTCTTGTTATTCAGTTTTCAACAAAGAAGTCAAAAGACACACATTACCTTGTTGAAGAATTAAAATATGTTGCAGAATGGAATTGGTGTTGGAATGCATATGATACCATATGTTTAACTGGTTACGATTTAGATTTCAAATTGAAACATAAACATGTAAATGTAAAATCAGAAGAACAAAGAATTGTAAATATGGAATATTGTCATCATCTTAATAGCAATAATAACTCTTCATCATCATCATCAGTTGCTAAACAAAATAGTGGTGGTAAATGTTTTAGATTACTTTCACCAGAATTTATCTTGATGAAAAAAGTAGCTACTAAACAAGGTTCTTGTCATGAAATTTACTATCAAACTAAATGGCCATTTAGTATAGATGTGTTAGAATATCTCGCGTGGCCTAAAGACGAAGAACAAGTTAGGATGGTAGATTTAAAATTGCTGTTGGAAAGACCAACCGTCCTAGTACATCATCAATGTAAAAGAAAGCTAACAACCAATATTTTACACCCACAAAAAAGACAAAAGTGAAAAAAAAATCCAATTAAAAAAAAATAAACTTACAAAAAACTCTTAATTTTAACCATGTCTAAAACCAATAATAGTGGAAGAAAATTTTATTTATTTTTTATTATTGTAGTGATAGGATTCTTTCTTTGGAGAACATTTTTATTATTAGAAGAAAGAAGCGCGAGACATCTTGTAGCAACATCTTATCCAATTCTTTTAAAACATAATCGAGATGATCATTATCATGACACTGAGCAGATATTAGACCAGGTTTATTACATGAATGAGTTAAATCCTTTCTATTGTTCTTACACAGTGAAAAGTAATTTTGAAGACGAAGAACAACAATCTCTTTATTCATCAGAAAAATATAGTAAAGATGGGTATAAAACTTTAGCTTTTGGACCATGTGCTGGAAATGATGATCGTTCTACTCTAAGAGTTGCTGTTGTTTGTGGTCAACATGGAAGAGAATTAATATCTCCAGAATTTTGTTATCATTTGATAAAATTGATTCAAACTCAAGTCAGACATAAATCATTTACTGAAAGAATTGCAAATTTAAGAAGCAAAGGTGTTTCTTTTTGGATATTACCAGTTGTCAATGAATGGGCAAGAGAAGAAATAGAATCAGATAGATCTAAATCTTGTCTAAGAAAAAACCCAGCTGGAGTAGATCTAAATAGAAACTTCAAATGTCCTGATTTCATTAGAGCTTCAACAAAAAACCCAAAATCAAATCCAGAGTATTCAGGTAAGAAAGATTTCTCTGAAGTAGAGACTAAAATCACAGATGCTTTTTTAGCAATATCTCAACCACACTTATTATTTAATGTACATTCTGGATCAGAAAAAGTTTTATTACCTTATGATTGTTGCGAAGCAGAAATTCCGGAACATTACGCTTTAATGGCAAGAGTGGCTTCATTATCAAAGAAAAAAGTTGCTTCAAGATATCCTGAATTTAATCATGTTCATCCTAAAAGATGGCAAGTTGGTAAAAGTTCTCTTTTACTTTACTCTTCTCATAGCACATTGATGGATTATGCTGAAGCTATTTACAAAATTCCTTTAGTTTATACTCTTGAAATTTACGAATCTTTGAATGCAAGAGATGATGTTAGTGACCTTGATATGACTCCAGAGCAATGTAGAGAATGGTTTAATCCTAAAGAAGGAGAAGAATATACAGAAGTAATTACTGTTTGGATTGATCAATTTATTACTATGGTTGAGAAAACATTACAAAGAATTAAAACAAATGAATAAACAAGTAAACCTAAAAAAAATAAATAAATCTTCAAAGATTCGCGAGTAAATTAATTAGTTCTATAAATTAATTTAAAGAACTTAAGGATGTTTTTTTGCTCTCCTTATAAAAAAATTTTTATAAAAAAATTCTATTTTAAAGAGAACAATCATGAGTAGTAACAATAACAATAGACAAAAAGAATTGTTTAATAAATTTTTACAATTCCAACAATGGGAAAGTTCTAATCAACAACAACAATTCTCTAATTCATCGCCACCTAATAGTTCTTTTACTAATTCAAATAAAAGACCAAGAGAAGATAGTAATCTTGGCAATTTCCTTAATTCTTCAAATGATGGTGAAAAATCAAAAAAACATAAACAAACAGATATGAGAGATTTAATTCCTATCATTTATTCTATTGAAGGATGGGATAAACAAACTCAAGATAAACTTGCCAATTCTATCATGCTAAAACATTATGAAATTGGTGGTGATACATCTTCTCTTGATGGAAATGATACCAATACTGAGCAACTCAAGCAAACTGATAATATTGAAAATAATCAACCTTCTTCATCTACCCAAAATAATAATAACAATAATAACAATAATAACAATAATGGAGTTTCTGAACAAATTTCCCAAATTTATACTACACTCCAATCACTTCAAAGTCAAATGAGTAACAACAACAATAACAGATCTAATCAAAAAAAACCTTCTGCTCCAAAAAGAGCAAATACTCCTAAAGTAAACAACAATACTACTAATACTACGAATGTTGATATGAATTCGACAAATACAACTCAACATCAGCAACAAAATGATCAATCTCAACCTCTCTCATTAAATAATCTTTTTTAGAAAAATTTATCTACCAGCCAATTTAAAAAAAAAAGAAAGTTGAAAAATAAAAAAAATAAAAAATTTTAATAAAAAACTCAAAAAATAAAAAATAAAATTTTAATTAAAAACAAACAAAACAAAATGTCAAAGTTTGGTGACGATGTATGCTGCGTGGTCTACGGAAGCAAAAATTACAAATTAGCTGTAAATTTTGCGGCTAAACTTCTAAATGGCACTGCTGAAAAGGATGATTTTCTCAAACTCAGTCAAGAATGTGTTTTTAAAGTGTTCAGTATGTGCTTTTATGACGAAAGTATTGATAAAAAATTCGATAAATTCCTCGAAGAAATCGAGGAAACAAAAAATAATGTACAAAAGGATACAACGTCTAGTAATGGTGGTGGTGGTAGTAGTAGTAGTAGTAATAGTAATAGTAGTAGTAGTAATAGTAGTAGTAATAGTAATAGTAATAGTAGTAGTAATAGTAATAGTAATAGTAGTTCTGTGCAAGAACTTTATCAGGTAACAGGTGTACCAGAAATGCAAGTCACCCTCCGGGATGCAGAACAAAATGAATGGTATGTAGTACCAAAATGTAAGAAAGTAAATGAAGTGGAAGATGCTTCAACAATCAAGAAAGGAGTTTGTCTTGTATGCGAGGAAAATATTGGAAAAGATGGGAAAAGAAATGAATGTATTTGTGGTGCAATAGAATATAAAAAAACTGCTGTGAATGAAACGAAAGTTGATTTATATGGCAATGTGACAACTAATATGAGAACTAAAACTGAAACAGTTTACAAAGGCAAGCTCAACTTTGAAGGAGATTTTGAATTCTAAAAAAAATAAAAAAAATAAAAAAATAAAAATAATCGAAAAAAATAAAAATTTTTGGTATTTTGAATTTATTGATTCAATTTTTTAAGATTTTTTTGTTTATCAGCAAAGAACATATCTTGAAGGATATCTACTCCTTTATCTTCTCCTTTGCAAATATCAAAGGAATGGTTATATATGTACTCATGTTGGAAAGCCCAAGCAGTTTGATTTGTAAGACGTAAAAGTTTTCTATCCATAAGTACTGGATCATTATAGATTACAGTAATATCATCAGAACGTTTAACCCATCTAGCAATGTCCATACAATTATAAGGTTTTTCTTTTGGTGAAGTAACTTTATCAATTGAAAATGCAACAATCTCAGGATTTAACATTCTTAATGTTGCATTACCAGGCATTCTCATCAAAGTGTAACAATAAGGCAAACCAATTCTAAACGCAGAGATTACACCTAACCTTTTGCCAATCAAATGATGATAAAGTGAATGATCTAAATTAACCCATTCATCCACATTGCCCCTCATACGTTTTAATTGTCTTTTACCAATTTTGATACATTCAGGTGATGGAAAAACATCAGTCATTTCAGTAACTACTCTAATTTTTACTGGTTCAGGACTTTTTACCAGATTATTAAAAAAATCAACAATACTGGTAGAAGTAAGTGTTATAGAATTAGTACCTAGAATAAAAATAAGTGCTGAAATAATAATCAAAACTAGGAAAATTTTGAAGCATCCAAAGAAACGAGAAGAAGAAGTTACTTTAGGTTTTGGGGGTATTAATTTCATTTTAGCAGATCTCTGCTTGGTATCAGTTCCAGAGTTATTTTTAGAGAATGTGGGTTGTTGACTGGGTTGAGGAGAGAACATAGTTATATTATATTCAGGTTCAACAGGAATAAACGAACTAGAAAATTTTTGTTTTTTTTGCTGCTTTTTTTGTTTTTTCTTTTGTTTTTGACTTTGTTGTTGTTGGAGCATAATCATCATTTGTTGTACTTGATTTTGCAATTGATTAATTTTTTGGTCTTTGTTGTTGCTATCATTGTCATTTTTATTGAGTTGACTATCTTTACTGCTGGATGGAATGCTTTTCTCTTCGCGTCGCTGTATGACTAAACTCTTATTATCATTATTATCAATCTCACCATTGTTTTGATTTTCATGATTATCATGAAAATCATCACCACTATCATTGTCAGATGACGAAGAGGACATGATTAGAATATCTATCTGAAAAAAGAAAATAAATAAAGAGATTTTTTTTTGAAGAATTATAAATTTATTTTAGGTTTATTGGTTTTTAATGGAGTTTAAACTCGATTAATGACATTGCTTTCATCATTATTTTTATTTAACATGGGATGAGTTGAAGAAATATGATTAATAGTAGTTAGTACATCTTGTCTGTTTGTAGATATATTCAAGTTCATATCTTTACCTATCAGTTCTAATAATTGTTTTAATTTTTTCTGTTTTAATGCAGATTCAGCCAACGATTTAGCATATTCTGAAGTAATTCTAACAAATGCTTGTTCATGTGTTTCTCTTCTATTTCCTGAAGTATGGTTTGTCGGTGTATGATAAATATTGAAAACATTACTTTGATGTTGATTTACATGCCCACCCATCTTCTCTAACACAGAAGCTATGGGGCCAGGTCCAAGAGATGGCACTCTTCTACCTTGTTCAATCATATGATAGAATAGATTCTCCATATGCGGATCATATTGAGATTGCGCGTCCCATTCAGATTCTAACTCTCTATTACCATACCAAGAGTGAACACAATTTCTCCATGGAATAATTAATAATGCATTGATGATTGGAAACAAGAAAAATCCAATTGCCCAAAGAGTAACAAAAAATACAATCAAATCATAGATATGAATGATGAAACAAAGTACCTCTCTAAGTCCAACAACTTCACCCTTTGGGATTAAAAATGCCCAATCAACCATCCATGAAAGGAATGGAATTAATTCACAAAACACTGTTAAAGCAAAATTAAATGGTGGAAACCCTGAAATAATAAATCTCAATGATTGGAAAGCATTATGATATCTATCAAGACAAACTAAACACTTTGTCATTCTCCAAGGAGGACAAACATCTGAATCATCTTTAATATCATCAGGCCAAGTTACAGTAGGTAAAGACCAAGAGAAACTTTCGGGTATTTCTGGCATACAAAGAGGATTTCTTGGTGAAGAATAACAATCTGTTTTTGAAATAATTTCAAGACCATCAAATTTTTCTTGTGAATTACCTTCATTACCAACACCTTCATCTTGTAATAACTTCCTTCCAACACCGTTACCGCTTCTTGATGTTCTCATTTTAGCTAATTCTTGTTGCTGTGTATGCCAATCATGGAAAAATGGTCTTTCATCTCTAGCCGGATCTTTTTCTTTCCAATATTTAATCAATGGATGTTCTGTCATAGCAGAAAGTGAAAGAACAAATGCAGCAGCATCTCCATGTGTTTCTATAAAATGATTATAAACATCCCAAGGAGAATGGTAACCAAATCTTTTCAAAATATTTGAAAAATGATTAAACACATTATCAGCATGAAATGTTGTAGTTGCATGTTTTAAAATATTCTCCCTTGCTGCTTTATGAATTACGCGAGCTGTTTTGATTTTTTGAACATGATGACCATAATATACACGTTCTTGTTTAACAATCTGGCGAGCATGTTCTCTTTCCATGGTTGCAAGAGTTTCAATATGAACTCTTTGGCTATCATCCCATTCAGAAGCACCATGAGGGTGTTGAAGTAAAGAACGACCTCCACCTCCTGGTCTTTTAAATTTACCTAAATGTTTTGCCGCATTAACAGTATATTGATGCGGAACACTATTTCTTTTTGCATAGGCTTTCCTATTTTCATGAAATCTTACATGCATATCTCTTGGATGTTCAGGAATATTTTGATATCTAACTGAAGCTGGTCCTTTACCAGACACTCTTGCTAAATGTGCATGTTCTCTATTGAATCTATTCAATATCGATCTTATTGAAAGTCTATCAGGAGATCTCCAATGATTTTTGATTCTCTCCATTGTTTCATGCATTAAATCAAAATCAGTTCCTTCTTGAACCATTTTTTTCACACCAGAATGGAAATGATGCATAAATGTTGCTGTTGTTTGATCCAAATGATCACCAGGATCATCTTCGAATTGTATTCCAGGTTTTCTATCAAATGTTTCAGAACCTTGATATTGGAATAATTGTCTTCCACTGTTATATTCTTTTTTATTGTTATTGGTGGAAAATGCAGAACGTTTACCAACATTCTTTCTTTGGGCAATATTTTCTTGAATTTTTTGTTCTGTTGCATCTGGATTATCCAGATGCAGATGGTACCTATCTTTCAGTATCCTAGAACTTGTATTTGTTTGGACATAATCTCTGAAGTTATCATAAACACTTCTAACATAATCTTCATATGGCGGAATAGTCATTTCTTGATCATCTTCTGACATTTCTTGTTGACCAAATAAGTTACCGTGTTCGGGAACTGGAGATCCATTCAATAATAAACCAGCTATTCCCATGGAAAGTAATTTTCTACCTGCCATTACTTTTTTACCACCTCCTAACATCCAAGAGAAAGCTGCAGCTATCACTTGAACTATGACTAATATGGGTTCTAAGATCTTGAATAAAAGATCTATTATCCAAACCAATATATCCATCCATATCCTTATTGCAGTAAACAATAATTCAAGAATAAAACCTATCACCTCTGAAATAATTTCCAATACTGCCATTTGTACTTCTATCATCACCATCAATATTTGCATTACAATATCAATGATAAAAAACATAATTTCCAACAATGCTTGTATAATAGGCATGATATCAATAGATCCTAAAACATCCATAACTGCTCTGAATATGGTAACTACTAGATCAATAACAATATACAAAATCATTCCAATGAATGGAACAAATATATTCCATATTTGGAAAACAATCCTAAGCAGAAGAATAGTTATTTCAAATACAAAATTAAATACTTCTATCATTACATTGAGAAGAGGAGTGACGAAATCAACAATCAGAGCAATTATTAAAGGCCAAAATATTTGCATAAGATAAAACAAAAAAAATAACCATACAATAATTAATATTATAGGTATACCACCAGGACCTGTGATCAAAAGTGTCTTGATAAGTGAAATTATCCAATTCGCTATTGCGTAAATTATATTTATAGGTATTCTGAACACTGTTATCAAATCTGCTTGTAACTGTGCCAGGAATGATGTAAATTCAAGACCAGTTGCACCAAACCCGTTTTGTCTTGAAAGTTTTGGTGTGAAGCCAAACCATTTCCATATTCTTGAAGGAGGTTTCCATGTTGGTACATCTATAGGTTCAACTTTACTTAAAGACTTTACAGAGCTTGTGAACGTTTGAAATTGTTCTTTGGTAGTTTCAGTCTTTGAAGATGATCGTGAACTACCAGTTTTCAGATTTTTTACTGATTTTGATGCCCCACCTGCTGTCTTGGCTGCTCCTGCAAATTTTCCTATAAATTGAGTATTTTGTGACGACATTCAAAAAATATTAATTCCTTTTTATCTGCCAGACAATGACTAAAAAAAATAATATTATTTTTCAAAAGAAAAAAGCTTCAAAAGAACGCTTCTATTATATATATATATATAAAAAGTAAAATTTTTTTGTTCAAAGTGAAAAAAAACCACAATTTTAATAATAGTGATTATTACAATGTCTCTAATTTCTATCAATAATAATAATAACAATAACACTTCATTATCATCACCCTCTAATAAACTATCTGATTTTAATTACAGTTTTGTCCCAGAGTTATCTACTAGGCTCATGACATCTCAAGAGAAATTAGTAATGAGATGTTACAAAGCGCAGCAAGATCACGGATCTTGCATTTTAGCAGAGAATTGCGGTTCAGGCAAAACATTAATTGCTTTAGTTCTTTTACAAATCATCAAATCACCAAAGAAACCTTTTTTAGTTGTTGCTCCAATTTCTGCAATAGAATCATGGGAGAGTGATATGAAAAAACATTTTAATCCAACACTTTCATACATAATAATTGGACCCAAAGCCAAACAATACTCTGATATCAATAAAAACGATCCACCCATTGTTATTATATCCTACTCAATGTTGGCCAAATGTTTTTCTGAAGCTAAAAAATCTAGAGAAGTGATAATAATAGATGAAATTAATCATCTAAGACAAAATTATCCATTAACTTCAAATCAATCCAAAATGACTGATAATCAGTTGTACGAATATATTGAAGGTAGGAAAAAATGTGAAGAATTAGAATTATATTTGGAAAGATACAAAAAAAATCAAACTTCAAGATCAAAAGATAATCCTGGCATTTTAACCCCTTTACCAAGTTACCTCGAAGGCAAAGAAGTGCCTAGGAGTACTACAATATTGAGACAGTGTTTATATTATATCAATTGGAAGGCGATTATTGTAGATGAAGCACATATTGCTCGTAATTGTAGTAGATCTGCTTTCAATTCTCTTGTAAATCTTAAATCCGAAGCGAAATTGTTGATCACTGCTACACCTTGTAACAACTCTTTCAAAGATTTGGTTTCTTTATTAAAAATTATGAAAATTGGACCAAATGATGGTTGGAGTGGTATTGATAAAAAATCTAATTTTCACTATGCTTCGTTTTTGAACACTATCTGTTCAAAAGTTTTTGTTGCATCTTCAATGAAAGAAAGAAAAAAAGTAGAAGAAATGTATAAAATTAAAAGAATAATGGTTTATACTGAGTTTAGTTCAAATGAAGAAAGAGTAGAATATGATAAAATATACAATAATTGGAAAGAAGGTGCACACGAAAATAATGACCTGATAAAACTTAGAAATATTTCATCAAATTCATCTTCTTCTTCAACAATCAATAACGATAACGATAACAATGATAACATGCCTTTGATTGTTTCAGTTCTTTCTAATTCAATTCCATCAGTGAAACAAAAAATATCAAGAGAGAAAAACACTAGAATCAGCAATATTCTTGCAGTAATAACAAAATTGAGACAAAAATGCGACAATCAAAGTAAAATTAATGCAGTTTGTAACTATGTAGAACAAAGAGTTTACCCTTCGAAAGAGAAGGCAGTAATTTATACTTGTTTTGTGAAAACTGCAGAAAAAGTAACAAAAGAATTGGAGAAAAGATTTGGAAGGGAAGTTTATGTTTTTCAAATTACTGGAACAGTGAAAAGAGATAAAAGAGTGAATATCATTAACAAATTTTCTTCTTTAAGATGTTGTTGTATTTTAGTTGCAACGATAACAACAATTAATCTTGGGGTTGATCTTTTTACTGCAAATCACGCTTTAGCTATGAATGTTTGGTGGAATCCTGTTATTGAAAGTCAAGCATTTGGAAGATTATCTAGACCTCAACAAACTAGATCTTTGTTTTGGGTTTCTTTTGTTACCAAAAGAACTGTCGAAGAAAGTATTTGGTTAGTCTCTCAAATAAAATCAGAATTAAATAATAATATGATTAGTGGAGATATTTCGGAAGGAATGTTGGATGTGATTACAAGTAGATCTGCTTTAAAAAATACCGTTCGTAAAGGTATTACACCAATTGTTGGTCAAAATACAACTACTGACTTTGAAAATACCAATGCTGATAATTTAATTAACAATGGTGGATACAATGCAAACAATACTGATTTATTAGGTCCTGTTGTTAATTGTGACACTCAGAAATTTTTAGGTAGATTGGCTAGAATAAGAGGAATAAAAACAAATCAAAATAATAAAAAAAAAGAGCAAGATGAAAATGAAGATGAAGATGAAGATATTTTGAAACCTAATCAAGTTTTGGAAATTAGATCAGTTATGAAAGAAAAACATCAATTATTGTTAGAAGATGCTTCAAATTTCAAATGCATTCCTAAAACAGAACCAATCAAACTTAATTACGTTCCAACTAAACCAATAGAAGCTCATATTCTTCCAAACAGAAATAGTAGAGGTCAAGTGATGAGAAAATCTACAATTTCTCAATTTTTTACAAAAAGACATACTCTTCAAAATTTTGACAACTTTGTTACACTAAGAACTAAAAGTACCAGTGATTTGAATTGTAATATGCATAATGACAATTCCCCTCCTACTCTTCTTTTAAGAAAAGCAACAGGGTGTGACTTAAGATTAACAAATAGGTATTCTCCTTTGAACAGGTTACACAAAAATAATAGGTACAAAAAAAATAACTTATCAAATAGTTCTCAATCTAGCTTACAAAAATACTTACAAAAAGAAAAAAAAAGAATACCGAAAAAAAATTCCTTACTGATCATAAATCCTAGATCACCAGGTAACAACAACAATGGAATTCCGAAAAATCAAAAAGAATTAAATGAAAGAAAATTCTCGAGCAAAAGTTTACCTTCGTTGATTAATGGTAAAAAAACTATCCAAATTATATCAAGAGTTAAAAAAAGACCAAGACAATACAACAAAGTTGCTTCTACAACAACTACCACAATAATATCTCTGAACAAAAAACAAAAAACTGTAAATAATACCAATAGCACAG
>Ga0209345_10005641_pt1 | contig 11547 bp, 6 predicted proteins | sample Cruoilmetagenom7_FD_187294 | JGI IMG/M metagenome (GOLD analysis project Ga0209345, IMG submission 187294) | Oil polluted marine microbial communities from Coal Oil Point, Santa Barbara, California, USA - Sample 7 (SPAdes) (version 2) | ecosystem: Environmental > Aquatic > Marine > Oil seeps ...
TTCAGTTCCCCTGCCGATCAGGTCCCAGGATCCGTAAAACCTGACCATCCCACTGCCGGCATTTCTGTAACCCATGCTCTTGTTGGCAGAGAAATAGGCTGTACTGTAATCCAGCCCGTATCCAAATCCCGTTTTTTCCTTCAGGTCATTCTTGAAATCGAAATAGGGCTGCATGAATCCCAGTTCAAAAAATGGCTGTTTTGGTTTTTCATCTTCTGCCAGCTGATTCTCCACCTGGTCAGGTCCTCCAAAACCACCTTTTTTCTTCAGTTCTTTTTCGGACTCTTGTGTATATCCATAGTTGATGATGGCTATACAGAAAGTGAAAAATAAAGTCAGATTTTTCATTATGCTTTAATATCCTCCAATAAAACTTATTTAAGAAGCTTTTCTAGTTTAGCTAACTCCTTATTAATTTCTGCATCGTATTGCTCATCGGCTGCTTCTGATTCTTCAACCAGATTTTGATATACCTGCTTCATGTTTTGTGTTACAGGTCCTTCAGAATGATCCAGTATCCCACTCATAAAAGACATTTTAAACAGAATGGTAGCAGGCAGATTGATAACTTCAGCCAATGTACGGCCAGTAGAAACGTAAGTTCCCTCATAAACATCAACAATCTCATATATCATTCCTGCCTGCTCTTCTGCCTTCTTTATCTTAGAGGCACTTGCACCACTTTTTTTGTAAGCTTCAACTTTTGCAGCTATATCACCTTTCATATTTAGCGCTTTAATGACATGTTGCGTTGAGCTTTCTGCACAGTTATAAAGTTCCATCCAAAAGGCATACTTGGCCTCTGCTTCTTCCTGGGTATATTTTTCTTTCGGACTAATTCTTACTTCAAATTCCTGTGTTTCAGAAACACCATCCACGCTCAGCCTGGCTATGTATATCCCTGGAGGTACAATGGGTGATATAGCGGTAGCAGGTCGTTTGGGAACGGAAGTAACCCGGTTGATTCGCATGTCCCAAACAAATTTATTCAAACCGGTATTTATATTCTCACCCGCGCCGAAGTTAAGCAGCATTGTTTCTTTTGAATAATTTCTGATCTCGTTGCCATTTTTGTCTAAAATCGCCAGGCTAATATCTGCAGGCTCACTGGCTAATTTAAAATACAAAACAACTCCGAGGGGTTTAGGATCTCCGGCATCAATAAATTTGCGTTTGCATTCGCCATTTACCGGGGTAAAACCAAGTTCGTAATAGGTTAATCCCGGACGCATGTTCTGTACAAAATAGTTTTTTTTGGCGCCAGGGTCACCACCTGGAACATAATCCAGCCACCAGTTATATCCAAAACGTGTATGATTTGGAATCGGATACAGGTGAACAGGTTTGGCATCGATATCTGCACTTTTTGTGCGCAAAGGAGTAATGTCATCCATGATCCAGAAACCACGGCCATTGGTTGCAATTACCAAATCCACATCTTTTATTTTCATATCCACTACAGGTACAGCAGGCAAATTTACTTTTAACTTATCCCAGCTTTCACCATCGTTTAATGAATAGAATACCCCTGTTTCGGTACCTGCAAACAGAAGACCTTTTCTTACCTTATCTTCTCTAATGGTGCGCGTAATTTCACTTTGAGGAAACTTATCCGATATGTTTATCCAAGTCTTGCCATAATCAGAGGTTTTATACAAATACGGACGATAATCGTCGTAAGTATTGAAATTTGAGATAGCCACATAAGCTGTTGCTGGATCATGAGGTGATGGTTCTATTTCATAAATCTGTGAATAATCGGGACAGTCAGTGATTGAAACATCTTCCCAGTTTGCTCCCCCGTCTTTCGTAACGAAAATTTTGCCATCATCAGAACCTGTCCAGATTAAACCTTCTTTTAAAGGCGACTCATCCAAACGTTTAATGGTGCTGTAAATCTCCTGTCCGAAGTATTCAGACAACCAGGGCGTTCCGGTAATTTTCTGACGTTCTTTGATATTATTGGTCAGGTCACCGCTGATTACTTCCCAGTTTAATCCTTCATCGGTGGTTTTAAATACCACATTACCACCAAGGTAAATGGTTTTTGGATCATGGGGAGATACAAAATATGCCAGGTCCCAATTGAATCTATATTTTAAGTCATATCCATTTAATCCGAATAAAGGTTCAGGCCATACAGAACGCACCTCATTTTGGCCGGTTGATATATTATTTACAGTAAATGGGGCGCCACTTCCCATTGGAGCGCCACCTGAAATATTATATACAATATTCGGATCCTCCGGATTTGGAATAACACTACTGATTTCTCCATTTCCAATGATGGTTGTTTCGTACCCCGAAATTCCTCCCCAGCGGGAGGCACTTGGAATTTTGTATGCAAGAATATCTTGCCCGCTGCCATAAACATTGTAGGGGAAATCATTATCCACATTAACACGATAGAACTGTGAGTTTTTCTGGGTATGCTGGCTCGACCAGGTTAATCCACCGGTCATACTTACCTGGCATCCACCATCATTTGAAGCAATCAAACGTTTGGGATCTTTAGGGCAAATCCAGATATCATGGAAATCATCTTTAATGCCCGGGTCCAGAATCCAGGTTTTTCCACCGTCTTTTGACATAAACATGCGGTTATTCGGACTCCATAATTCATTGACATCATGGGGACTAGCATAGATATGGCTGTAATAGAACGGGCGGCCAATAATTTGAAAATAGTCAGAGACAAACTCCCAGTTGTCACCTAAATCATTTGATACATAGAGGCCCGGTTTTTTTTCAGAATCGATAAGTGCATATACTTTTTTCGCATCGGCTGCTGACATGGTGACTCCCATTCGTCCGAAACCTCCTTCTTGAGGCAAACCACTGTTTCGTGTAATCTCTGTCCAGGTATCACCTCCGTTCGTCGATTTCCACAAACCTGTTGCCGGCCCACCCGTTTTAGGTCCCCATGCTTTGCGCTCGAATTCCCATAATACAGCAAATAGTTCATTTGGGTTGGAAGGGTTCATCACTAAATCGATGGCTCCGGCCTGTTCGCTTTTGTATAAGACTTTCTCCCAGCTTTTACCTCCGTCTTTGGTTCGGAAAACTCCACGCTCCGGGTTTGGACCAAAAGCATGCCCGAAAGCGCCAATAAAAACGATATCAGGATTTGTCGGATGCACTCGTACCTGTGAAATGTGATTTGTTTCCTCCAGCCCCAAATGTGTCCAGGTTTCTCCACCATCCGTGGTTTTGTAAACTCCATCGCCCCAACTAACATTGTTTCGCATTTGCGGTTCACCCGTACCTACATAGGCAATAGCTGGATTGGATTCGGAAAATTCCATGGCACCGATACTGCCGTATTTAAAATCTTTATCCCCAACCGGCTCCCAGTATGTCCCGGCATCTTCAGATTTCCATAGACCATTACTGGCTCCGTGGTAAAATACGTTCGGTGAGGTTGGGTGACCCAGTACAACTGAGCCTCGGTTTCCGACGATTGGCCCTATAAAACGCCATTGGAGGGCTTTGAATTTTTGAGCCTGGATATTTGAAAAACCAGATAATAAGCTGATCACCAAAAAGAATAAAATGTTTATTTTCTGTTTCATTTTTACCCTGTGTTTTGTTTACAAGTTCTGTTGATACCCATAGCATACCCTATCCCCCAAAAACAATGATAGTTCAGTCATCGAGCTTGTTTTTACTTTTATGTTCTGTGTACAGGCGAATAGTAATATATGGAACTTATATGGTCCTGCCCTTGCATTAAGAGTTGCCAATGGTTTCGGATTTAAATATATAAAAATATTTTTTGCGGATATATCGTGGTTTCCGCATAATATTCAGAACGCCTCATTGGTACCGAAATGAAGTACCCCCGATTCCGTTCCGGTCCACCGAGCCAGGACATAGCCTGAAACGGAACCTTTTTGTTGCAATCGCAGGCAGGCCAGGCCTTGATTACCACCGGGATTTATTATATTTGCTTCTTTTTGAAAAATGACATTCATGATGATGGTTTTTTCCTTAGTGCATATTCTCACCTGATCTTATTTCCGGATAAGAAAAATTGAATCACTGGCTTCTAAAATATCGTTTGATTATAATGATCCTGTTTATTGGGATTACCTTACTCTCATTATTACTTCTTCCACGTCTTGAGGTCAATCCAAACCTTGACAAATACATTCCCGAGAAAAGTGATAACAGGATATTTACACAAGAGCTCGACAGTATTTTCGGAGGAAGTGAGATGATCCTGGTAATGTTACAGGCAAAGGATGTAGTGAACCATTCAACCCTGACCAGGCTCAAGGATCTTGCACAGGAATTTGACAACATCGATGGCATAGATCGTTGTATTTCACCATTCGATGCCCAAGACATCTCAGTAGAGGATGGATTCATCCTGATGGAGCCCCTGCTGGATAGTATACCTCAGGGGGTTGCAGCATATAAAGCGCTGAAATCAAGGATCATTGATAATAGTATGGCATCCAGGTTCTTTTTTGTAGATGATTTCACCCTGGTATCACTTATCCTTGTTAAAGATTCAAAATACCAGGACAAATTGCTGATCGATGAAATCAACAGGACTATTAAGATTCATCCAGGGCCAGAAGAAGTACTGATGGGAGGTTTGCCAATTGTCAGGTATTCCATTTCTGAGAATATAAGGACTGACATGTATATTCTCCTGCCCATAGCGCTGCTACTCATGGTGTTTATGCTCTATACTTCGTTTAAAGAGTGGAAAGGTGTCTTTATGCCATTCATTGTCGTTATTATGAGCATGATTATATCTTTTGGAATAATGGCTCTTCTGGGCTGGCAAATATCCCTCATTACAGTATTGTTGCCAATCATGTTAATTGCCATTGCCAATGATTATGGCATTCATATGATTGCCAGGTACCAGGAACATGTTAAACGAAGTCCTGAACCTTCAATGGTGCAGATCTGCAGGCAAATCTACCTGGATTTGAAACGGCCCATCATAATCACCGGACTGACCACCATTGGTGGTATTCTGGGTCTACTTACCCATACGATGATCCCGGCAGCCCAGTTAGGCCTGCTGGCATCTATTGGCATTGCATTCGCTATCATGCTGAGTATTTGGTTTTTGCCCGCTATGTTATCCTATTTTAAACCAGTGATAAAAGTTAATACTTCAAGAAAAAATACAAATCCAGCTTTTGCTGACCGATTGCTGATCCACTTTAGCAAACTGGTGACCAGGCGTCCCAGGCAGGTTGTTCTGGTATCTGTCCTGGTTGCTGCAATAGGGGCAGCTGGCTTGTTTTTTGTAAGGGTAGATACAAATATAGAGGGCTATTTTTCAGGGAAATCAGATATTGGCAGGGCCATCACCCAGGTTAATGATAAGTTAGGGGGATCGCAATTTATTTCCATACTTTTTACTGGCGATGTATTGTCACCAGCGGTACTAAACAGGATGGATGACTATGAAACGGAGTTATTAGCGGATCCATCAGTGGGTAGCGTGAGTTCTCCCGTTACCCTTATCAAGGAGCTTAGTAAGGGTTTCTATCACCCGGATGAAAAGGGTTATAACCAGATCCCAAATACTGCCAATGAAGTTTACCAGTTTATTGAGATTTTCACGATGGGTGGGAATGAAGATGCTGTGGAACAATTTATAGATTATAATTATGAAAATTCCCGTTTGTTAGTTAGTCTGACCGATGGAAGCAATAGTGAAGGCAAAAGGCTGATAAATAAAATGCAGGAATTGACCAAAGAGGATCCCAATGTGAAGTTTATCGCCGGATCTTTCATAGACAGAATTGAACTTGCAGATATGGTTGTTAGCGGACAGATAAAATCACTTGTGCTGGCGATGTGCGTAGTTTTTGTTTTGTTAAGCCTTGTTTTTAAGTCAGCAAGGGCCGGCATACTCTCAGTTGTACCCCTGTCAGTAGCAATATTGCTGCTGTTTGGTTTGATGGGATTTTTTGGTATAGCCCTGGATATTGCCACCGCACTGCTTTCATCAATCATGATAGGGGTGGGTATTGATTACACCATCCATTTCTTGTGGCGTTTTAGGAAGGAACGTTCCATGGGACATGACCATAAGGAGGCTGCATATATTACCCTGACAACCACTGGACGCGGAATCATTTTTAATGCACTTTCGGTAATTCTAGGATTTCTTGCACTTACCATTTCCAATTTTACACCCCTGCGATTTTTTGGTGCATTGGTAGTAATATCAATCAGCACCTGCCTGGTAAGCGCACTTATTCTTATCCCTTCAATTGTAATTATCTTTAAACCAAAATTCCTGGAAAAAAGAATACAAAAATGAGGTATTCAATCAACATATATTTATCCGCCGTAATGCTGATATTAATTAGTTGCACATCATATGGACAGGATGATGCAAGGGCAATTTACATAAGGGCTACGGATCAACTGTTGTCGGAAAATATGGAACTTTTACTGGAGGTGGATATCACCGACAAAAAGGGCAGGGTGAAAGGAAAGAGCTTTGAGGTATTGGTGGCAAAGTTTGGAGATACAGAAAAAACAAAGATGATATGGCAAAAACCGGAGGCTGCTAAAGGAACGACAGTTATTTTTACTGAAATACCAGGTAAGACAGGTTTAATAGAAGTTTTTACACCCTCCAACGGGAAAATACGCAAACTGAAAGCGACCCAGGAAAATATGAACCTGGTTGGTTCTGAGGCAAAAATTACCAGTATGACTTCCCGTGATCCAGATGAGCTGATATTCAAGCTATTAGGTGAAGAGGTAGTAGGTGGCATAACCTGTTATAATATTGAAGTGAAAGCAAGGGAAAACACTGATGCTTCCAGGGGAGTATTAACTGTTGAATCGGACACTTATCGTATTGTGCATATTACTGTTTTTGATAAATCTGGAGAGAAAACAAGTATCGTTGAACTTTCCGATTACATGCCTGTAGATGGATATGAGCATAAATTTCAACCAATGCGTATCCAAACCGAAGATTTCAAGAACAAAAAGCACACTGATATGCGTGTTTTGAAAATTGCATCCAGGGCAGATCTGCGTAAAGAAGATTTTCAGCTTCCTGATGAAGAGAGTGTTGACTAAAGGGCATGAATTCCCTTTCTACCATACCTGCCATATTGATAGTTTCCCTATCTGTTGTAAATTAGCAGGGTAGAACCCAATCAATATACCATGTTAAAGAAAGCCATCCAACATTACCTTTTGGCATTATTGTGCCTTTCAGGCCTGAATCAATGCAGTCTCACATCAGAAAATTCAAATATGCTCCCCAACATCATCCTCTGCATGGCTGATGACCAGGGTTGGGGGGATATGGCCTACACTGGCCACCCGGTCATTCACACCCCTAATTTCGATGCCATGGCTACTGAGGCCCTTCGTTTCGACCGCTTTTATGCGGCAGCACCTGTATGCTCCCCAACCCGGGGTAGCGTTTTGACCGGACGCCACCCCAACCGTTTTGGCTGCTTTTCCTGGGGGCGTACCCTCAGACCGAAGGAAATTACCATTGCTGAAGCTTTAAAAGAGGCCGGATATGTTACTGGTCATTTTGGGAAATGGCACCTGGGCTCAGTGCGGATTGGCAGTCCCGTTAATCCCGGGAACAATGGCTTTGATGAGTGGTTTTCCGCGCCTAACTTCTTTGATAATGATCCTATCCTGAGCCAGGAAGGGGTAGCGATCCAGACCGAAGGTGAAAGCTCTATGGTTACCGTCAATGCTGCATTGGAATTTATCCGTAGACAAGAGACTTCAGCCAAACCCTATTTTGCTGTTGTTTGGTTCGGATCTCCCCATGGGCCTCACCGGGCCATCGAAGAGGACAGGGTCTTATATGAAGATCAGCCTGAGAACCTGCAGCATTTCTATGGTGAGATTACGGGAATGGACAGGGCCTTCGGCAAACTCAGGGAAGTCATCAGCACGCTTCCCTCATATGATAATACAATACTTTGGTACTGCAGCGATAATGGGGGACTGCCCAATGTTGGCTCTACCGGTGGCCGGGGTAAAAAGGGGGATATATATGAAGGTGGATTGCGCGTACCTGCGATTATTGAATGGCCGGCCCGGATCAAGGATGCCTCTGTCACTGAATTTCCTGCCAATACTTCTGATATTTTCCCAACACTTTTAGAAATAGTTGGCGAAGAGGCGGATGTAAATCGGCACCTGGATGGCATCAGCCTTGTTCCTGTTCTCGATAATCCGGAGGAAAACAGGAGCAAACCAATGGGATTCTGGCATTATCCCGCAGGCGGTATTCCCACACCGAGTGCCGCGTGGATGGCAGAATTGCTGGAAGCGCAAAAAGATGGCAATATGGTGGGCGATTCCACTCGGCTGAGGCTAGAGGATATCCAGATCCCGGAGCAGTATCCCATAGACAGCCTGGCAGGACATGCTGCCTGGCTGGACTGGCCCTGGAAATTGCACAGGATACAGGATAAGGAAGGCGATATTCGATGGGAATTATATCAACTGGAACAGGATCCAATGGAGAGCCAGGACCTGGCAAGCATTGAACCAGCCAAGACTGGTGTAATGAAATCCGAGTTGGAAGACTGGCAGAGGTCTGTTGTCCGGAGTATGTATGGACTGGATTATGATTGATAAATCTGCTTCAGGCTGGGCATTCGTTTCTAGGTGATCTCAATGTAGCGTATTTTTGACATGAGGCATTTCAAGGCGTTTTTCATCCTTTTATTGACACTGTCATCTCAACTGGATGCACAGGATACCTATCGCATTGAAGGCATTGTCCTGGATGAAAACGAAATGGCCCTTCTCGGTGCAAATGTTTTTTTACCTGAGATTGAGAGAGGAGGCATAACGGATATCGATGGCATTTTTACTATCGCCGGACTTCCAACAGGGCGATTTATTATCCAGGTTTCTTTTATTGGTTATGAAACAGATGTTAGCAGCGTACAGGTTGGAGCTGATCTTGAATTGATAGAAATCAGCCTTCATACAGCAACCATTACAGCAGGAGAAGTGGTGATCTCGGGAGGAAGGCATTCCACACAGCATGAGAATGCTATTAAAATTGAGCTTTTAAAGGGCAATGAACTGAAACAAATCAGTTCACCTAATTTGATCGAAAGCCTGGCAGAACTGCCTGGTGTGGATGTGATCAGCGGGGGAGGGTCGGTGACTACCCCGGTTATCAGGGGACTCTCAACCAGTAATATACTTTTGCTCAATAATGGATTCAGGATGGAGAACTACCAGTTCTCAGCAGACCATCCTTACCTTGTCGACGGGACCGGGCTGGAACAGGTGGAGGTGATCAAGGGACCTGCATCACTGCTTTATGGATCGGATGCCATAGGCGGGGTGATTAACCTGGTCCAGGACAAACCCGCACCACCCAGGTCCATACTCGGGGATGCGGATTTGAGGTATCTTAGCAATACTGCCGGGCTCGAAAGTAACCTGGGGATTAAAGGTAACCAGGGACCTGTGACCTGGGGGATCAGGGGGGGATACCGCAGCCACAAGGACTATCTGAGTGGTGACGGTGAAACAGTACCCAATTCCCGCTTTAATGGAGGGAGCCTTAAATCACATATTGGTGTCAGGGGCAAACAGAACATGCACCGCCTGGCCTATGAATACCAGCAATTGAGACCGGGCATGACCAATGAGGAAACCGGGGCAATGGTACAAAACAATGATAGAAGAAATGAGGTTTGGTACCAGCATCTTGACAACCATCTGCTCATGTCCAGGAATCAGTTGTTCCTTGACCCCCTTAAGCTTCAGGCAAACTTCTCGTACCAGGATAACCACCGCAGGTTTATCACAACAGAAACTGACCACCCTGATGTAGACATGCAACTAAGTACCTTCAGCTATGAATTGCGCGGTAACATGGTTACCAGTAAAGTGTCAGAATTTACCCTGGCACTGCAGGGACTCTCCCAGGCTAACAAGAATAATGAGGCTGAAAACCGTGTGCTTCCCGATTTCCGGCTGAATGACCTGGCGGTATTCGGACTCGTGCAGCATGATTTTGAGAATGATGTCCATCTACAGGTAGGATTTCGTTTCGATAACCGATTCCTGGTTGCGCCCGAACAGGAAGCAACCGGTCACAGCCATGAAGAGGAACCTGAACAGCCCGGGGAACCAGGTCATATGGATGAGCTTATGCCAGCCCTGAATAAATACTATGGAAATGTCAGCGGATCTTTAGGGGTGACCTGGCAGATGGCTGATGGATTCCTGCTAAGGGGGAACCTTGCTTCCGCCTACCGGGCCCCGAATGTAGCTGAACTGACCCAGGACGGAGAGCATGGTATAAGGTATGAACAGGGCAACAGGGACCTGCAATCACAGCGTAATTATGAGCTGGATGCCAGCATGCATTTTCATAAGGAACATATAATGTTGGATTTTGCAGCCTATTATAACCTGATCGACCAGTACATTTATCTGGATCATTCTGCCGATTCTACTGATGAAGGTTTGCCCATATACAGGTATGTACAGAATGATGCCAGCATTTATGGACTGGAGGGTATAGTGGAAATCTTTCCCATTCATTGGCTGAGCCTTAAGGCTGCTTACAACTATACGCGAGGGAAAAAGTTATCTACTTCAGATAATTTGCCCTTTATCCCCCAGAACCGTCTCCGTTCAGAGATCCGGTATATGCCTGCAGGTATCCTTAAGAATGGGAAAGTATACTTTTACCTGGGAAATGAACTGGCTTTTTCACAAGATCATCCCGCTCCCCTGGAGACAACATCCGGCTTTTATCATTTGCTTCACGGAGGAGCTGGCATTTCCTTCCCGGTTTCCGGTCGGTCCCTGAGTCTTGGTATAAAGGTCAGGAACCTTCTTAACACCAGCTATATTGATCATCTTTCCACCTTAAAGCCGCTAGGGTATTTTAATATGGGCAGAAATATTGTGATCAACTTGTCAATCCCACTGCTAACAAGTGGAACATAATCCTTAGCCTTGCGTAGAAGGAAACGAAATACCTTCGCGGAAGATTTTTCACTGTTATGTAATATGTCCGAGTCCCAGAATATACAACCAAATGTACTGTACGTCGATGACTTGCAGACTAACCTGATCCTTTTTCAGGCGACTTTTGAGCATGATTATCATATCATCCTCGCAGAATCTGCGGCGAAGGCCCTGGAGATAATGAAGGAGCAGGAAATACAGGTGCTTGTCACAGACCAGCGTATGCCTGATATGACGGGGACCGAATTACTTGAGATTGTTTCCAGGGAATATCCAGAAGTACGCAGGTTTCTTCTTACCGCTTTTACCGATTTCGAGACTGTAGTTGAGGCGGTTAATAAGGGGCATATACACGGGTATATCAACAAACCCCTGCAGGCTGAGGAAGTCAGGTTATCCATAAACGGTTCCCTGGAGATGTATTACCTGAGGAAGAAGAACAATGAGATAATGCTCGAGCTGGAGAAAGCCAACCAGGAATTAATGGGACTGGATGGGATGAAGAGTGAGATCATCAAAGTTATCAGCCAGGAGATCAGGAATCCGCTGAACAGGATCATGGGGACCCTC